>Ga0315336_1003747_pt1 | contig 19612 bp, 14 predicted proteins | sample ASW5metaG_FD_204512 | JGI IMG/M metagenome (GOLD analysis project Ga0315336, IMG submission 204512) | Ammonia-oxidizing marine archaeal communities from Monterey Bay, California, United States - ASW #5 | ecosystem: Environmental > Aquatic > Marine > Intertidal zone | place: USA: California... | reverse complement strand
AGAAGAACTTTGTATTTTCGATGAATCTACTGGGGATTCTGGAGGTCGGTCGAGCCGGAGACGGATCCAGTCCGTCCGATTGAGAGCTATCCGCTTTTGCCGCGGCGCTGTAGAATCGGGAGAATGGTCCTGGCAGCGCGGCGACCCACTGATGTCCAAACCGCGTTGGACTTGCCCGTTTCGGTTTTCGATGATTTTCGATGATGAAGAGTTGTCAACCATGAGACGTCGCGTTGCGGTCACCGGAATCGGTTGTGTCACTCCGATTGGCAATTCCGTGCACGAGATGTGGGAGTCCCTGTGCGAAGCCCGCAGTGGAATTGCGGGCATTACGCACTTCGATGCCAGTAACTTCCCCACACGGTTTGCCGCGGAAGTCAAAGACTATGATTTCTCGGACCACATTGATGATCCAGAGCGATTCGCGTACGCCGGACGCAATATCCGGTTTGCGGTCGGGGCCGCGTCGCAGGCGATGGATGATTCCGGAGTCCTGGATAGCGGGTTGGATCCCGCGAAATTTGGTGTGTATCTCGGAGCGGGCGAAGGGCAACAGGACTTCATGATCTTCATGAGTATGGTTGCTCAGGCTCAGCGTGACGGTGAACTGGATCTGGAGACGTTTACGCAACGCGGGCTGGAGCAATTGAATCCGCAGGCCGAACTGGAACAGGAACCGAACATGCCAGCTGGGCATCTGGCCAGCCTGTTCAACGCTCAAGGGCCGAACCTCAATTGTCTGACCGCTTGCGCTGCATCAAGTCAAGCGATCGGTGAAGCCACTGAGATCATTCGACGCGGCGACGCAGATGCCATGCTGTCTGGCGGTGCTCACAGCATGATCCATCCATTTGGGGTCACGGGATTCAATCTACTGACCGCCTTGTCAACTCACAACGACGACCCCGTCGGAGCCTCTCGCCCGTTTGATCGAGACCGAGACGGATTTGTGCTCGGTGAAGGGGCGGGAATGCTCGTGCTGGAAGATCTGGAACTGGCCAAGAAACGTGGGGCCCGGATCTATGCCGAAGTGCTCGGCTATGGGTCCAGCGCGGATGCGTATCGTATTACCGACATCCATCCACAAGGCCGAGGCGCCATTGCCTGCATCAAAATGGCCATGGCAGATGCCGGACTCAATACCGACCAGATCGATTACATCAACGCTCATGGCACCAGCACTGTGGTCAATGACAAAGTCGAAACCATGGCGATCAAGGGAGGGTTGGGAGCAGACGCCTACAATTCGCCGGTGTCCAGCATTAAGAGCATGATGGGACACCTGATTGCAGCCGCAGGGAGTGTCGAAGCGATCGCTTGCCTGCTGGCACTGCAAAGTAACGTTCTGCCGCCGACGACCAATTACAAGACTCCCGATCCCGATTGCGATCTGGATTACGTGCCCAACGAGTCGCGTGAGGCCGATGTGCGGCGCGTGCTGTCCAACAGTTTTGGTTTTGGCGGACAGAATATTTCATTAGTGTTTTCTGAGTTTTTGGGGTAGGTGTGCAGTCAATGGGCTGGGCCTGGACCATCATCGGACTCCTGCTTGGCGTCGTTCTGATCGATCTGGTCGTTCGATTTGTGATTGTCAGAGTCGTCGTGCGCGTGTTCGAGGAGATGCCCAGTTTCGGTGTGATATTGGGGAAACCGAATCCCGATGCCCAGTGTTTGGAGTTCGCAACCACTCACGGCTTGACGCTTCGCGGAAGCCTGTATGTTCCAAAACAGGTCGAGTCGCGGGGGATCATCGTCTTCTGTCCGGAACTCGAGGGCAACCACTGGCTGGCCATGGAATATGGCCAAGGCCTCATTTCCGCTGGATTTACCGTGTTCGCTTTCGACTTTCGGAACCAGGGTGATAGTGACTCCATGCCCGGTTACGCGCCCGCGCATTGGCCCACATACTATGAGTTGTCCGACGCGCTGGCCGCCATCGACTTCATCCGTGAACAGCCGGGAATGGGGGCATTGCCGATCGGTCTGATGGGTGTCAGCCGCGGTGGAGTGGTGGCCTTAGCAGCCGCGGCGCGGCGCCCGGCCGTCCAGTCCGTGGTTTGCGACAGCTCTTTCACTACTGATATTATGTCGTCATTCTATGCGCGACGCTGGGCGTCTCTGTATGTTCCCGACTCGTTGTTTAGATTTGTTCCCAATTGGCACGTGCGAGTGACCTGCGTGATGGTTCGCTGGTTCAGTCAGATCAAGCGTCGCGTGCGGTATGTGGTGGTTGAAAATGGAATCCGACGATTGAAATCTAAATCGATTCTGTTGGTCTCCGGCAGCCGCGATTCCTACGTGCCGGTCGCCGTCGCACAACAGCTCCAGAACCGCATTGGAGACCAGTGTCAACTCTGGGTCGTGGCTGGGGCCAAGCACAATCGGGCTCGTGTGGCCGATCCGGAAGCCTATGACCAACGCATTTGCGGAGTTTTTGGTCACATGGTCGCGGACGCGACGGCGCCACAGGGCGATACCTCTCGAGTGTGACCAATGCTCGTTGCTGCGCCCGACGGTGCATTGCCAGTCAGCCGCGCTGTTCCGTTTTGGGACGCAGACCAGGCAGGGGCTCAAGTGACATGGCCCGGCGAAGCATCGCGCGTGAGACCAGCTGCGGTTGAGCATCGGAGGCCATGATCCATACAGCAGCACACGCGTTCCCGCCTCCGGGACGCCTCACAACTCCAGCGGATGACCGGTCACGAAATTGCAACCATCGGTGCAGGACACGGTCGGTGACGATCTGGCAGACTCGGCTCCCAATTCCACTCATGCGAATGACGCAGGTCGGCAGCATCCGCATTCAGTCTGACGTGTCATATAGACGCAAGTCCTAACTGGTGCCCAACTTGAGTTTCGGTTGACAAGTTGGTCTGGAGTTTGGTATTCGATTTGCTGATGATGGAGGGAGTCGGTTGATCGTAACTGGTGACCAACCCGATCAATGCGGGCTCCACGCTTGCCGGCTTGAGCCCAGGAATCGCTTTTCGATTTGACCAGCATGGTTCGACAAAGCCCAAAACCCTATCAACTGTTGATTGCTGACGATGACTGCGGGTTTCGCCAGACGATCAAGTTCATCTTCGAAGCGCACTTCGATACTCTGGAAGTTGAATCTGGAGAAGAGGCGATTGCCGTTGTCGAACGCCAGCCGATCGACATTGCATTGCTCGATATGCACATGGCCGAGCTGACGGGTCTGGAGACGATTCGGATTCTGAAGTCCCTCAACGCTGTCGCGCCGTGCATTTTGATTACAGCAGACGCGACCGAGCAGCTTTGCCGGGATGCGTCCCGCGCCGACGCCTACAAAGTGCTGCGGAAGCCGATCAGCAAGGACGAACTTGTCGTGACAGTCTCCACAGCAATTGAAGACGCCTACGACGATCCCGACCTTCAGACCTTGTTGTTCTAAGCTGTTTTGCTGCTGCGGTTCGAGCGATCCTGTCCCCGCGCGGGCCCGCCGTTGTCGTATGTCCCTCGACGCGTGACGCTCAGGAAAAGGACTTACGGTTCCACCAGCAGGAGTGGCTTGATCTGCCCGCGGCGGCTGATGTCACCAATCACGGTTTCGTGCCCTGTGTGCAAACCGAGAACTGTCTGCAGTTGCTGGGAGGCCTGAATCCGTCGATACAGCAACCACTGCTGCATATCGAGTTGTAACCGATACGCCGCGGAATCCGCGGGACCCAGGATCTGGCGATTCTGAGTCGTCGTCAATGGTCTCCATGCGGTCCGCGCCGAACGCTGATCCGGATTCCAATTCAATACCAGGGGAGCGTAAAGACCGTGCTGACCTGTTTGTGACAACTTGAGCACTCCCGCGTTGGCAGTCAGTCCACCACTGACGGAATACAGCCGGTCCTGTGGCAAACCTAGGGGGAACACACGAACTCGGGCGCCAGCCGTTCGCAATTGGCATTCGCGCGTGTCCGTGTCCGAGGAGCATTCCGTCCCAGGGACCAAGGGCAGACGCGACGTGTATTTCAGTCGTTTGCCTGAAGGCCCCCGCACCGAATCCGCGAGAATTAAGAAGTGCTGTTTGCGTGACAACATGATCTGGCGATCAACGCGAACCGAATCGCCGTACGTGGCTTGAAGCTCCAGATAGTCCATATCGCCGTCTGAATTCCAGCACACACAAGACCAATCCCCGTCACCCTGCACAGTTCGGCCCTGAAGTTGGATCTGCAGTTCCCAATTGCCGCTGATGAGTGAATGGCCCAGACAGGCCAAGTGGAGTTTGGGGTGCGTTTCATGATGGACCACGGTGACCTGGTCAGCATGGATTGCCCACTCGCTTCTGAGGATTGCCAGGCGCGCCCAATCGGATTGCACGGCTGGTATCCGCGGTGAGCGAATTTGTTTTCGGCCGCGAGCCGCGTCCTTGCGATGGCGTTTGAGACGCCGAACGAGTCGTGATGGGTCCGATTTCTTGTCCAAACCGGCCAATCGAATTCCCTGTTGAAGGACTTCCAGCGTGCGCGGATCGTGCGCACAGAACGCGAGATTGCCGTCGGCGGTGGCCAGTGTCGTTGTGACGGCAATCAAATAGCGAAATCGGTCTGACGATTCGTTATCCCACAATCGTTCACGGTGTGTGGCGGATGCCTGAGCCGATCGGAGCAGGCAAGCCGACCAGTCTGGAAGTCGAGGCAGGAGCGCTGCGCAGGGCGTGCCGTCCGTGTCGGTGAATTCGAGCAATTGCCGCCGCAGCTCACTCCGGCCGCGCTGCATGAGGCTCTTGGCTCCGGTGACATTGCGAAAGAACAAACCCGAACGCCAGGGCAATTCTCCCGCGATCAACACCAGCTCGTCCGCCTCCATCTGCAGAGCCTGGTGATCTTGCAGTCGGTCCGCAATGCGCGACGTGGCGGCTAAGCACGTGATCCAGGTTCGCAGGTACACTTCTGACGACAACAGTGGACCAACTTGTGACAAAAGTTCCAGCAGAACCAGGAGTTCATGTGCCGAGATCGGTGATTCAGAATCTGAGTCGTGCAACCAGGATTTGAGCTGCCGATTGATCGATTTGACTTGACCCTTCTCCGCTAATGCAACCAGCCGTTTGCTGCGGGCTGTCTGCGTCCCGCGCGGCAGCGACCACAACGCCGATAAGGGCCCGATCGATGCACCCGGCTGGGCCAAATGGCCATTTCCGCTGACCGAGGACTTTCCCCGCGTATTCCGCCGCGTCTCATCCTGCAACAGCGAGGCCAGACTGTCCAAATCGAGTGATTTCGAGGCCTCTCGGATGTCCGTCGGTGCGGTGGAACTCCAGGAAACGTCGCCGATCCACTTGCTGGCATCCCCAGGCACAGAATCGGTCAACGGATTGGAGATTGATATACTCGATGCCATTCCAGTTCTTTCGTCGGAGGGAACATCGGCGTGCGACGCGGGCGTTCCCGGAGAATGCGGAAGATCGACTAAACTACTCAAATACGCTGCTTTTTCAAAGTGACCGGACCGCATCTGGTGTGCAGCGGCGAGGGTTTCCTGGCTTCTTCCATTCCAATGGGGCATTGGACCACTGGGCCATCGGATCACATCCGTATCGGCGGTGTGCTGGACTCACAGTGCCACACTGGTCGTGAGCGGAATTCCTGAACTCAGGTGGTCGCACCGAGGCTCATCCCTCGTCCGTTCCCAATGCAGCGCCTTCCCAGCGTCCGTGCCGCGACCGAAGACGGTGCGTCGATTGAAGTTGCAATGTCCCGTGATAGCAGCGAAACTAGGATCTGCAGGAACCTTGTACCTTGGGATTCAAAGGGACCACGATTGCTGGACTTGACGACCCCGTTTGTCTGGATTCGACGCATGGCCGTAGGTGGCCTGATGATGGCTGTTGTCCCCGCGGCGACGGGGCACGGTTCTGCAATCAACGCAGCGCCGCCCTCTGAGTGCGGCTCAGAGGATGGACCGTCGGCTGCTGAGAAGCCACCGAACACCAAAGCAGCGGATCTTCAAGCGGTGACGACCGGATCGCGCAAGGGGGACTACGTTCCCACCTTCTATTCGCGGGTGGTGACTGGTCCGCTGATGAACAAGTCGGTGTGTTACGTGTGCCGCAACGGTAGTCGCCCGGTGGTGATGGTTGTCATGCGAGCGACGGGCCCGAAAGTGGGGCTGCTGTTGCGAAACATCGAGCGGATCGTCGATCGTCGACGGGCGGCTGGAGTTCGCTGCGTCGGCGTCATGATCAGCAAGAATCCGGCGAAATCCGTATCGCAGGTGCAGACATTTGCATTTAATACCAAACTGGAAATGCCGTTGACCGTCGCCACCGAAGCTGTCGCACTTCCCGACTGCCTCAACATTTCGGATTCGTCGGTTGCAACCGTGTTGATGTATGAGAATCGCACAGTGGTTGAGGTGGCTTCGCTCACCACCGGTGATTTGAAAAAGGACACGTTGAAGCGGTTGCTTCAACGTGTCCAGATGTTTGCCGACCGCGAGTTCTGACCCGGATTGGCACCGTCTGGAGCCGCAGGGGGGGCGCGGCCCCGCATCCGCTGTGGTCGTGTGATCAGACGTCCTCGGCTGTGGTCTTGGAAGCCGCGTCGGGATCGGGCGTTCGCAGCGATGCGACCAGCAGTAATCCCAACCCCATCAAGCTGGCGGCCGACCAATAGGGGTAGGAAGCATTGCTAGCGAACAACAACATGCCCGCCAGCGGCCCCAGAATGCGGGCCAGCGCGGACATGCTCTGACCCAGCCCCAGAATACCCCCCTGCTCTTCTTCGGCACTGCGCTGGGACAGCAGGGATTGCAACGAAGGGGTAACAGCCGAGAATCCCACAACGCCGATCGGCAACACACAATACAACAGCGTCAGTGACGTTTGTTTGGCGGCCAAGCCGATTCCCAGCATACCGATGGTCATCAGGCTTGTTCCGACAATGGCCATGCGGAATTCGCCCAGCTTGGGAATCATGCGTCTCACCAGGACTCCCTGGCTGATGGTCAGCACCAATCCCACATAGGCAAACACGAAAAAGTTGTTTCGATCGTTCTTCATTCCCAATTCTTCCGTCAACACGGACAGCGTGGACTCAAACTGAGCGAAGGCAAAGGTGGTGATGAACATGGTCAGCAGAATCATGCCCACGGCTGGTCTCAGCAACGCGCGGCGGAGCGCTCCTGCGTCCAGCCAATGGTAGTCATGCGGCACGGAGTCCGGAGCCAGGGATTCTGGTAGCTTGAAGATCGCAAACAACAGGGCGAGGCCCGATAGCGCGGCAGCGGCGTATCCCGGCATCGGGCTGGGGGCGCTGGATTCAGCGGAGACAAATGCCGCGCCCAACAGCGGTCCAAACGTGAAACCGATGCCGAATGCAGCGCCGATCAGAGCCATGCCTTTGCCGCGGTTTGCGTGATCTGTGGCATCGGCAATATAGGCTTGCGCAGTGGAAATGGTCGCTCCAGCGACACCCGCCCCGATCCGGCTGATGAACAGCCATGTCAATGCGCCCAGGCCCAGCAGCGTCGAGTCGACACCTAGCTGATTGACGTAGCCGAACAGCGCGTAGGACAGAGTTGACCCGCCGAGTCCGAGCATCAAGATGGGCCGCCGACCGACGCGATCCGATAGCCGGCCCCACAAGGGAGCGAACAGGAATTGCATGGCTGAAAACGAGGCCATCAACATACCCAATTGGGCCTCGCTGGCCTTGAAGTCCTGCGCGTATCTCGGCAACAGGGGCATGACGATGCCAAACCCCAGCAAGTCGATGAAGACGGTGACAAACACGATCAGCAGACTGGCTTTTCCCGTTCGCGCCACTGGGGTCACTCCTGATTTCAGTCAAGGTCATTCGCGGTGAGATGTCTGGCTTCGGTCCCATCGTGCTGGGGCGTGAATGCAAGGCCGTGTCCGGGCGAGGTGAAGATGTGAACCGTGAGGAACATGAACTGGCCGTGCGAACACGCGGTTGTGGCCTGTGGACTTGGCTGGTTCACTATCCGCTAACCACGCACCAGCCACCAGGCCAAAGCACAGAGCAGCGGAAACAGCAGGAACACACCGCAGAACGTCATCACTTCCGAGCGGCTATTGTCAGGCCAGCGTCCCATTGTGAGCAGATCCTGGTCAGGACTGAAAAACGGAAGTCTTGGTTGCGATCCGGTCGACTTCATATCCGTCGCCGGGCACGCAGCATGAGAATTTCTGACGTGGTGTGTGCGGTGCTCGAGTCTTGATGACCCGGCTCGCCGGTAGGATTTGGGTTACCCGGTGATTTGCTCGTCAGATTCCGGTACGGCCGGGTTCTCCGGGTCAAACCACTCCGGCTTGAACTCGATGCGTTTCTTGTGCTTCATTGCCAGGTTGGCAGTCAGCGCCATGATCGCGTCCGCCATCGCCACGACACCGTTGCATCGCAAGCCTCCTTGATCGGCAGGTCCGAAATTGCCTGTGCGGATGCAGTGGCAAAAGTGCTCCATTTCTTCTCGGTACCCGCGGCTGATTTTCTCACCCATGGCACTGGCCGTATTCGAGGCTGCCGGACTGGCGGCCAGTGTCTCATAGGCATCCAGCACGGGGCCGGCTCCATCCTGTTTGGCGACCACGTGCAGACGTTGATCAGGTCCGCCAGTCGATCCTCCGCCGTTTTCCTTGAACAGCATGGCTTCCTTTTCCGTTTTCATGATCAGTGTGCCACGGCTGCCGAGGACGGTTTCTCCGTAAGGTTCGAAACTATTCGTGTTCAGGGACGAATAGGTCACGATGCAGACATCGTTCTTGTCCTGCTGGTAATTGTGCCCGGGGAATTCAAACGTCACATAGACGTGGTCGTCGATTTCACGATCGTCTTGCTGTTTGTCATTCGAGCCCACGCCCTCGACACCGTAGAAGTTCTTGCCGCCGTAGCCCTGGACGGCGATGGGATGGACTTTTCCGAGAAAGATACTGCAGGCGTCGAGTTGGTGACTGCCGAGTTCCGCCATCAGGCCTCCACCCGTACTGTTGAACAGACGCCAGTTGACGAGCTGATCAACGTCCCGATAACCGTAATTGGTCACGGTCTTCTCCAACGCTTCTCGATCTTCGTTGGGAATCCGCTTCCGCCAACTGTCTCGATTGGGGTAACTGTTGTTTCGGTGCCATTGTGCACGGATGTACTTGATGTCGCCCAGAAGTCCATTCTGCACCAGCTGATTGGCATTGTCGTACAGCACGCTGTAGTGTCGTTGATGACCCACGGCCAACAGCAACGCGCGCTGGCGAGCAGCCGAGATCAGTTCCTTGCATTCGGTGACGTTGTGCGCCATCAGTTTTTCGGTCAGCACATGCAGACCGGCTTCGATGGCCTGTTTGGCGATCGGTGCGTGCTGGCTGAGTGGGACGGCAATCACGACAGCCTCCAGCCCCAGTTCATCTTTGGCGGCGATCAGAGACGTGTGGTCAGAGAATCTGCGGACCTGGGACGCCTTATCGGCCCCCAGTTTTTCGGTGAGGCCAATTCGGGGAGGCTTGCCGTCCCCCAGAATCGCCCGCTTCAGGTTCGATGGTCGGATGTCGGCTACGGCCACGACGTCCATGTAGTCTTCCGGGTGCTCCGCCAGCAGCACGCCCCCTTCATCTCCGGTGCCAATGAACCCCACACGAATCGGGTCGCCCTGCAGTTGCTGGTACCCGAAATACAACGCACCCAGTCCGGTGCCCGCGGCGGCCGTGCCCTTGATGAAATCCCGGCGCGTGAAGCCGACGGCCTCGTTGAAGTTGTCCTTACCGAGTTGCATTTGTTCGGGTGTCAGATTCATTGTGCTATCCCTGATTTGTCCGGTTTTCTTTTCCAAGTGCGGCTCAGGCCGCATGGCTTACGCCCCAACCGTTGATTCTGATGGGCGACCGTAGGGAACTCGACGGAATGTGTCACTCTTGCTTGGGCCGTTTTCTCAGCGTTTTGATCTTGCGGGCCAGCACGGCAGCCATGCCGTCCAAGCCGAACCAACGGCCGGTGGGCAGGCAAGCCAGGGCCAATAGGGCCAGAGCTTCGATGGCGTTCTTGTTGACGAACAGGTTGTGCTCCGGACCTGGCGGCTGTTCCACACCTGGCCAGGGAGGGACAACGAGGTAAAAGGATGTTAACAGAAGGGCTCCCGCTACAGCGGCGCTGCGCGTGAACAGGCCCGCAATCAACAGTCCACCAATGATGAGCAATGACCAGATTGTGGTCAGGCTCAGGGACCGCAGACGGGAGGCAGCTGCAGGTACCGGTCCAAGTGCCAGTTGCTCGGGAGTCAGCAGCCGCCGGGATCGATCGTACAACTCTCTGTCCAGGGCCTTGATCGGCCCCACCAGGTTACTCCGCAATTGTTGAATTTCTGAAGCCAGCTTGTTCAGATGCTCGTACCGAAATTCCTGATCCGCAGACCGCAAGTTTTTCTCGTACGCATTCAGCCTCAGTCGATACTTGTCAATTTCGCCCATCCAATGCTCATCAACCGTGCCCTTCTGTTTCTTGTTGTCGACGCCTGCACGATCCGGATCTCCCAGCAGGGATGCGCGCATGCGTTCCTTAAAACTCAAACGCGATTGGCGTTGATTGACAATGTCCAGTGCCTTGCGGAAGTTGGCTCTCAATTCGTTTTGCTGCTTGTCGTGATCAGTTTTCGGGTTCGCGATCGGTGCGGCCAAAGCCATGAAACGCGCTGTGTCCCGAGGTGTGAGGTGGTTTTTTCCGTTGACGTTGAGACGTTTTTTCTCACGGCTGTACGAGAACGTGCTTCCCGGATTCGTTGAAATCTCAAGGCCTTCTGGTAAAGCATCCAGAGACGCCGTGTACGTCTTGCGGCCGTTGATCAGAATGTTGAGATTCGCTTTCTGGCGATTCGTCAGACTTCCGCCGTAGTGCGCCAGAAACCGCTTGTGCCAGTTGTCCCAGCGACGGGCGACCCAATCAGGATCGAGCCAGTCCAGGTCGTCGGGATCGGTTGCGGGACCGGGCACCAGATGGAAGGGTCCGCCGAGATGGCGAAACGTGTCTCGCAGAGGGCCTTTGGCGTTCCGCAGATAGCCGCTGGCAGACCAGGGTTTTGGTGTGCTCAGCGTGTCCAGTTTCCAGAGTCCCTCGTAGAGCAATTGCCAGCCAATGCTCATGCGCAGCACGACCAGAATCAGAATGCCCAATCCGCCGACTTTCGTGAGTCCACGCACGTCGTTACTTCCTCTCACTCAGACAGTCGCAGTTGGCGCCGCGCGATCGGTGTCCGTTCCCCCCAGGATGGGTTGACCCAGGTTGTGTTCGCTATGTGGTCACGTCTGCCGACGTAAAGAACAACACGTCGTCCGGGACGCCACAGTTCACCGGCTCCAGGCTCCGGCCCTGACGTGGTTGTGGGATCAATATCGCACTGACCTCTGGATGATTATCACAGTATCTCCGTGCATTTTCGACCCCGATAACAAAAAACGCCGTAGAAAGCGCATCGGCCTGTTCGGCCGTGGGAGCGAAAACCCAGCAACTCAGAATTTCTTCCACCGGCCAGCCGCTGCGCGGGTCGAGAATGTGGCCGAACCGCCGGCCCTGGAGACGGAAATACTGGACGTTCGATCCACTGGTGCCCATAGCCTGATCTTGCAACAACACGGTCGCTAGACGCTGTTCCGTAAACAAAGGGTTTCTGAGCCCGATCGGCCATCCGGGAAGTCCGTGATGACTGCCCTGCGCGCGAATGCTGCTGTGGCCGCCGTGACACAGAAAGTCGTCCAGCCCCTGTTCAGTCAAGCGCTGAGACATGCGATCCAATGCGAATCCCTTGCCAATCGCTCCCAGATTCAATTCCATGTCTTGGACTTCAAAGCCGATGCCGAGTGTCTGTTCGTCGAAACGGACTCGGTTGATTCCCGTGCGTGCCAGACACGTATCGATCTCGTGTTGCTCGGGAATCCTCCCACGGGCGCGACAGGCCCTCCAGAATGCAATCAGTGGCCCCATGGTTGGATCAAACCCGCGTTCGGTTTCGACAGACAGGATACGGGCCCGCAATAACAACTCAAACAGAGAACGCTCGGTCACAACGCTCTCGCCGAATGCACACTGATTGACACGCGACATCTCGCTGTCGTCCCGATAAACAGTCATCAATCCTTCCAACGGGTGCAGCAGGTCGAGGGCGTCGGATGCGTAGCGAAGTTGCCCAGCAGACTCGGGGTTCACGAACACGGAAAAGTCACAGGCCATGGCGCGTGTTGACAGCCGCACCGTGCTGCCACCTGCCGGGGCCTGGCGGGCGTTGTCAGTCAGGGCATCTCCCAGCGCGTCGGCCGCGGTTTCCAACTGGCTCCGCAGTGCACGTCCCGACAAGAATTCGCGACGATTCGAGTTGTCTGGATTGGGAATCTGACCCATCGAACGGCTCCCGGGGCTCACTGCGGTCCGGAAGACACAGCGGCTCGCACTTTGATTCCGCACATCGGAGCGATGTGATCTCGGTCTGTCGAGACGGCGCTCAGAAATCAGGCCGCGGACATGGCGCACAACAACAGCGACAGCGGAACCTTACCAGTCAATCGCTGCATGATACTCGGAATCCTAGCGAAAACGTGCGAGATAGGGCAGGCTTTCGGCAGTTTGTCGAATTTGAGATTCGGCTTCGATCAGTTGGGCCAGAAAATCCCACGCGCCGGTGGTGAGTGCCGTGCGTACGCTGTCGTTCAATTCGGCATCGAACCGTTCCGTGCCAAACGCGATCTGCATGTCATTCAGGTCCAAAGTCACTTCGGTCTTCGAATCCTCGTGAACGGCGGCATGGATTTTCTCCAGAACGGATCGGTTGGTTCGCACGGGTGGCATTCCCAGCGAGATGCAATTCCCGAAGAAAATTTCGGCGAAGGACTCGGCGATCACAGCCCGAATTCCCCAGCGGAGCAACGCTTGAGGCGCGTGTTCGCGAGACGAGCCACAACCGAAATTGCGGCCCGCGATCAGGATCTTGGCCTGCTGGAACCGTGAGTCGTTGAATGGATGCTGTGGGTCTTGCTGGCGATCGTCTTCAAACACATGCGCGCCCAGTCCGTCAAAGGTGACGCAGCGCAAGAACCGAGCGGGTATGATCCGGTCGGTGTCCACGTCATCGCTAAGCAGCGGTACGGCCGTTCCACGAACTTCCTGGATTGCCTGCATGGTGATTCTATGACCTGTGTCTGAATGCCAGAGGGGCTAGTAATGAAATTCCGAGATCAGTCAGTGGCTGATTCGACCAGCGCCCGCACATCGGTGACGCGCCCCGTGATGGCAGCGGCAGCAACCATCGCCGGACTCATCAACAGCGTGCGTCCGGTGGGACTGCCTTGCCGGCCTTTGAAATTGCGGTTGCTGGATGACGCACACATTTCGCGGCCGCGGAGCTTGTCGGGATTCATAGCCAGGCACATCGAACAACCCGCGGCCCTCCAATCGAAACCGGCGTCCACAAATACCTGGTCCAGACCTTCGGCAACCGCTTGCTGAAACACCTGTTGTGAACCCGGGACCACGAATGTGCGAACGTTATCCGCCACCTTGCGTCCACGCACAATGTTGGCGGCTTCACGCAGGTCGGATATGCGTGAGTTCGTGCAGGAGCCAATGAAAGCGACGTCGATGTCGACATCCTGGATGGATTGATCCTGCTGCAGGTCCATGAACTCAAGTGCTTCAGTGATGGCCGCGTGTTGGTCTTCCGCGACGTCAGACAGTGTTGGCAGACGCTCGGTGACCCCCACGGATTGCCCCGGATTGATACCCCAGGTCACCGTCGGCTCAATGTCCGCAGCGTCGAATTCGACGACATCATCGAACCGGGCATCGGGCCCCGATCGCAGGCTCAGCCACCATTCGGCCGCACGCTCGAATTCCGCCTCGGTCGGAGCTTCGGGACGCCCTCTCAGATACTCGATCGTTGTCTGGTCGGGGTTGATATAACCGCAACGTGCGCCTCCTTCGATGCTCATGTTGCAAACCGTCATCCGCTCTTCCATCGTCATTTGCTCGAATGTCGTCCCGGCATACTCATAGGCGTAGCCCACTCCTCCCTGGACTCCCAAGTGACGGATGATGTGCAGGATCACGTCTTTGGCATAAATTCCCGGCTGCAGCCGTCCGCTGACCGCCACACGGCGGACCTGCGGGCGGTTGAGCAACATCGTCTGAGTGGCCAGGACGTGGGCCACCTGGCTGGTGCCGATTCCGATGGCAATGGCGCCGAACGCTCCGTGTGTACTGGTATGGCTGTCACCGCAGACGATGGTCGTGCCCGGCTGAGTCAGACCCTGTTCGGGACCCACCACGTGGACGATTCCCTGCCGATCGTCGTCCAGATTCAGGAGCCGGATACCGAATTCCTCGCAGTTCTGCTCGATGGCCCGCATCATCTCTTCCGCCAGCTCATCTCGGAACGGGCGGGCCTGCTGATCGGTGGGAATGATGTGGTCCACCGTGGCCAGGGTGCGTTCGGGAAACATCACTTTCAGGTCACGGTCCCGGAGCATCTGAAAGGCCTGAGGGCTGGTCACTTCGTGAATCAGGTGCTGTCCGATGAACAATTGCGTTTCCCCGGACGGCAGGGAGCGGACCGTGTGCAGGTCCCAGATTTTGTCGAACAGGTTCCTCGGGTCACTCATCGCTTTACTCTGTCAATACAAAACACTGATGCCGGCGGAGGAAATCCCGGACAGCCACCACACCCATCTTTGGATTTGTTCGGACCTCGACAGCGGACCCCGTCGCGTTTGGATCCGGGTCTACCGATGATTGATCGACCGCGACCTCGCGATTGTCACTTCGAATAGCAGCGGACGATGAATTCTGCTGACTTTTCGGTACTGAGTGAGGTGGGTATGGCACCGGCGGAGAGACAGTCTGCAGGGTCGCGCCCGAGATGTCAAGTTGTGGCAGACTTTGTGGAATTGACCCGCGGCGTGTTCACGGAACCGATTGGCCTTGATCAACAGATTCGCGTTGGCTGCCTACATGAACGGCATCCCTACCGTTATCATGCGGACCGTAGTCCTTTGCCTGGAACCGGAGTCTGTCGCACACATCCGTGCGGCCATACAGGGCCTCAAGCGAACAGGAACTTGTTGTGAAATTGTCGCTATCTGTGCGGGTTGCGGAAGCGGAGTGCAAGACGCGATTGAATATTGATTTTTCCGCGCTGGTTGAACTTGCCGCGGAATTGGGATTCGAGGCCATGTGTCTGCGTGCCAGTGCCGGAGGTGTGCAAACTCCACTCAGCACGTTGCGAGAAATGCATAGTCAGGTTCGCCAGGCGGGACTCTGCGTGTCGATGGTGACGGCGGACTGCGATGTGCCGCTCAACAATGAAAATGGTCCTGACAGCTTGCGAGACATCGGTCCCAGCCTCGATGTCGCTGAGGCGTTTGAGTGTGATTTGATCCGCGTTTGTCTCAAACAGGAGTCGGACATCGCCCACGCCAAACAGGCAGTGGACCAGGCTGCTGAACGCGGGATCCGGTTGGCCCATCAGTGCCACACCACGACACTGTTCGAGCAGGTTGAACGCTCGCTGGAAGTGGTCCAACACATTGGCAGCGAGAACTTTGGCCTGATTTATGAACCCGCGAACCTGATGCTATGTGGTGAGTCTTATGGAGTAGATACCTTACAGCGACTGCGACCACACATCATGAATGTCTACGTGCAGAATCATGTGCTCGCCCAGAACGGAGATGTTGAACTGGAGACATGGTGTCGTGGATCGCGTCGCTTCGATCACTGGCCTGTGTGGGAACCGGGTGGAGTTGATTTCGATCAGGTGTTCACGGGTTTGCGGGAGATTCAATACGACGGGTTCTTCACCATTCACCACGCCCAGAATACGCAGACGTACGCCGACGCTCGAGAATATGCCGCTGCTTGTGCGGAGTGGTTTCGTTCTGTGACGTCGGACGCCTGACGCGGCATCTGCTGTCAAGGTCGCGTTCGTGGGTGGGTCTGAGGGGCTGTGGTCGCCGGAGCTGTGGTTGCCGGGGAAAAGGGGATGTCATGCAAGACTACGATCTGGTTGTGATCGGCGCCGGGCCCGGCGGATATGTGGCCGCCATTCGTGCCGCACAACTGGGCTTGAAGGTTGCCTGCGTGGACGCTCACCCCGCGCCGGGGGGGACCTGCCTGAGGGTGGGGTGCATTCCCAGCAAAGCACTGCTCGAATCAAGCCACCAGTATGCGGCTCTGGAAAATCGGCTGAAGCAGCGTGGTATCCTGGTTTCCGGTGTCACGCTCGATTTGAACAAGATGATGTCTCACAAGGAGCGCGTCGTTCGCGCACTGACCGGTGGAGTCAAGTCGTTGTTCAAAAAGAACGGCATTGATCTGCACGTGGGTCGGGGCCGTTTGGAGGGACCTGGCCGTGTTGTTGTCGGCGACGGTCAGACGACACTCTCGGCAAAATCGATCATCCTGGCCACTGGCAGTCGGCCTGCCAGTCTGCCCGGCATCACAATGGATCATCGGTTTGTTCTGGACAGCACCGACGCGATCGCTCTGTCGAGTGCGCCGGAACATCTGGTCGTGGTTGGAGCCGGCTATATCGGCCTCGAATTGGGAACCGTCTGGCGGCGACTCGGATCCCAGGTCACGATCATCGAGTCTCTGGACTGTATTCTGCCGGGAACCGACCGCGGCACCGCGGATTTGGCGCAGAAGCTGTTTGCTCGGCAGGGACTGTCATTTGTGCTCGGCGCACGCGTCACACAGGTGACGGTTGATCAGGATGATTGTGCGGTGCACATCGAAGGTGGGGACGCGGTGACAGGAGACCGTGTACTGATGGCCGTGGGGCGTCAGCCGCATACAGAAGGTTTGGGTCTGGACACCCTGGGAATTGCCCTGGCGGCTCGGGGGGTTATTCCAGTGAACGACCGTTTTGAGACCAGCGCGACGGGTGTCTACGCTGTGGGTGATGTCATCGGAGGTGCGATGTTGGCCCACAAGGCTGAAGCCGAAGCGGTGTCCTGTGTGGACATGATCGTGCAGGGAACGCCGGCCGGTGACCGGCCGATGATTCCCAGTGTGGCCTATACCGATCCCGAAATCGCTTGCGTCGGAGCCACGGAAGAGGATTTGAAACGTCGCGACGTGCCTTACCGTGCGGGCGTGTTTCCCTGGATCGCCAACGGTCGCGCCCGATCCCACGGGACACTGGATGGTGAAGCCAAGATTCTGGCACATCGGGAATCCGACCAGATTTTGGGAGTGCATTTGGTGGGGTCACAGGCTGGCGAGTTAATTGCAGAAGCCGTGGTGGCCATGCAACTCAAGGCGACCAGCCACGATCTGGCCAACTCCTGTTACCCGCACCCCACGCTGTCTGAAGTGCTGAAGGAAGCCGCGCTGGCCGTACACAATCAGGCGTTGCACATCTGATCGTTACCGGCGGATCGCTCGCTCTCGTCGTTGGTCCGAGGCTCGAATCGTGTCAACGCTTTGGATTGGAGCTTGGCCTGTGACCTCGAGACCAGGCGCGGCCCGTTTCACTCCGCGGATCTGCGGAATAGACGCGAACTCTGAAGGACGTTGCATCACCGTGGCCTTGTGCTTTGCCGCCTGAGAAGGTCTGTCGTGGCAGCAATGTGGCTTTGTTGACTCCCAGACCGGCGACGTGCCAGTCCGCGTAGTTGCCGGCATGCGTTTCGACCCGGACAACGAAACTCAGAGCGCGAATTGGCGAGATGTTCTTGAGTTTTCCTGTGACACGCAGAACTCTGTCTGTCGACACGGCCTGGACACGGACTTCGGCCATGTCCGATTGCTGCACCAGTACGCCGTCCGGCGCGGGAAGGTCGAGTCGCGCACGTTGCTTGCGCAGCGCGATCTCCACGGAACGCTTGAACTCCTGCTGAAGTTCCACGACGGATTCTCCAAATGTCTCTTCAAAATCACGAATACGCCGCTGGGAGTCCACCGTGGACAAAGGAGTCAGTTTGCTCAGCGACTTGACATACGACATGTAGCGGACTTTGTGCCGCGTCAGCAGCAGCCAGTGAATACTCCAAGCGTGGGCATAGGCTTCGCCGGCGAGCACATTACCGCGGAAGGCTCGGTCGTCGGCGATCACGGTTTTCCAGTCCAATTGGCGAGCCCGCATGGCCGGCTTGGCATACCGCGGACTGACCTTGCTTGGACCGATATTGATGCGTTGGGAATTGCCATCAAATCCCGTGGCCAATCCTTCGTTAAACCACACCGGTATCGGGGCCAGTCGCTGCAGAACATTGCGATTGTGGACCTGTTGGTGAATCGCTTCGTGGAGTGGAGTTTCAAATGTGTGGCATTCCGTCAATCGCAACACCAGGAAATTCGTCAGCGTCGAATAGAAGCCGGCGATATTCCTGGCCGAGACGCCCCTGCCACCCGTGGCCGTCTGCGCGTATCGCTCGAAATCACGGTCCGATTCGAACACGAGTGTGACCAGCGGAAACCTGGGAGCGGCGAGCGGAAACCTGGCGGACTTGGCGAATTTCATGAAGACACCTTCCACCAGTTTCATGAACCGCGCCGTTTTTTGCATGAAGCCTCGGATGCGGATTTCGTTGGATTGTTCAACCGGGCTGGCAAGGATCAGTCCGACAACGTACGGCGATCGCTTGTAAACTCGAAAGCGGTCCCTGGGGAATTGCTGTTGCAGACGTTCGACCATCTGCTGGATGGCAATCGGTTCGGGGCCAGATTGGGGCACGCGTTGCTCGACCGCAGCCTGAGGGATGATGCGCAACTGACCGTCCGACAGCTCCAACGCATGTGCACCCTGTCCCGAACCCGCCAGCCGTGCCTCAATTTCCACCAGATTTCCCGTAGAGTCTCTGTAGCGGAAGACGTCTCCCTGACACTCAAGGCCGAGGTTGCAACACAGCCATGACAGGTAGATGACAAATCGGATACGGTTCATGAATAGCGGAGCTCGCAATAACGCAAAATGAACAGATTGAGCGGGGCTGCTGTTGAGTGTGCCGTAGAACGTCAAGCCGTCTTCATATACGCTACCACACAAATTGGATCCCCGCAAAAAATAGGATGCCATCCCGTTTCAGAATTGGACGTGACACTCCGGACGTCTGGCCCGGAACCCGCGGATGGCAGATTCCGTGACCCGAGTGCCTCGCAACGAAACCCGCCTGAGGCTCGGCAACTGCTCCAACGGCCGGAGGCTGCTGTTGGTGACCACCGTATCGGTCAGAAACAGGTCGGTCAGTTGGCGTAGATTCCGCAGATGCTTCACACCGTGATCCGTGATGCGGGTTCGGCTCAGATACAGTTTTTGCAGGTCTGTGATTTGAGCGATTCGCCGCAAGGTGGTGTCGCTGGCCCGCGTATATCGTATATCGAGCACTCGCAGATTCTTGAGCTTGTGCAGATCCGTCAGACTACTATCTTCAAACCTCGGTCCCGACAGCACAAGGTGCAAGTGCGAGAGGCTCATCAAGGCAACCAGCGTCGATTTACGCCAGCTGTAGAGCGTGACTTTGATTCCGGTTTTGCCATCGGGCCAGGTGACGGGCTGCAGCTTGCCGCCGGCCCCGATAACACTCTCCAACGAGCGGCGATGGATCGCTGCCAATACCTGGCTGGCGCGTGAACGGATCATGGGATCGTGGGATGCATCCATT
>Ga0315336_1003746_pt1 | contig 19617 bp, 10 predicted proteins | sample ASW5metaG_FD_204512 | JGI IMG/M metagenome (GOLD analysis project Ga0315336, IMG submission 204512) | Ammonia-oxidizing marine archaeal communities from Monterey Bay, California, United States - ASW #5 | ecosystem: Environmental > Aquatic > Marine > Intertidal zone | place: USA: California... | reverse complement strand
AATCCGTGAAGCGGGGCAGTATATCGATCGTCGAAGGCTCGAAAGCTTCGAATCGATTCAAAGTCGTCGACACAAATCTGCTCGGGAAATAGCCTGGATTTAGCTTCCATTTTCGCGCTCAGGGATCGCAGAAAACGCCTCATGTATTTGCGATTAGATTCCAGTTCCAACTTCTCAGCGCTGCCTTTCAGGTCGCACGGCGTCGAAATGGCTACGGCGGCTTCAATTTTTGAGCCGCCACCTTCTTCGCCCAGGTACTTCAACAACACATTTCCGCCGAGGCTGAATCCGGCCGCACACACATGCTCGTAGCGATCCGAGATTGCCGACAGTACCGTTTTTAAGTCTTCCGTGACGCCGCTATGGTAGGAGCGTGGGAGTCGATTCAGCTCACCCGAACAGCTTCTAAAATTGAGTGCGCACACAGTCCACCCTGCGGCGCTGAGGACTTTTGTCATTCCTCTCATATACGCTCGCTCTGAGCACCCTTCGAGGCCGTGTAGAAGAACGACTACACGCCCGGATCCATTCAGATTCAGTGTATTGTGCACCCAGTCCAGATCCAGAAAATCTCCATCTGGAGTTTCAATTCGCTCGCGCTCAAAGGACACAGGAGGTCCCTTGCGGAATTTTCCGGCGTAGATTGTGTGTAAGTGTGCGTTGCGAAACAACGCAGGGGGGGTGTATGAGGGCGTAATTATCGGCACTTCGAAAGAAATCTATCCAGGCAGGCCTGCATCGGTGAAAAGAGAGGTTGCTGCAGGCTCCATAGATCAGTCTGCCTGCAGTCGGTCGAGCGTTTCCAGCACTTCTCCGCTATGCGGCGTTGGTTTAACACCAATGAATACCTCCGCAACAACGCCCTCTGGATCGATCACGAACGTATTGCGAGCAGAGAGTTTGGCGTCGGCCAGGCCGCGAACGGATCCATATGCCTCAGAAATAATTGCCCCGGTATCTGCGAGCAGTTTAAAGGTCAAGCTTTCTTTTTCGCAGAATGATGCGTGCGACTCAGCATCGTCCACACTCACGCCGAGAATGACAGCATTGCGTTCAGTGTACAGCTCTAGATCACGTTGGAAATTTCGCGCCTGAATCGTACAACCCTGTGTAAAATCACGAGGGTAGAAATAGAGAATGACCCACTGTCCCTGATATTCTGAAAGCGTCACCTCCGTGCCCTCGTTAGAGATCAGCGTAAAGCCTGGAGCTTCATCACCGACGGCAGGAGGATCGTCGTGGTTATTAAATGCGGCCCACACTAAAACGGCGAGCGTCAAAAACACCGTTAGAGATACGCGTTTGAAGATCTTCATTGTACTTTTGAAGTGAGGTTCGGGTCGCCAAAGTACAATTTCGTCCCGAGAGAGTTTCCATGCTGGCATTCTTCCAATACAATAAGAGGGCCGGGCTCAAAGAGCCCGGCCTTCTTCGCTCTGCTTTCAGAGCTTTCCTCTACCCAAGGAATTTTTTCTACTTAAGACAGGTGGTGTGGTGGGTGAGGTGCGATGTAGATCGCGGTCGCTTAGTTGTTCGTGATCGTATAGGTGACGGTGCGAACTACGTTGTCTGGTTTGGCGTCAACTGTTGCGACTGCTTCGTAATTGAGAGCGAGACCGCTTGAGCGAACATTGCTGATCTTCGAGAGCAGATCGACTGACTTGTCTGAGAGTTCAACTTTGCCAGCTGATTTAGCTTTTGAAGGAGCGTCCATCTGGGCATAGAGTGAAAGACCTTTTGGCATTTTCTGGTCGAGTGCTGCAGAAACTTTTTTGTCTTTTCCGTTGGTTGTCAGATCGAACGTTGCAGAAGCGTTAGTTGGGTCAGGAGCCTGTCCAGCGGTTGCAGTGTTGATGTTCATGTTGATTGTGCCATGAACGGCGATGACTGCGATTTCAGCTACGTTGATTGAAACTTGCTGAGAAGCTTTGTTGCTCTGAGCGTTTGCAGATGAAGAGAAAGTTATTGCGATGAGAGCGGCGGCGAAAAGTGTGTTGAAAGTTTTCATTGTGTTGTCCTCAGGTAGAGTTAGTTGGTTTGTGTCTAGAGAACTACAAGCACCTTGCCAACACACATCAAAAGTTGGCACACCCTTCCAAACGAGCCAAAAACGACGATATGCTGTTGTGCCGGCCCGCGTGGCTGCTAAAAACTGTTTCGACGGCGAAACAACCATGATGCGACGGCGAGACTAAGAAGGGTCGTCCAACGCGGTTGATACATGCCGTTGGGCCCGATTTCGATACACCAAGAAGGGCGACTAGGTGGTGGTTCGACATTCAACCTCCTCAAATCGAGGGGATTCCTTAGATTAGAGGCTTAGGCACACGTTGAGAACTGCAGTGGTCGGAAAAAAAGTAGCGCATTACGAAATCGAATCCGAGCTGGGACAGGGCGGCATGGGAGTGGTATATCAAGCCAAGGATACCCTGCTCGGCCGAACGGTTGCATTAAAGTTCTTGCCAGCAATGTTCAGTCGAGATGAGGACGCAAAAAAGCGATTCATCCATGAGGCGCGCGCCGTATCTGCCTTAGATCACCCCAATATTGCCGTTGTGCACGAGATCGGTGGGCTGGATGGGGACGAACTGTTCATCGTGATGGCCTACTACAATGGTCAGACGCTCGAAGACATAATTGAAGATGGTCCAGTAGATCTCGACGATGCAGTCCGCTACACGCTGGAAACCGCTAGGGGCCTGTCTCAGGCTCACGCAAAAAGCATCATTCATCGGGATATCAAGCCCGGTAACATCATGGTCACCGAATCGGGTCTTCTGAAGATCCTGGACTTCGGATTGGCCAAGGTGTCCGATGTCACCATGACGCTCGGTGCTATGTCGTTGGGGACGCTTGCCTACATGAGCCCAGAGCAGGCACAGGGTCAAGGTGTCGACAACCGAACAGATTTATGGGCGTTGGGAGTCGTTTTCTACGAAATGTTGGCTGGAAAGCGACCGTTTGATGGGCCGTACGATGCAGCTATTCTGTATGCAGCTGCAAATGAAGATCACGAAAGTGTTCGATCTTGGCGCGAGGATGCACCAGATCACATCGTAGATATTGTCGACAGGTTGCTGCAAAAAAACCCCGACAAACGGTATCAATCTGCCGACGAATTAATCAGTGATTTAGAATCTGCGACCGCTCCACCTCCACTTCCTGCGGCTGAAGTAGCGGTAGAATCAGCTCCAGCCGAGACGGATGAAGCGCCAGTTGCCGCCGCTGTTACAAAATCAGTTGGTGTTTCGAAGAGCGTGCTCATTGCGGGTGCTATTATTGGAATCGGAGCGGTCGGAGCGATTGGCTGGTCTGTGATCAAGGGTGGTGAAGAGACGGTTGCTGTGGCTCTGGATCGAGAGGCTGCGCGTGTTCACCTCACGGAAGGCATTGAGCGGCAAAATGGGGGGCAATATTCGCTCGCACTAGCGTCTTTTGAGCAGGCCATCATGGCGGATTCGACATTTGCTCCAGCATGGAGTTCTCTGTCAGCCGTTCATTTTCAGCTCAACAGTTTTGAGCGCTCAATTCAAGCTGCCGACAGGGCTCTGGCGATGGATGCTACCGATACGGGGGCGTATTACAACAAAGGACTCTCACTGGCCGAAATGGGTCACATTGAAGGGTCGCTTCAACAAATGGAAGCCGCGGTACGACTCAATTCTTCCTTTACACAGGCCTACAGCGCCTGGGGCGACATCTTAATCGAAGATGGCAGAGCTGCAGAAGCGCTCGAAATCTTGGAGGTAGGAGGACAAAACGCAGAACCGGGTCTACGTTTCATCATTTACAAGAATCAAGGCAAGGCCCACATGGCGCTGCAGCAGTATTCGGAAGCCATCAATTTCCTTGAAGCGTCTTATCAGGAATATCCCGAATGGCCTGAAACTGTTATGCTTTTGGCCCGGGCTTACGATTTGACAGACGATAGAGACCGGGCAACACCGCTCTGGGAGAAATATCTGACGTTGGAATCCGATCCATCGAAACGCGCTGCAGCAAGGGCCCGACTGAACCAGTAGGTTCGAAAGCTGCTCTTCCGCATACAGACCAAATGAAAATGGGGCGGATGCTTTCGCATCCGCCCCATCACATTTTCAGACGACCGATCTCTATTTGAGCAAGACCATTTTCGACACTCTCGAATAGGATCCAGCACTCAACCGGTAGAGGTAGACCCCACTCGGCAATCGTCCCGCATCGAATCGGACTCGATGTCGACCCGCCTCCATCGTGCCATTAACGAGCACCTCGACTTCGCGTCCGAGGGCATCGTAAACCACTAGATTCACTTCGACTGCCTGTGGAATCGCGAATTCGATCGTGGTCACCGGATTGAATGGATTCGGATAGTTCTGATCTAGGGTGTAGTCGGTCGGCAAAAGCTCAACCTCTTCGATTTCGATCTCGACTTCCTCGTCAACGACAAATCCTTTGCTTGTGCCTTCAGGAACGTACTTGATCACGCGATCCCATGCTTTCCGCATCTCATCGATCGCCTTACCAGGTTTGTTCTTGTTCAGATCCTTGATGGCATTAGAAAGGTCCTTACGAGCCTTTGTGACTGCTTTCTTGCATTTCTTGGATCCTCCGCACGCGGCTTCCGCTTCATTGACGGCGAGTTCAGCCATCGCGTAGTCCAGACCAACCGTTCGATCAATCATCGATGTCAGCATCAATTCGTGCTCGCCAAATTCCTCGCGACTGTCGTCGAGAATGTTCACGGCGTCTCTGTCACGCGTGAAATGATCTGTTGCATGATCACGGGCAGAATGTAGCGGATCAACCCACTTGGTCGAATCTGCATTCCATGAAAGCCAGGTTAGCGCTTCAAGAAGATCGTCGGCCAGCTTGTCATCATCCGATTTGGAACTCTTGCCGCTTTTCTTGGAGCTTTTCCCACTCTTGTCTGATTTCTCAGATTTACAGGATTTCTTCGAGCTCTTTTTGGAGCTCTTTCCGCTTTTGCCGCTCTGGCCACAAGTTGGCTCTTCCGGAACGACAACAGGCGCTCCCGTCAGATCTTCGAGGAAGGCGGTCAACTCGAGAATCATTGATTCACGCGAATCGTGCACTCCATCGATGTGAAACCATTCTGTTGGGTCGAGAGGAGCGAGATCTTCGCCATCCAGCGAAAGGTCACCGTCTGTGTCCGGATTGTTTGGATCCGTACCAAGCACGATCTCGTCATCATCATCGAGGCCATCCATGTCCGTGTCGAACACTGGTTCATCCGGAACGAGCGGATCGGTTCCGTTTTGATCGACTTCCACCCCGTCGGCATAAGTATCACCATCCGTGTCCGGATTATTCGGATCCGTCCCGGTGTCATTGACTTCACGACCATCGGTCAAGCCGTCATCATCGGAGTCGTCGTCGTTGGGATCGGTTGCCAGCGTATTTACTTCATCGCCATCGGTCAAGCCATCATCGTCCGAGTCATCATCCAGTGGATCCGTTCCGGCCAGGACCTCTTCGTCATCATTGAGTCCGTCGTTGTCTGAATCGACCACGTCAGGAATGTCATGCTCGAAGCTGATGACCGTTACATCGTTCGAACCAGAGTTCGCGACGATGGCTACCTGCGCCGCCGCCGAGAATACAACCGCTTCGGGATTGTCTCCTACGGAATATGCCGTGACGAGCTCGAGTGTGAGAGCGAAACCACCTGACGCAGAATTCGCACTTGGTGTGTAGAGCGACGAAATCGAGTATACCTGAACCAGGCCGGCTTCGAAGTTCGTTACATAAATCAGACCGCCATCTGGACTGACTTCCACCTCACGTGAGTTGGATTCGCGTCCGAGTCGGGCAACTGCCTGGAAGCTACTTGTGGAGTTCAAATCCGGTGGGATCCGATATGCTTCAAGCGCTCCGTCGAGCGTAGTTACGAATATCAAACCACCGTCTGGGCTTACTTCAACGTCTCGAGTGGACGATTCCGCAGTGATTCGACGCGTGGCCGCATCTTCGTCGGCCGATCCGTTTTCATCTAGCAGCAATACCCGCAGCCCGAGCGTTTCGGTGGTGAAGAATAATGAACCACCGTCTGGTGACACTTCGATATCACGAGGATTCGACTCAACACCAATTTTACGCGTACCTCCGTCTGGCTCTTCCTCAACATTTCGGGAGTTGATTTCAACTCCGATTCGAGCGATGGCTCTGTCCGCGGAGCCGCTTCCTTCTTCGATATCAATAATGGAAATCTTACGACTGGTGTATTCGGCTACATAAAGTCGTTTTCCATCTGGTGATATGGCTAGGCCAAATGGATTGAGTCCCACCGGAATAGTCTTAAGCAAGATCGGATTATTGACATCAGTCACGTCAAGGACGGCCACGTCATTTGATCCAAAATTGGTGACATACGCCCTCGTTCCATCAGGAGACAAGGCCACCTTCAATGGGGAGACACCCACATTTACCGAAGCTACTGTAGTTCCAGTATTGACATCCAGAACAGAAACTGTCCCGCTTCCTGAGTTGGTTACGAATGCGGTACCACCGTCTGGTGTCACTTCAACATCACGAGGTGCGCTCTCGGCGGTCCTTCGCGCTACAGCGGGATCCACGAGAGGAATAACCTGATAGATTTCGAGATCAATCGATCCGTTTTGTCCTCCGCTGGTGATAGTGACCGCGCCGCTTTCCGCCCCATCCGGAACGATTGCACTCAACGTAGAAAGCGTCGAACTCGCGACTTCCCCTTGAAGAGGCGCACCATTTGGGCCGGTAAACACGATACTATTCAGCGTTGGTATCGCACTAAATCCGGTACCGCTAAATACCACAACACTACCCGGAATCGATACGAGTGGTGAAACGGTTGCGACCGTTACCGTTGTTGGCTGAGGAGCCGTAGTAAATGTCAGGTCGAATGCCTGGATGGTATTGCCGGTAGCATCTTCGATTCCGGAACTGAAGGACGCGACGTACTGCTCATTGAAAACCAGGGGTGCATCTGGTCTAAATATGACACGCCTTCCCTCGTCGAGTATCTCGACCGTACCGGCGACCGTTCCGCTTGTATTGCCGGATGGCGTATCGACAAGTGAGACGCCAATATTCGCTCCTCCTCCGTCAGTGGGGAGTACCATAGGCTCAGAGAAGTCTGCAAATACCGAAGTACGAACGGAGATGCCACTAGAATTGTTGGCGGGTCCTGCGTCGACAAGATTAGGAGCCGAATCTGGAATGGTCGTGAAGGATAGCGAACTTGCGGCGGCAACAGGGTTGCCGGCGCCAATCGCCTGATCCTTAACAGTTGCGGCAATATCGACCCGGTAAGTCGATCCCTCCTGCAACATGGCAGTCGGCTGAAAAGTCGCAACCCACTGCGGCAGGGCTCTGACAATGGCAGTGTTTGGAAAGGCCCAAGTACCCTCAAGCGCCGCAGAGCAAACCGAATTGTCCAATCGACAAATGGTGATGCCCGCTTTCACAGACTCTACATCCATCGCCTCCGAAAATGAAAGCGCCAGCGTTGCCTTCGGTGCTACGCCCGTTCCGCCGTCGGAAGGAGTAGAACTCAGTAACACAGGAGGCGTCACATCAGCCGCGCGGGTTGTAAACGAAGAAGTCCACGTTCCAGATTGAGTGTTTCCTTTGAGGTCGGTCGCACCGGAAATCGCAAAAGTGTATTGCGTGCTGTAGCTCAGATTCACTCCTGCGTCTAGATCAAATGTTGCAACAACTCCTGATCCGCCGGGCACCTGGATGGTGCCTGGGATTGCAGCGCCACCTGACGTCGGGGTAAGGACGATAGAAAGACCGCCCTGAATGATTGGCTCAGAAAACGTTGCCGAAATGCTCGGGTGGATGGTGACACCTTCAGCATCATCCGTTGGCGAGGCTCCATTTACACTGGGTGCCACATTATCAAGGTTGGTGACAAACGAGACGTTCGTCACGTTTTCCCCCGCTGAAACTGTTAGCGTTGCTGCCGGATCATCGGCCTCCACACCGCCTTCCAGGGCTCCAGACCAATTTTCTTCTGAAAATGTGGCATTGTCGGTGATGGAAGCCAGATAAGGACTGACCGTACCAGGCACCATTCCCGGAATATTATCAACAAACCCGTCGAGCGGCTGGATGGATATGTTGTAATCACCAGCCGGAACACCAGGAATCAGGAAGTCTCCATTACTATCGGAATACGCGTGGATCCTGCTCCCGCTCGTAGTGTCTCGCGCTATAACCAGCGCGCCACCGATTTTCGATCCCGGAATGAGCTCACCATCCGTGATATTTCCTGCTATGCTTCCCAGGGCAGATGCCGAGAGCGAAGGATATCTGTGGCTGATCCATGCAACATCATCCACTTCGAGTGATCGATACGATTTGCCCGAAGGAATGGAAAAGAACATGGTTGCCGTGGATACGCCTGAATGACGCATTCCCATGGTGTGCCCAATTTCGTGCGCAGCAACAGATTGCACATCCCATATACCTGGTTGGCTATCGGTCCCCATGCCTTCATCAGGATTGGCCAACAGATCTTTATTGAAGACGATGTCAGCAGAGATGATTTTGGCATCTCCTCCTTGCACCGCCAGGAGCTTTGAGGCTACTGCAAGCGTGTTTGAAGAGAGGGGGAAGGAATCGGAGGACTGTGCAATAAGATTGATTCCGTCCAACAAGGCCGGATTTGATTCCAGTGATGTCGTGGCAGATAGCGTGACTTTGGTACCCGCCAAGGCAGTTGTGACGGCGGTCCATGAGTCGAATGCTGCCTGAACTGCCGCCCTCACTCCGGGCACGGCATTAACGAGATCCTGGCTTATTTCGAACGTTAGCTGATCGGGCAGATCTATGAACTGATCCGCCAGGATAGTTGCGTCGACTGCCTGGACGACCTGAACGGCTCCGGAAAACTCGGACGTATTGCCGTTTGCGTCCGTCGCGGTGGCTACGATCCAATCACCAGCCTCGAGAACGCCGCCATATGAAAGGTCGAAGTTTGTCGTTGGTACAGCGAAATCGCGTGATCCGAGGAATGTGTCGCCCTCCTGCATATCGCTATCCGCGGCGAAAAACTCGAGGGTTATTGGGAAGGTGACAGCACCGCCCAATTCCATGCTGACATATCCTAAATTTGAAGCCTGACGAATGGCTGAGACGAGCAGCGGCGAAGGCTGATCGTTATTTCCACCAATTTGTAGTTCTATGCCAAAGCCGACATTAGAGAACATGCTATTTCGCAAAAAATCGTTTTGAACAGCAGGCTCGGTGCCAGTTCCGCGGGTGACGATTATTCCTCTTTCACCGTTGTAGGCAAGAATATTTTCTTCGATCGTATTGTTGTTCGCTCCTTTCTGGAGATAGATTCCCGTGCGGCCATTTCCCAGATCCAGCGTACCGGTACGATCTGTCCCGATTCGATTATTTCGTATCTCCCAGTCTTGTAAAATGGCAGGATTGTCGCTGCCGGCTATCTCGATCCCGTGCCACTGGCTTCCAGATATAAGATTATCCAGAACGGTTACGTCCGTGGCCTGATTGGAGCCAATTCCTATGAAAACGCGCTGTCCGCCAGTTCCAATTATCGAAGTCCCATCAGCATCGGTTCCAATAAAGTTGCCCTGAATCACGGTATTGGATCCGGTCGGCTCCATTCCGATTCCGTCGCCCGCGATGAGATTTCTATCTTCTGGATCAGGTCCACCAATCGTGTTGCCTGTTGCGTTAATCTGGATTCCTCCGCTTCCCAGATGTGTTTCACCGTCGGTTCCGAAAAAATTGCCCCGGACCGTGTGTCCGTCTGAGTTCAACTCAATCGCTCTACCGGGAAATCCATACATCGTCAAGCCGGACACCGAACTTCCGATATGCCCCGAAAAGTCCAAACCGTCCCCGGAGCCTTGCGCCGTCCCATCCAATTGGATTCTGATATCAGCATTCATGGCCTCGAATGCGGGTGTCGTGTTGGCTGATGCTCCCGGCTGAGAATACCCGTCGATTGTGACGGCTTCCGTAACTACGGGAAGAGGACTGAGCAGGCTAATTACGTGCGGGCCGTCACCGGCAATATTGAATGAGATGACATCTGGATTGATTACGTTTGCAGTTGCATTGGCCGTCGTAATTGCAGACCGCAGAGAGCCCGAACCGCTGTCATTGGCGTTCGTGACCACGAGTGACATCTCTTCGACCTGAACGGCTGCAGAAAACTCAGAAGTGTTGCCGACCGCGTCGGTGAGGGTGACGATCAAATAGTCACCATCGACTATACCGTTGCCAGCAGCACCCGGGACAAAGATGGACATCGGTGCGGGGGCAGCGTAAGGCGTCCTAATAATGTGACGCTCACCTTCTTCATTCTGCGCGTCTGCTTCGAATACCTCGAAGTTTCCAGTACGCTCGCCCGTGACCGAGATCACGAGTTGACCAGAGAGGTCGATAATTGCACTTGTGACGGTTGGGGTAAGGATACCATCGTTTGAATCCGTTCCACTTGGATGTGCGATAAGGTCGATTCCCGGATTTCCATTGGCGAACATGCTGTTCTCGCGAATCTCGTTTCGCAACGGGCTAAAATTGCCGTCCCCCTTAGTGATATAGATTCCGGCTCCCGAATGACCTGCAATGATGTTGTTCTGGAAGAGGTTATCGTGCGCACCTTTCTGAACGTAGATGCCGTTCGTTCCACTTGGGAGCGTCGTTGTCCCCGTGTAGTCCGTTCCAATCCGGTTGTTGATGATGCTCCAGTTCATGGAAGCTTGGCTACCGTTCGCATGAGCAACGGTAATGTCCCGCCATGTGGCGCCAGCCATGACATTGTCGCGGACCTCAACACCGATGGGTTGATTACCAGAAATGCTGTGGGTAGTGCGTCCCTGCGTGAAGATCTCTGTGCCATTAGCTTTCAGGCCGAAATAGTTACCCTGTATGAGAGGACTACTTGCGCCAGGTTCATGTCCTACGCCGCCCACAATGATGTTGCGGTCTGCCGGATTTGGCCCACCAATTTCGTCATCTGCCCCGCTGTTGATGAAAACGGCCCCGGTTCCGAGATAGTTGACTCCGTCATTCCCGATGAAGCTTCCTTTGACTTTGTGACCGCCTCCACTCAGATGAATGGCTCGGCCGGGTGCACCATAAATAACGAGGCCATGTATTTCACTACCCGAATGGTTTTGGAACTGGATACCGTTTCCGGATCCGCTCCCTGAAGCGTCGATGTGGATGCGAATGTCAGCATTTATCGGATCGAAACCGCTTGCGGTATTTGCAACTGATCCAGGCTGGGAGTAGCCATCAATAATGATGGCGTTCGTCATAACAGGAAGAGCAGAAGCGAGTGCTATCGTGTGCGGCCCAGCTCCTGCAATATTAAACGTGATCGTATCCGTTCCCACTATAGAGAGTGTATAGTCCATAGCGGCGCGCAGTGATCCCGGACCGGAGTCATTGTTGTTGGTGACGACAAGAGGGTCGCCACCGACTTCGACCGCGGTACTAAACTCGGATGTGTTATTGACAGCATCGGTGATCGTGACGACCAAGAACTCACCAGCTGAAAGTGAAAAGTTACTTGCCTGCCCCATGCCGTAAGATTGCACGAAGCCTGGCGTCGAGTAAGGAATTAGATTGCTGAGGAATGTTTTGCCTTCTCCGCTCGCCTGAGAATCTGCTTTATAAAGCTCTACCGTACCTGCGCTTGCGGCTGTGATCTTCAGCGTCAACTCGCCAGAGGCGTCAATAAACGTCTGCGTGATAGCGGGCGCCGCAATACCACCGTTCGGATCTGGTACTGCCACGCCATCCGGAATCAAATCAATCGCAATGGATCCGTTGTCATGAAACGAATTTTGAGAAATCAGATTTCTTTGTGGTGCATACGTTCCGAAGACACCGATGCCTACACCAACGCCAGAGTTATATGCAATGACGTTATCTGTCACCGAATTCTCATCGGCACCTTTCTGGAAATAGATTCCAGCTCCGTTTGGCACACCCGTAGTCCCATCCGCACTGGTCCCAATCAAGTTTCCTTCGATGGTCCAAGCTGTATTCTGCTGCCCAGTCGTTGCCGAGCTGAGTGCGATACCTCTTCCGTTTCCAGAAATCACGTTGCGCATGTCAGGGTCACTGCCACCGACGTAGTTAAGGGAGCCTTGATTGCTCACGATGCCTCTGAACTGCTGAGGACTCATTGCTGCGTTTCCTGCAGCCGTGGTTCCTATGTAGTTGCCGTAGATATCGTTGTTCGTTCCCGTAATCTGGAACTCGATTCCATACCCGTTTGATGAGATAAGATTTCGACTGGCTGGCGTCAGTCCACCGATCGTGTTGCCACTAGATCTAACATTTATAGCTGATCCGTTTGCGGCACCCACTGTTCCTGCGGCATTCGTTCCAAGGAAATTACCCTCGATGGTGTGACCGCCAGAATTCAAATAGATAGCTCGTCCCGGTCCCGCAAAGTTTGACATCGCCAGCCCACGAATGGTGCTTGCCCCTCCATCCAAGTACAATCCGTTTGGTCCACCTGATAAGCTTGACCCATCCAAAACAATCCTAATCTGTGCGTTGGTACCAGCCGCAAATACATTGGTATTAACCGAGGCGCCGGGCTGGGAGTAGCCATTGATGAGAACGGCTTCTGTGATGGAAGGAAGGACAGAAGTTGGGGAGATCGTATGAGGACCTGCTCCCAGGATATTAAACGTAATCTCGTCAGGGCTTCCTCCATTGGCTGTCGCGTTTGCGTATGTGATCGCGGCACGCAAAGACCCAGCGCCTGAATCATTTGTGTTAACTACTTCAAGCGGTCCGGGAGTTTGGTTTTCCCATACGAAAGCATCACCAAAGCCGCCTGTTGAGGTGATAGCATCCAGATCTGAGTCACCGTCCATATCAGCCAGCTCGATCGTCCGTTCAAATCCAGATATGAAGGAGTTGTCCACGGTAAAACCACCTGCGCCATCTCCAAGATACCCATAGCTGAACGGCGGAGAGTTACTGTATCCTGCAACAACCAGATCGAGATTGCCATCACGATTGATGTCACCGATTGCCGTATCAAAACGGGGTCCGTTGTTGGCGCCGAATGCACCTTGTCCTGTGAAGCTGCCGGACCCGTTGTTCAAGTACGCTTCGACTGAACCCCAGTTACCAATAAATACCAGGTCGACATCTCCGTCATTGTCCAGATCGCCGCTTTCAACGTTGTTGCCCTGACCGGTCACGGTCACCGTGGTCATTGAAGGAAAACTGAGCGTAGACAAGAAGATATCCCCTGTATCGAAGGCGATATCGTCTCCAGCAATACCATTGAATTCACCGACAGTTACACCTTTCGCCGTCACTGTACTGGAAAAAAGCTGCTTCGTAAACCCAAAACCCACACCAGCTGTACCGTTGTTAATCCACATCGATGATCCGCCGTTGTGACTATTGTCGTTGGCTACGACATAATCCATCCAACCATCGTTGTTAAAATCTCCTACTTCCACATCGAACGACCCATCGGTTGCCGCATCGGTCCAGGTCGCTGTACTCGGAAATGAGCCACTACCTTGATTTAAAAAGACAAGGTTGGGGTCGCATGTCACTGTGCCACAATTGTCGTTGTTGGGATAAGCGTTTACAATGATGACATCCAGCCAGGTGTCTTTGTCAAAGTCAGCGATGGCCGCGTCTTTACTGTTGTAATTATATGAGCCAAACGTGCCTCCAGGTGTCAGGACGCCTGAGCCATTATTGCGAAACCACTGGTCGCTACCTGATGCGCGGGAATGTACAATGTCAATTGAGCCGTCTTTGTTCAGGTCTCCAGCTGCCTTGCCATAGGAATGTCCTGTGACGTAGGCGCCTCCCACTTTGACGAACTGAGCCTGTGCTGGCTGGAGAAAGAGAAAAAGAGCAAAAAGGGTTGAAACGAACAGTTTCATAACAATAAGGGGCTGGAGTTTGGGTGCCGAGATCGGCGAATATCAAAAGTCAGAGGTCGGACGCCGTTTGGCTATTTGATCCGTTCCTTGAAGCGTCGTTTGAAAACGTCGAGGATGATGACAGCATCCAGGTCCTCGGCGGCCCTAGCGTCATTGCTTTCATCACTGTTTAGATCGGATTCCATCAGGATCAGTCCTGACCCAGAAACGGATTTTACACCGGTGGTCCGATCTTGAGTGATGGGCAATTTTCCCATCAAGCCTCCTGCCACTACGTGGATTCCTGTGCGATGTCGCTCCAGAAAAACGACGGCTTCCTCATCTTGCGTAAATGAGGGCATATCGGACACTTCGTGTATGTAGTCTCCGATTCGGCCTCCAGGAATAATGACTTCCGTTCGAACCGGGGTCTGACCGGTAAGGAAATCACTAACCTCTAACGTGACCCGCGTGAGTATCGCGGTACGGTCATCGTTCCAGAAGCTTTCTGTTTTGACCGTACGGGCTACAACAACAGCCTCAGATATCTCGGTCAAAGATTCTAAGGTGGTACGGCGCTGTTGGGCGTGCGAAGAGCTTACGGCCGTCAGCGAAAGGACGAGCGCCAAGAGGGCGATCGTCATCAAGTTCTGGAGTTTCATAAAGGCGGGGTAGATCAGTGGGTATAGTCCAAATAAAGAAAACGAGGAAAAAAACAAAAATCGTGCTCTAGTTCTGCTCTCGAGCACTGTGCGACAAGGGGTTGCGGATTATTTCACTCGGCCTCTCCTATCAAAACGAAAGGGGCCCAGTAAAACGGGTGGGAAGTTTCTGCGCGATCGAGAAGTTCGAGCTTGGCATTTCGCAAGGCTTGAGACTTGGGCTGATCTTCGCCTATGAGATTAGAGTAGAAATGCTGCATCAGGCTGGCAGTTGATGCATCGGCGACGCTCCAGAGGCTGACCACCAGTGAAGAAGCGCCTGCATACATGAATGCACGAGTTAATCCGACCATTCCTTCGCCTTTTATCAACTGTCCTAATCCAGTTTCGCAGGCGGAGAGAACCACAAGGTCGCTTTTAAACGGCAGGTTAAAAATCTCTGAAGCTTGAAGGAGGCCTTCTCCTCGCGTAGATCCCTGCGCTAGAGCGAGCGCAGAGTAATCTGGCCGATCGTCATTAATGAGTCCGTGTGTTGCAAAATGGACATATCGATAGCGATTTGACCGAACTGCATCCTGAATAGCGGACTCGGTTGCTGCTGTTCCGGTAAATACATCACTGTCGTCATCATGAAACAACGAGCCAATTCCGACGACTTCCTCGCCAGAAAACGGTAGGGCTTGAAGGGATGATCCTCGCAGATTTGATAGCTCGTTGGTGCCGCCAAATTCTGGATTTCCGACAGCGAGGAATTCGCGATTTGGGACGAAAGTCTCGCGGGAATCCAATTGACTCAGTACGGTAGCCGACTGAACGTAGGACACGCTTATTTCGGACAGAAGATATCTATGCTCCGAATACGTCGCGCCTGATGAGCTCACCAGCGCCTCGAATGGGACGTAGTTGAGAACATCGTCTGGAATAATGATGACGCGTTCCGCAGACTCAATCAGCTCACGAGCAGGACCAACGAGTATTTCATACAGGCTGCTTGCAGTTGTGGCATAGCTTTCGGCCGTTCCGCGGGTCGGATCTTGCAGGGCAAAACGGAGGACGTCTATTTGTGCCGTTAACGCGTCTCTTGCCGGCAGTTCATAAATCAACGCTGAAGTCTGATTTATCGCCCATAGTGTGGAGCTGGAATCGCCGACGGAATAGGAAAGTACCAAGTCTCCGGAGTCGATATCCGCCTGAAGGTCATTTAACGTGATTGCTTCGGGGTAGCGTAGGTTGGCGTATGCTGCATTTTTCGATCTTAAATCTCGTTCTACCCGATCAAACTCTTCTTCTTGCTCGCGAACAAGCGCCTTGAGCTCGTTGCGCAGTTCTCTATCCGTTTCGTATGTGAGCTCCTCACGCAGATACACCAGATTGTCTGTGAGATCCTGTTGATCGGACAACAATTGAGGATCTACACCCGTGTTTATGCCGGCAATAGCCTCGGCAAGCTGATCTGCGAATGCCCGAGCGCGCGCCCGTTCTGAAAAGTTGAATGCGGATTCCAGCCATTGTGAATCACCACTCGAAACCGCCTGTTTGGTAAGGAAGTCAATTACATCCTCAAAGAGGTATCTCGTCTGTGCGATATAACCTGCTTTGTCCTCTTCTGCGTGTAGAAGCCCGCGCGCCGATTCCAGCGTTTCGAATCCTTCTTGATAGCGCTCGAGAGCTTCGAGCGGTCTTCCAGCCAGCTCAGCCAGGTCGCCCTGACCGAATAACACGGTCATGATCAATTCAGGAATCTCGTAATCACGGGAAATTTCGAGTGCTTTGTCGAAGTGAGTTTTCGCGGTTTCGGGTCCCTCACCGTAAAGTCGGCTGTTTCCGAGAAGCACTTCCACAGTACCCAGGCTCAGTTGGTCTTCAGCAGCGATGGATTCGATCTGAGCTCGTTCGAGATATTCGATTGATGTTTGAAACGCTTTCGTGTCAAAGTTGGCGCTACCCAAATTGATGAGTGTTTCTACGGAGCCGTCGTATGATTCCTGGGCTACAAATTGAGCATTGGCCCGCTCGAAATAAGGGATAGCGCGATCTGCTCGTCCCATGTACAGCATCGCAACCCCAATATTGTTCTGGGCGCCAGCGAGGAGGTCGTCAAATTCATGCTCTTCTGATAGGCGGATGACATCCTGATAGTTGACGATAGCATTCTGGAAATCACCGACTCTTCGATGCACGATGCCAAGTTGATTGGCGACGAGCGCTTCTGTTCTTGCGTCGTTGATGGATTGCATTTCCTGCTTCAATACAAGCAGTTCAACGAGTGCGTCCGAGTGGCGCTCCTGATAGTCGGTCAGGATGCCGATAGCGTTATTTCGCTGTGTGATATACCTCGCTGTTTCACCAACGGCCCAATACAGGTCGGCTCCCTTGTTGTAGTAGATCAGTGCATTGTCGAAGTCACCGAGATTTTCGTAGGAAAGGCCAATGTTGGGCAGTGTTCTGCTAAGTGCTACCGAATCGCCAATGGCCCAGCGGATGGATTCACTCTCGAGGTAGACTTCCAAAGCAGCGTCGAAGTCGCGTGCGATGGCGCGATGGTAGAGACCAAGGTCATTAAGGGTGTTACCCATGAGTTGCAGGTCGCCGATCTTGCGCCTCAGCGTGAGGGCCGATTCGTTGTAGGTCAGGTACGCATCGCGATCCAGAAACCAGCTTACATACCCAAGTTGGCCGAGCGTTGCAGCGAGGCCAGCATCATCATCAATTGAACGGTATAACTCCTCGGCTTGAAGTAGTGCTTCGCGAACGGAAGGTCGTTCGTCAGAAACACCGCGTCTGGAAACAGCATCTCGGTAAAGACTGTCTGCCAGGATCTTAGTCTTTGAATCTGCTTCGTCCCAGCGGGTCGCTGCTTCAGCCATGAGTTCGAGACTCTTCTCGCCAAAGACTTTCGAAAACACAGCTGCCAAAACGCTAGCTCCTTCCAGTCTGGATGATCGTGCCTCTTCGCCACTCTGAAGTGCTATCGTAATCCAGTTTTCCAGCACTGGCTTCACGGCCAGTCGTTTTGAAGTGACTAGCTCTTCCAGGGCGGACGAATCGCCTTCGGTAGTAGCCTGCCAGAGATCGTCGTCAAATGATTGTTGAGCGGCGACATCAGAAGTAACTAGTGTTGAGGTAACTAGGAAAAGGAGGCAAAAAGCCGAGAACGCTTGTCGCATCAATTTTCCTGTGTAAGATCCATGGCTCGTTGTAGCGACTTAATTGCGGCATCTTTCATTCCCACCTCGGCATACAGGTTGCCAAGAATACGATGTGCTGATGCCGACTCAGAATTAGATTCGGCGATCCATTCAAACGCGCTAATCGCGTCACCATAAACTCCATGTTTGGCATAGAGCGAACCAACTAAAAAGTGGTAAGCTGCACCGCGGTTTTCTGCGTCGTACATGTCTTGGAGTGAGGTTAGCCCAGCTTCAAGTGCATCACCCTCTTCTGCCGATACGATTTCGAATGAGGTAAGAGAAGATTCTGTCACATCCAGCATGTCTTCCGCTTCAACCCGCCAGAAATAGGTTTCTCCGGGAGAAAGGATTGGTGCCTCATCTGGATAGCTTACTGCTTGCGCGGTGGTTTCGGTTGTCCAAACAACTCCAGAGCTCGTCTGGATAGTCACTCGATACATTTCGTAATCATCGCGGGTTGACCAGCTAAATTCGGGTTGGGAAGATGTAATCTTGGCGTTGAGCGGGTGATCGAGTATCAGGTCGTTCCTCGAGGAACTATTCCTGAGTCCGCCCAACACTTCGATTTCGCCCTGACCAGCGCGGTGAAGTGTGAGATCGGCATCGGCAGATATGATCGCCCCACTGACCGGTTGAGAAGCGGCGGAAGACGTCGATCCAGATGATATTGTGAACGTATTGCCGGCACCAACAGTCATCATGTTATTGTTTGCGAAGAGTACGATTGCCTGAGACGACGCTGCTGTCCGAAGTCGGTCGCCTTCGAAAAGTGGGATACCCCAGTCGGCTCTTTCGAACGATGCTGAGCCTGATCTAGAGAGCTCGACTGTACCCGAAAGCTCTGTTAGCAGAGCCACGCGATTGTTCTGTGCGTGTGCAAAATCGACGGGGAAAGCCGCGGTGCATACGATTGCGAAGCAACACAGTGTTAAGCAGCACAGTGCGGATTGAATTCTGTTCATTCTGGAGATATCAAAAGTGGGTAGTATGCAGATAATACAACATGCGGGGCAACGGGTTGGTCAGGTTGCAAAGTTTCGTTATCCCTGCCAGACTCCGTAGCCCTGCTTCCGCAGTCTGGAGGCCAAATACTCTTCGAGTTCCTCAGCATCTTTGCGTGAAGGAATGGGGTTGTACTGTTCGAAGATATCTGGGCGAAGTTTCAATCCGAATTTTCGAGCATACCGATTGGATTTGTATCCCTTTTTATGCTGGTCGAAGCGTTCATCTGGAGGGCGAATTGAACTTCCGACATAAAAGCAATCGGTCAAGGCTTTCATCGATGGGTTTGCGTTTCGAAACCGATTCAACTGACGCACAGCAGAATCCAGTTCGATCACGTAGACGAAATACCGTTTGGCCATTGGATTGGGCAATTTCTAGAGTCCACATGATATGGAAGAAGGCAGAGACAAAATGAAGAAGGCCGGGCTCAAAGAGCCCGGCCTTCTTCGCTCTGCTTTCAGAGCTTTCCTCTACCCAAGGAATTTTTTCTACTTAAGACAGGTGGTGTGGTGGGTGAGGTGCGATGTAGATCGCGGTCGCTTAGTTGTTCGTGATCGTATAGGTTACTGTGCGTACTACATTGTCTGGTGTGGCGTCAACTGTTGCGACTGCTTCGTAGTTGAGAGCGAGACCGCTTGAGCGAACATTGCTGATCTTTGAGAGCAGATCGACTGACTTGTCGGAGAGTTCAACTTTGCCAGCTGATTTAGCTTTTGAAGGAGCGTCCATCTGAGCAAAGAGCGAAAGACCTTTTGGCATGGCGCGGTCGAGTTTAGCTGAGATCTTTTTGTCTTTGCCGTTTGTTGAGAGATCAAACGTTGCAGAAGCGCTAGTTGGGTCAGGAGCCTGTCCGGCGGTTGCAGTGTTGATGTTCATGGTGAT
>Ga0315336_1003745_pt1 | contig 19623 bp, 14 predicted proteins | sample ASW5metaG_FD_204512 | JGI IMG/M metagenome (GOLD analysis project Ga0315336, IMG submission 204512) | Ammonia-oxidizing marine archaeal communities from Monterey Bay, California, United States - ASW #5 | ecosystem: Environmental > Aquatic > Marine > Intertidal zone | place: USA: California... | reverse complement strand
GCCGACCGCACGTTCGTCCGGAAGCCCTCTTCCGGCACATCGTCGCACGCGAGGTGTGGAGCGAATCCCCCCCTCCCGCACGCGATGGCCGTACTGTTTTTACTCTCAGGCAGCGTTCCCCGGAATCCTCTCGGTTCGAACGAACTGGAGCAGAGTCCACTGTTGCTCAAGGTGAGCTCAAAGCGATTGTCGAACGGACGATGCCCGACGACAATGCGGCGATGTCAGCCCTGATTCGGGGAGACGTAATGGTACTTGACCGGGTGCCACCCTGGAGCGTGGCCCACCTGGAATCTGTGGAGGATATTGCGTTAGGCAACTACCGCCTGCCCACCGTACACGCACTCCTGCCGAACCCGCAAAATCGGCTGCTTCAGCGACGCGAGTTTCGCCGCGCCTTATGCTACGGCATCGACCGCCAGCGGATCGTCGAACAAGTCATTACCGCTGGCAAGGAACTCCCGGGATACGAGGTCCTCAGTGGTCCGCTCCCCCCAGGCCGGTCGTTGAGCGATCCGATCCGCTACGGCTACAACCGCCAAGTTAAACCGCGTTCTTACGAGCCTCGCCTGGCAGCGACACTGGCACTCGTTGCCGCCGACGGTGTTGCCCGCAGCCAGAAAAAGGGAGCTCAGGACGATCCTGCGGCAAGCGGCAAGACTGAGCACGACACACAAGAAGCAGACGTTGAAATTGTGATCCCAACGCTGGTGCTTGCCCACTCCTCCGACGCGTTGACGCGGACCGTGTGCGACCTGATCCAGCAACAGCTGGGTCAAATCGGGATTCCCGTTAAACTGGCCGAGGTCGACCAGGAAGAACTGATGACCCACGGCAGCGACTACGACTTGCGCTACGTTGAATTAACCATTGCCGAGCCACTGATCGACGTCCATGCGATGCTTGGCAAGACGGGGATTGCGAGACTAGGAAGTCCCTCGATGCGATCCACACTCCGCAATCTGGATTCCGCCTCAACGTGGCGTCGCGTGCGCCAACAGCTCAACGAGATCCACCGAATCGCCCACAATGATCTACCTCTGATTCCACTCTGGCAAACAATCAATCATTTTGCCTACCGCACAGAACTCGAAGGTATCGGGAACAACCTGATCAACCTGTATCAAAATGTGGCGGATTGGCGGTTGGTACCAGCTCAACAACGACGCTGATTACAATGCCTCTTCCAGAATCGAGTTCACTGAGCAGTTTACTTTTTTGGCGGTGGGGAACCGCGCATCGCAAGTGGAAATCACGTTGCCACACTGACGGGATGTTCCGCCCGTCGCTAGCCACTGCGGCGCTGGCCCATTCGTCATGGGGCGGGTTCGTCGTCTGCTTAACCCTCCTGCCGACTGCCATCGCTGCTGCCGTCCAAATTCGACATTGGGAACATGCCCCGTATGAACTCTCGATTCGCATCGCAATCGAGGCGCCCGGTCAATTGCGCGAGAAACTTGAAATCGAACTCCCTCGTTATATCCAACAGCGGATCGACACCTCGGTAGGCCCGATCTGGTCACCAGCTATCCAACTGGCCGGTCCGCCACTTCGGGCAGAAATGCTCTCGGATCTCGCCACCGTACCGCTGGATCATGTTGTCACTGACCCTGCAGCAGTTGATAAGCTGCAACTGCTGACGGTCCAGGCAACCGGTGACGGATTTCATCTCGCTGCCCGCGAATACGATGGTTATGTGGGGCGCTGGGGAGAAGTCGTGAACGATTCGTGCCGCCAGTATGCGGCGGTGAACGAACGGGCATTCATGTTGTTATGGGAAACTTTCGCACCACTTGCCCGCTTGCGACTCGATCCTGAAAACGATGATCTCGTGTTGCTCGACCTGCGGGGTACCGAGGTTTTCGCAAAAGACAAGTCGGCTTCACCCGTGAAACGGGGCGATGTATTTCTGCCGGTTCTCCGCCGCACCACCCGGGAAGGAGAACTCATTGAAAACGGCATCCAAGCCGTACCGTGGACCTACGTTACGACTGACGGAACTCAAGGAGAAACCATTCTGGGCAACGTCTACAGTGGTACCAAACGACCTCTGGGTGTCCGACGTCGTGGCCGGGTGGAACAAGTGGCGATTGCCTTGAGGGGGAAGCCTGCCGTCGCTAATTTACACCTCCACTCCCGCGATGATGCTGCCACACCTCTTGTGGGATACGAAATTTACACGCAAGATGCCGGCAGCGACGAACTCGGATTGGTAGGCCTAACCGATCGTGACGGCTCTTTGCCGATTGCCCCCGGTAATTCGCGGGTGCAACTGGTCTTTGTCAAGAACGGCGGGCAACTCTTGGCCCGCCTGCCGGTCGTGCCGGGTATTGATCATCACCTTGACGTCCCCTTACCCGACGACAATCCCCGTCTCAAGGCCGAAGCAACCCTCACAGCACTCCGTGAAAACCTGATCGACTTGGTGGCGCGGCGAAACATCCTAATAGCCCGAATTCGCAAACAGATTGACAACGATAAGCTCGACGACGCAAATCGCCTGCTCGACCAACTCGAAGAACTTCCAGGCCGGGCTCAATTCAACCGCGAACTGAACCAAAAAGAACAACTCCACCGCTCAACGGATCCACAGATTCAGCTACCGATCGACAAGCTCTTCTCCGAAACCCGCGCTGTGCTGGGGCATTTCCTCGATGCTCGCGAGATCTCCCAATTACGCGACGAACTCAACGCAGCACAATCTACCAGCCAGTAGGGTTTACCACGGCCAAACCAGGGCGAAGGCCAGCAGACTGGCCGCCAGCAAAGTGAAGATCACGATTCTTCCCCATGGAAAGCGAGTACGCTGCAGGTCCTTGCGAGACTGAATTTCTGGCAGGGGATCACGATGTTCGATCGTATCTTCGGCGCTCGACCCCATGGTCAAGGTCGCTTGCGAGATTTGACTTTGGCTGTCGGATCGTGCTGACACGGTCTCAGGAAGGCCTTCCAGGTCGAGGGTCGCCGTCTCTGCCAGACTTACTGAAACCGCCTTGCCAACGTTTTCGTCGGTGCGAGATGTACCCGAGACAGGTCGGGCAGCAGGGATCATCTCGTGCGAAAAATCATCCGTACTCCATGGCTTAACGAGTTCGATCACATGTTCCGCAGTGGGAACCCGGCGATCGGGATCGCGATGCATCATGCGGGCGATCACGTCAGAGAACGCTTCGGGCAAATCGGGGCTGAAGAGCAGCGGATTGAGCGGCGTTTCGTTCAAATGCCTCCGCATCTTTTCTGTCGTGTTCCCGCCCGGGAAGGGAACTTTGCCCGTGACCGCATAGTAAAGCGTGCAACCAAGCGAATAGATATCACTGACGGGTCGAACCTGCTCCGGCTCGCGAATCGTCTCTGGGGCAAGATAATCGGACGTCCCCACAATCGCCCCGGGGCGACCACTCGTGACCGGGCCAACTTCATCATGCAAGTACCAGGCCAGTCCCAGGTCGGTTACCTTTGTCAGTCCTTCTGGCGTCACCAACAAGTTGCCCGGCTTGACGTCACGATGAACCAAACCCTCGCCGTGGGCATAGTGCAAGCCGCGGGCAGCCTGGGAAATGATCGAAGCCGCAATGGGAGCTGACAGTGGGCCGTGACCGCGTACCAAGCGACGCAAGTCGGCACCGGGAACATACTCGGTAACAAGGAAAAAGGCATCGCCGTCCTGGGCGGCGTAAGAAATCCGGACAAGATTCGGATGGTCAAGTCGAGCCTGTGCCCGAATCTCGCGTTGAAAACGTTGGATCGACTCCGGCGTGCTTTTGCTCTTGGGCAATACCTTGATTGCCTCGATCCGTCCCAGCAGTTCGTGCTCTCCCTTGAACACGTGCCCCATTCCCCCCTTGCCAATCGCATCGACAATACGATAGGGACCCAAGCGGAACTTGGTACGATCTCGCTTCAGCTGATCGACCTGCCAAGGGTTAAGATAACCCAGCTCGACTAACATCTCCCCCAGTTCTTGGTCCAGAACATCGGTTATGGTGCGTGGAGAACCGTCGGGCAAGACCAGCAAATGCGAGAGGGCATCATCGAGCTGAGGCCGTGACAAAAGCCCACTCTCTACAGCGGTTCGTTGCAACACAGACACAACAGATTTATTCAACGGAGAGACCCTCACGCTGGTCTTCGAGGAACCACAGATCGCCTGTATCCGATGCGCGTCCAATTCTTGCTGCGGTCAGCACGAGTAGTCGTTACGACCACTTCCGCACAATGACAAACAAGCCCCTGCACTTCAAATGTAGACGGTAAACGGTAGCTGCGCCAAGCGGATTCCCTTCAGATTGTCATCGTGACACGCCAGCGGTTACACCAAGTCCAGGTCACCGCGAACTCTTGCCAAACGATAAGACAAATGAAAAAACTCCTGACCGGGTGATCGTTTGAGCCATTTTGTGTTGGCCCTCAACAATGCTTCTCGCCTCGCAGAACGGTCCCTCCTGCCTCCCGCGTAGGGATATCCCGTGACGCGCTATTTTGGCCGTGCTACCACCTTCAAACGGTTCCACGACGGGGGGGGTTCAGCCTTGAACTCGATCACTGTTTTTTTTACCGGATGTTCGATGACAAGGCGGTGCGCGTGCAAGGCGATGCTGTTGGTCCACGCGACTCGGCTTCCATATTTTCGATCGCCGAAGATCGGATGCCCAATTTTGGCAAGCTGAACCCGGATCTGGTGCTTGCGACCTGTTTGCAAAAAAACCTCAAGCCAGGTTTGTCCATCTCGTCGGTTCAAAGAACGAAAATTGAGCACCGCTTCCACGGCACCAGGTGTATTTGCCGCGGTCGTGTGCATTTTTCGATGCCGCTCGTCCTTCCGCAAATAGTGGGTCAGTTTTTGCTCGTCGGCTTCGACCTCACCTTCAACAACTGCCCAGTAGACCTTTTCGACCCGGTGGTCGCGAAACTGCTGGTTGAGCCGCCCGGCCGCTTTTGTAGTCCGCGCCATCAGTAGTACACCCGTAACTGGTGCATCCAAACGACTTACCACCCCCAAATAAACGTTTCCCTGTTTCTGATACTTCTGGCCAATGTAAGCTTTGGCAACTGAAAGAACGCTGGGACGATCGCCAGCAACCCCCATCGTGGCCAGCCCAGCCGGTTTGTTCACCGCGAGAAGATGATTATCTTCAAACAGCACGTCAAGTTGTTCGCGGGGAGGAACCATGGTTGGTTGTGGCAGGCGTCAGTTTCCAGGGCTGACTCGACGACGCAACAAGTCGATTTCCAACGGTTGCTTGAAATCTCGCTTCCCCAAGGCAATGGCAATCTGCCACCCGGGCCGTACGTGGCAAAAACGGGTTGCGGTAGCTCTCGTCAAGGGCTGTCCCGCTGGGGGGACCTTGAGTCACATGGGTAGATTCAGGATAACAGACTACGCTCGCACCTCCACCCGCTAACTTGTTTTATTGTAGAACGATTAACAGCATGACCGTTTCTGACCCGAACATGCCGACACTTATTCTGGCAAGCAACTCGCCGCGCCGGCGGGAATTGATGACCGAGGCTGGTTACACATTCGCCGTGATCGCCCCAACCGACGATGCCGAATCTGCTCCCTGTCGCGGTCAAGGCCCAGCGGAACTCGTCCGTGAGTTGGCACTCTTGAAGGCGGGCAATGTTGCCCGGCAGCTCACCGAACGGCGAATTTCCGGATGCCGCATTATCGTCGCTGCCGATACCGTCGCCGAGTGCAACGGGCAAATCCTCGGCAAGCCAATCGACCAAACACACGCCAGAGCGATGCTCCAACAACTTAGCGGAACCCACCACTGGGTCTTTAGCGGAATATGTGTCTGGCCAATTGCAAAGCCAGGACAACCAAAAGTCCCACCCGATTTACATGTCGAAAGTACCAGCTTGCAAATGGATAAGTTAACCGACCAGCAACTCCAAGAATATCTCGATAGCAACGGTTGGGTTGGCAAGGCGGGTGCCTTTGGCTATCAGGACCAACTCGGTTGGGTACACATTGTCGAAGGAAGTGAGACCAACGTGGTAGGACTTCCCATGGAGCGGCTCGGAGAGATGCTGGCCGCAGTCGGAATCTACCCGCAACCCCTGTAGGACGCCTGGCCATAATTGGCAACTCCTCTGACTGGGGGAGGTTTAACTTCCAGCCGTTTTGGGAAGTTTTTGTTCCTCCGGCTAATGGGTCCTGTTGAGATCGACTCGTGCCGCCGGTTCAGGCCGATGTGGTCGATACCACCGGGCCAGGTGAAACGGCGGTACGCCAACCCGCTCGGCCACCAACAGGCCCCAATTTCGCATTGTCTGGGTGAGCGGTCCTGTTTGCTCCCATCTCCGCGGGCTTACGTGCAACGGGCCGGGCAACAACACGATTCTGGTCCGCCGGCGGACCTTCCGCATGAAAATCAAATCTTCCATGATGGGGACTTCGGGAAATCCCCCCAATTCGAAAAAAGTGTCGCGACGAACGAAAATGCCCTGGTCGCCGTACGGCAAGCCCCACCATCGGGCCCTGACGGCGTTGCCCCTCTCAATCCACCGGTAGATAGGCCGAGGTGAGGTAATTTTCTGGCGAAAGGCACCCACACTGACTTTGGGGTCACAGGCCGTTTGTTGGAGTTGCACGGCGGCTTGGGGCCCCAGCCAGGTGTCGGCGTGAAGAAAAAGCAGCAGATCCCCTTCGGTTTGACGTGCACCGGCGTTCTGCTGCGCTCCACGACCGGGCTCGGTCACCACGACGTGCTGGCCCTGTTGCCGGGCAATCTGGACTGTTGGGTCCGAGCTTCCGCCGTCGGCGATGACGATTTCGCAGGGATCCAGTGCGGCGGCACGCTCGATCGCACCAGCAATCAGAGGGGCTTCATTGAGCGTCGGAATAATAACAGAAAGTTGCACCGGGGCGGGGCCGGGCATATCCAGGCCTTGAGGTGGTCGCATTTTCGGGGCGAGAAGGCCTATTGTAAGAGCGGGACGCGGCGTTGTCGCCGGCAACTGTCACGACAGCACAAACACCGAGCCTGGGAAACAAAGGGAACTGTTTTTTGACAACGATTGAGCGACTCACCCCCAAGGCGCTATAATCTCAGAGCGACCAACTCCTGAGGAAACGTCAAAAACAAAGGATTGAGCCATGGGTGTCCGCCTTCGGGTCGGTATTATCGGCCTGGGACCAGCATGGGAATCCCGTCATTCCCCTGCCCTGCATGCGTTGGCGGACCGGTTTGAAGTCCGTGCGATTTGTGATCCGGTTGCCCGTCGGGCTGAATTTGCGGCCCGCAACTGGGGGATACGCCACGTCGACAGTTTCCGGAAGATTGTAACTGCGGCCGACGTCGATGCCGTGATGCTTCTCTCAGCCCGCTGGTACGGAGCACTTCCCATTCTGGCAGCGTGCGATGCAGGCAAAGCCGTTTACTGTGCGGCCTCACTGGAACTGACCGAAGCAGAAGCCGATATGGTTGAGGCCCGCGTCAAGGGAGCCGGGATCGCCTTTATGGCCGAGTTCCCTTGCCGGCTGGCACCGGCCACTTTGCGGCTCAAGGAACTTATTGCCACGCGACTCGGTGAACCGCGATTGCTATTTTGCAATCAACGCCTTGCGGCAAGTCGTAACGACGGCCGACCTCAATCGGCTACGGTGCGTCAACTTGTGGAAATGATTGACTGGTGCCGCTACGTGGTCGACGCTGAGCCGACCTCAGTCATGGGAACAGTGCACACATCGCAGGAGAATCAAGACCAGCAAGATTATTTAGTGATGACCCTTGATTTCTCAACAGGTGGAAACGTCGGCACGGGACCGATGGCACAAATCGCATGCGGCAGCTATGTTCCCAATACCTGGAGTGAGGCAAACTCGTTTCGACGGCCTGCCGATCTGCAAATCATTTGCGAGAAGGGAATTGCTTTTATCGACTTGCCCAATTCACTGGTCTGGTTTGACGGCGCCGGCCAGCACACCGAATCGCTGGAACGCGATCGCCCGGTTGGTGAGCAACTTTTACTGCACTTCTATCGGTCGGTATCGAGTCTTGTGCTTAAGACTTCAAGTCTGGACGACGCCTACCGGGCAGTCTCGATCTTGATCCACGCCCAACAGAGCTGTACCGAAGGAAAACGGATCCGCTGTGACCGTTGACACAACTTGTTGGTCACAATTAGAATTTCGGCCGAAAGGACCTTTCTTACGTGCTGTTGGGCCCAGCCGTAATCGAGGCTCCCGAGTTGAGGTGTTTCGTCTACCGGCGCATATAGCCCGCCAGCAAATCGACAACGGCCGAAACGATGAGCACCTCCGCCTGTTCCCCAGTGTTAAGGAATCGCACCTGAAGAAGGCCTGATCATCGCTTTCGGGTTCTTCGGTTGTCGCCGTTAAAATGTATTGCAGCACTATGTCTACAACCACACAAAGCACTATGCCTACAACCACACAAAGCATCGAGCAACTGGCCATCAACACCATCCGCACCCTTGCGATGGATGCAGTCCAAGCAGCTAATTCGGGGCATCCCGGTACACCCATGGCCTTGGCGCCGGTAGCCCACCAGCTGTGGACTGGACATCTACGTTACGATCCCGGTTGCCCGCACTGGCCCAATCGAGATCGCTTCATACTTTCGTGCGGCCATGCTTCGATGTTGCTCTATTCGTTGATTCATCTGGCCGGCATCTCGGAAGTTGATGCCCACGGCAACCCAACAGGCCACCCCTCGCTTTCGCTCGAAGACCTGGCAAACTTTCGCCAGTGGAAAAGTCGCACACCAGGGCACCCGGAATTTGGTCATACCACGGGTGTTGAAACTACGACGGGACCACTCGGACAAGGATGTGGCAACAGTGTTGGCATGGCCATCGCGCGTCAATGGCTCGCCAGCCGCTACAACCGCCCGAATTTCGAGCTTTTTAACTTCAACGTGTGGGTCCAGTGCAGCGATGGTGATTTGATGGAAGGCCTCTCCTGTGAAGCTGCCTCGCTGGCGGGCCACCTCAAGCTTTCCAACCTCTGCTGGATTTATGACAGCAATCGAATCACAATCGAAGGTAAAACCGATCTTGCCTTTAGCGAAGACGTAGCAACCCGCTTTCGCGGATTGGGTTGGAATGTGCTGCAGGTCAACGACGCCAACGATGCCGAGGCCCTCAGCACCGCTTTCCGGGGGTTCCTCGATCAAAACGACGCCCCCACCATCATCATTGTCCACAGCACGATCGCCTGGGGAGCACCTCATGCAGCCAATACCTCTGCAGCCCATGGTGCGCCGCTGGGTGAAGAAGAAATCGCACTCGCCAAGGCAGCCTACGAGTGGCCTTACGACAAATTCAACGTACCGGCTGGCGTCCATGAACACTTCACCAATACGCTCGGTGCCCGAGGCTCGGCAGAGCGAACCGCCTGGCAAGCACTCTTCGCAAAATACGAGGAAGAATACCCTCAACTCGCCCAGGAAATTTCACAGATTCAAACCAGGGAATTGCCCGCCGGGTGGGATGCAGACTTGCCGGAATACGAAGCCGATCCGAAAGGAACTGCCACACGCGGTTCGGGCGGAAAGGCACTCAACGCTTTGGCATCCCGGGTGCCATGGCTGCTGGGGGGGTCAGCCGACCTGGCCCCTTCGACCAAGACCCTCCTTGCCGGTGAAGAGGGCTTTGGCCCGGAAAATTATGGCGCCCGTAATTTTCACTTCGGAATCCGCGAACACGCGATGGCTGCTGCAGTCAACGGCATGGTACTCTGCGGACTCCGCGCCTACGGGGCTACTTTTTTTGTCTTTAGCGACTACTTGCGTCCGTCGCTGAGACTGAGTGCGTTGATGAACCTGCCGAGTATTGTTGTCTTCACGCATGATTCGATCGGCGTTGGTGAAGACGGTCCAACACATCAACCGGTTGAACAACTGGCCGCCTGCCGAGCCATCCCCAACCTGGTAGTGCTGCGCCCCGGCGATGCCAACGAAGCTTCCGAGGCATGGCGAACTGCCCTTTGTCAGACGAATCGACCCGTGGCCCTGGTGCTCACCCGCCAGAACCTGCCCACCCTCTGCCGAAAGAAATACAGAGCGGCAAGCGGAGTCAGGCATGGTGGATATATCGTGGCCGATTCGGATGCCCAGCTACCCGATGTCGTCCTGATTGCGACTGGCAGTGAACTCTCGCTGGCTATTGAAGCCCACGAACAGCTGGTGGCCGACGGTGTGCTCAGTCGTGTCGTCAGTATGCCTTCGTTCGAATTGTTTGACGAGCAATCTCCCGAGTACCGCGAACAGGTACTCCCTTCGGAGGTAACCGCCCGTATCGGAATCGAAGCTGGCATTGCCCAAGGTTGGGGCAAATACCTTGGCTTGCAAGGCGAATTCGTTGGCATCGATACCTTTGGTGCCTCGGCACCTTACACGGAAATCTACCGCCAGCGAGGGCTCACCACCGAAACAGTCGTTGCCAAAGCGAAGGACATGCTGACGACTTGACACATGGGTCCGATCGTAGCCCGCCAAAAATCGCCCTGACGGAAACAGACGACGCCCAGGCGGGAGCAACCCACCCGTGGTGAGAAAGCTGGCTCGCGGTGATGCGACGCCCCCGCCGCGACCTGCAACCACACCTCAACCCGTTTGCAGGCAGGCAATGCTCCGGGGTGGCCTCGGGAAGGTCAGCCCAGATAGCTGCCGCTACGCTGCCCAGTGAGTTTCTTCTTCTTCGGGTTCTTCCTCAGCATCAAGGGCAACCAGATACTCCGGCGCAAAGAACCGGCCCGCAATGACACGGACGGGCACCAGGATCGCAATAAAGAGCGGAAAGACAATTCCCAACACACTCGTCTTTACAATCCACAGGACTCCCAGGCAGACGAGTTGTAACGCGGTAAATTTGTGGATCGTCCATAGCGGTACCTGCCGGATATAGTGGGTCGATGGATACAGCGACGGGTCACGTAACCAGAGGCTGAGTCGGTCAAAAAACTGGTTACCCGATATCGAAACAACCCCCATGAACAAAAACAGTCCCCACAGTACAGCCATCGGGATCAACTTCAAAAAACCGAGCAGCAGTAACGACAAACCAATCAGCAAATGGATCGCCAACCCGGTAATGCGGTTTTCCCGCACATGGATAATGCGGTCTCGGGTTTCTCCACCTGGTGAGACCACTTCCTCGCTGGTTGCCAGACTTCGAACATGGTTGATTGAACGTACGGTCGCAGCTACGAGCCAGGGCAAGCCGAATAGCGAACACATCCCGATCAACAAACCAACCAAACCGAGGTCAAAATGGTAGGCTGCTCCCTTGCACAGCCGGTGGTCGGTACTGTTGACCAAACGAGCCGTGATGTTCTGGTCAAGGAAGACGAGAACGGCAACAAGGATCGCTGGCCCTATCGCCGCAAACTTGACCCAGTTGGGCAACGCAGGATCCCAGGGGTCGGCAAGCCATGGTCGCCCCGTTGTCGTGCCGAAGCTCTCAGGGGCTGGCAAGACGGTCAGATCCACTTCGTGCAGCCAGACTGCCAGGAGGGTCATCGCGCCAATTGCGATGGCCGGTCCGAAATCGGACAGGAATTCGCGCATTTGGGGCAACAGATACGCGCTTCGGCGAAATCGCGAGAGTGCCATGGCGATGTAAAAGGTTCCCAAAGCCAGCAAGAGTGAAAGCAGGGCGGTGGCGTGTTCACCCTGCTCGTCAAGATTTTCAAAGACGTGCCGAAGCGACTTGATCGCTTCGTAGATGAAGATTACCGAGATGAGTGCGGAAAAAATCTCATCAGTAAAACGGGTAAAGTACCGCATCAGGCATCCGGCATCGGTAATGGCCATTACGACCAGCAGCACCATCGACCAGAGGCCGACCCACACATAGGTCGGCAAAAACGGTATCTGCAGATCGCCACACATGCGAAACAGGATCGCGGTAAAGACGAGCAACGGCCCGGTTCCACCCAGGATGATGAGCGGCTGACCAGAAAAGAGCGCGTAGAGAACGCCGCAAACGGCTGAGGCCAAGATCATTTCAATGACACCAATTTGGCCATCCGTCTGAATCGCCATCACCCCACCGAACGTGATAGCCGGCGCAAGGCAGGCAAAAAACAGGAACAACGTCGAACTGACTACCTTGAAATGCAGTCCCTCGCGAAAATCATCTCTGTAATGCGGCCAGCGACGACGGAAATCCTGGACCACCCCACCAAAGAGGCGGCCGGTATAAGCAAGCGCTTCATCTTCAACCGTTCTTGCTTGTTCGACTTTTGGAGAGGTGCGTTGCAGATAGGCGTCCAAGGCGAGCCCGAGTCTCGTATTGCTTTGTGCCGTGACCGCATCGTACCGAAACTGATCGTCGGACATCAGCCGGACCACTCCGGTGAGTGCATCGATGTGCTCACCCACGGCTGTTTCTGGTCCCAACAACACAAATACAAAGCGGGTCGGAATCCCGTCGGGGGCACCAAGATTAACTGGACGGGAAAGCCTGAAGAACAGAATCAACTGCTCGTCGAAGCAGTCCAGATAGGCGTGGGGCACCGCCACCGCGTGGCCAATGGCGGTCGCTCCCTCGGATTCCCGGCGTTGCAATGTGTCCTCTGCCCGCTGTGCGTCTGCGCGACTTAGCTTGCCTTGCTTGATGGCAAGTTCGATGGCAGCGTGAATAATCGATGGGATGTCATTGACATCGAGATCCAGTTGCACCAGATTTTGTTCAATCGATTGACGCAGAGGTAACATGACTTTGAATTGTTACAAAAAACAAACTGTTTGGCGACAGGAAAATCGCGTCTGCCGCCATCACCTTCGCCAGGTCCCAAATTGTGGTCGACACCTTAGTTAAGCCGCAATGCGAACTCAGCCAAAGACTATTGCAGAAAATCAACAACTTGCTCACATTGCCGGAAATTTCCATAATATGAGTATTCCACGAATGTCGACTGCGGGGCTTTTTTTGACACGGCCCCGAATCCCTTCTGCAAACTGAGGTTTTCATGCAAATTCGCATCGTCGCGGGGGCCCTCCTTGGATGGCTGCCGCTGGGGGGCCTGTTTCTTGTGTTGCCACCCGCCGTGGTCGTTGCCGCCGCTCCGGAACCTGCAACCGGCGATTTGCTCCTGTCGATTTCTTGTCACGATCTGGCGCAACTTGATGATTGCGTGACTCGCGTATCCAGGCAACTGGAAATACCTATCCCCAGCCCCCTGTCGCTGCTGAATACAATTACGGGGACTGACAACGGGATCGCTCCCACCGGCAATTTGTGTTTGCAGTTGCTCGCTGGACCCACGCTCAAGATTGAACCAAAGCTTTGTTTGCAGATTCCGGTAACCGACTTTGATCGTTTTGCCACCAATTTGGGTGGCAATCCCAAGGGTAAGCTGACAACGCTGCAATTGGCAGGCCAAAAGCTCGCTGCCGGCCATCGTAACGCAACGGTTTTGCTGATGGACGAAACGGACCGCCCCATCCTCCAGAAACTCATCGCCCAGGACCAGTCGCCTGCTGACGATGCGGGATGGCAAGCGTGGAGCAAAGAGCAGGATCTCGTCATTAGGTTGACCAGGCTCGGGCTGACGCTGATTGCCGATCGCGCTGGGATCCAACTAGCGACAAACAATCTCGACTACCAGGCCGATATGATTGCCGAACTGGACCATCGCCCTAATTCAATCGACCGGCGTGTGACCCGTTGGTATCCCGTGTGGGACATGCTCGAGGAATTCATAAAACAATATCCGGTGGTTGGACTCATACTTCCGCACACCGAGTCACTAGCACTTGGCGTGCGAATCCACAACGAGGCAGACCTGTCTGTTGAACTTCGCTTGCGCTGGCACGACAACTCCCCGTTTGCGGGCATCCTGGTCGGGAATATTTCGCATGCTGATGTGGTAAATCGTTTCCAGGCGAGTCCCTTTATCTTTCTTGGTGGTGGCTTTTTGCAACCGGCGGTTGCGGGCCCTCTGGTAAGGTCGTACACCCGCTACCAACTCGCCAGCCTGGAGGACTACGGCAACGACAAATACCAACAGGAGGACGTCGAAAAACTCGTACGCGACATCGAGGCCATTCTGAACGACACCCAGGCGTTGTCGGTCATTCAACGGAAAACCGGGCAGGATGAAGGAGTGTATGGAAACACTTTCATGTTGTTGCACACCGAAAACGCAGACCACCTGCGCGACACGATTTCCAAGGCTCTCATGTCCTGGAATTGGTTGATGGATCATGCCGAAGGCGACATTTGCTTGCAGTTTAACTCGGCGGCAATATCGATCGCTGACAAACCGGCAACCGAGTACACGGCCGATATGCTCAAAGCAGTTAGCGCGGTACCTTCTCCCGAGGTCAAAGAGGCGATGAAAGCACTCTTCGGCCCCGGCGGGCTTTATCGCATCCAACTTGTACGGGTCGACGGAAAAACCGTCCTGCTGGGAAACGCTACGATCGCACAAACAGAACAACTCCTTGCGGAACTTGGTACTGACGGGCCCCGCTTGCTCGAGTCGCCAGAAATTAAAGCACTCGAAAAAATTTTTAAGTGCAAACCACATTTTGAGTTTTATATCGACCCCAGCGAACTGATGTCGCATAAAGAACGAGCCCAAACGGCCGAACTCGGCGAAGTCATTGGTGGCCCTCTGGTCCGTCAGTTTCCCGATACCCCCCCTCTTGGTGTTGCTTTGCGGTTGGACCCCGGCGAACTACATGCTGAGTTGGCAGTCACGGACAAAACTCTCGGCGGACTGGTAAAATACCTGAAGCATGAGCAATAAAGCTGCTCTGCCGAGGTCTCAAAGAGGCCTACCGCAGCAGCAACGTCGACGACCTCCCCCGTACGGAGTTGTCGCAAGGGGCCAACCGGTGGCAACTGGTAGCAGCCCGCTGGTTCAGCTGGTGAGCACGTTCGCATTGCGAACCGCGAACAAACCACCGAACCTGGTAAGACCTGCCCCCGTCTCCACAGGAGAGTTGGGATCAGTCTTGCCCATGCTGACCGAATGTTGATAATCCAGTGCCCGGTCGCGGTGTTGAAAACCAAGTTGAAAACCAGATCGTGCCGTCGGGACGAAACTTGCTTCAGCCCCAATTTCAGCACCTTGCACGGTTTTCCGCCACTCTCGCGGTGGCAAGAAACTCCGGGCCGACAACCGTGGGGCTGGCGATTCGAAACATACCAGCACAAAAGGTGCAGCATGCCACGCAACCGAACGTACGAAAATGCAGCTCAGGCCATCGGCGATACGCCAATGATTCGGCTCAACCGGATCGTGCCCCCGGAGCATGCAACCGTGTTTGCCAAGTGCGAGTTCTTCCAACCACTCAACAGTGTCAAGGACCGCATTGGTGTAGCCATGATCGAGGCCGGTGAACGGGACGGCAAGATTAACGCCGATACTCGGATTGTCGAACCAACCAGCGGCAACACGGGTATTGCTCTTGCTTTCGTGTGTGCTGCCAAAGGGTATCACCTAACGTTGACGATGCCTGACTCGATGTCGGTAGAACGCCGGGCACTGTTGAGAGCCATGGGATCTGAATTAGTCCTCACACCAGCTGCCGAAGGCATGAAGGGAGCCATTAACAAAGCTATTGAGCTTGTGGAAAACGATGCGAACGCATGGATGCCTCAGCAGTTCGAAAACCCAGCCAACCCGGCCATCCATGAGGCAACGACCGGCCCCGAAATCTGGAAAGACTCGGGAGAAAACATCGATGTACTCGTCGCTGGCGTGGGTACGGGCGGAACGATTACCGGAGTGAGCCGTTACATCAAACCGAAGAATCACGACTTCAAGGCCATTGCCGTTGAACCCAGCGACTCGCCGGTCATCGCGGGAGGAAGCCCGGGACCGCACAAGATTCAAGGAATTGGTGCCGGGTTCGTCCCAAAGAATCTCGATCTATCGGTCGTTGACGAAACCGTTGCCGTAAGCAACGAAGAAGCCTTTCAATGGGCCCGCCGGTTGGCGCGTGAGGAAGGGATCATGGCGGGAATTTCCAGCGGTGCGAACGTGTGCGCCGCGGCAAAAGTCGCAGCCCGCCCCGAGTTTGCCGGAAAACGAATTTGCACAGTCATGTGCAGTCTTGGTGAACGTTATCTTTCCACGCCGCTGTTTGAAGGGCTCACCGGATAAAACCCTACCAGCAGCTGGTCATCAAGCACAGGAAGCATCCCGGCTTGCGAGTCTTCGCGCCGGTGTCGCAACGGGCCGAATCTGCTTGGGCGCCACTGACCTCGCGGCCCCTGTCGTGTAGAATGTGATCAAGAAAATCCCGGTCCCCACTGAGCTATACGTGTCGTTGCCGATCCTCCCAATTGTCGATGAACCTCCTGTCGAGCCAGGCCATCTCGACCAGCCGCAACGGCCTCGCTTGCCGGAATGGCTGCGAGTTAACCTTCCCTCGGGAAATCGCCTTGCGGTCTTCAATAAAACCCAGGACACCGTCGATTCGCACGCGCTTCACACGGTGTGCGAAGAAGCCCGCTGCCCCAATATTCATGACTGTTGGGCCCGCGGCACTGCAACCTTCATGGTCGCTGGCAGCCAGTGTACGCGTGGCTGCCGGTTCTGCTCGGTCGAAACGCTCAAAGCTCCCGATCCCCCCGATCCAGCCGAGCCAGTCCAACTCGCTGATGCTGTTGAGCGGATGGGACTTTCGCATGTCGTTATTACGGTAGTCAATCGCGACGATCTGCCCGATGGCGGCGCTGACCATTACAAGCGTTGCGTTCAGGCAGTCCATGACCGGCTGCCGGAGGTGACCGTGGAACTGCTCTCGAGTGATCTGCAGGGGGACTGGGCAGCCCTGACCCATCTCCTCAAGGATATCCCACTTGCCGTTTTTGCCCACAACGTGGAATGTGTTCCACGGTTGGATGCTTTGGTGCGCGACCCCAGGGCATCTTTCGGGCTCAGCCTGCGTGTTTTGCAAAAGGTCAACCAATTGCGACCCGATCTCCTCACCAAAAGCAGTGTGATGGTGGGGCTTGGCGAATCCGACGCAGAAGTCAGTGCCGCCATGCAGCAACTTCGCGAAGCAAACGTCGATCTACTTACACTCGGGCAATATCTGGCCCCGGGACGAGCGGGAGAACGCTTTTTGCCAGTCGACCGCTTTGTTACACCACCGCAGTTTTCGGCCTGGGCAGACGAAGCTCGCAAGCTTGGTTTTAAGGCCGTGGCAGCTGGACCACTGGTGCGCAGCTCGTTTCAGGCAGGCTCCCTGCTGGCAGAAGCACGCCAGGTGTAGGCCGTGCGTCCTCCCAAACAGCAATCAACGCTTCGCACTGTCGGCGGCGATCGACCAACCAGAACGCACGGACTACAAAGCTGGCTGCAGGCAAAAAGCATCTTCCAGCACCCACCGCGGATTGAGCAGGGCGGCTGAAAAGGGTTCTTTTTCCAGGAACTTCGCCAGGAATCCAAGCGATTCCAAGGAGAATCCTGCAAAACATCTTTCAGAGGTTGCATCTGCGACCCCGCTAAACAGGTCTGCGGCACGTCGTGCATGTCGACGAATTCCATCACGATTCCCCTCGCGGGCTTTGACCCCGGCCGCGGCAAGTTTGATCAGGCCCTTCAGGAAATCGGCCGTGGTTCCATGGCGTCCCGCAGCGTGCCACAAAGCTTCCCATGCTTCGTGCGATTCCCAGTAATAGCCGTGGTTAAAAAGGTCGATCCCCCGCAAGTAAGTGGCCGAATTCTCCCACTGGCCAGGGATCAGCGGTGCCACTTCCGGTTCCTCCTGACCAAACAGGTGACCTGCCGGATCTCTCAGCGGGTGAGGTTCATACCCAGACACATAAGAGTACGGGGGTAACGGTGCGGCAGTGAGTCGCGGACGATTTGCGACACCCTCGCCTGGGACAAATCGTGCGGGCATGACGGGACTGGTGCTGGAGTTGCGGGACACCTTGGCGAACTACCCGGACTTACCCACTTTGGGCACAGGTAGCAACTCAGGAACGGGGAGCTGCCGGGGTGGCGGAACTGGTTGTTTGTTTGCAGGAACGTCGTTGTGGTCCTTGGCCGCATTTGCACCGGTGTCTTCGGTGGCCGGCAATTTTCCGAACGGGTTCAGGAACTCGAGACTGGGCAAACTCCAGGCTTCCTTTTCCTCGGACCCGTCATTCTGCACTGGCGCGGAGTTTTGATCCAGCTCAGCTAGCAAATCCGCGTGCAATGACAGTGTGTCGTTACTTCGTGTCACCTCGGCCGAAAGACCGCGAAACCAACGGAGCAGAGGTAATTCGTAATCATCGGGGATGACGGTCAGCAAGAAGCGGTTTTCTGGAACGGTTGCGGTCGAAATCCAAACCGGCCGTCCGCCCGGTTCTTCGGCAACAACGTAATCGCCCCCAAGCGGGCAAACAAATTTTCCCGCAACCAGTTGCTCGGCAACTTCTCGCGCTTCGTCGCGGGGCACATGCAACTGGTTCACCAGCGCGTTCATAAACCGACTGCCACTCGCCGACGTTTGCCGAGCCTGCATATAACCGAACCCGGCAACGGTGGTCGCAATTTGTGTTTCGGAAAAATCATTTACCCGCAAACGAATTTGGGCAGGTCGCTCAGCCGGCACCATCGCTAACTGAGGTCCAACTTCCTCTAACACATCTTTTTGAAACGAAAACAAAAAGAAATCGCCAATTCGCCGCTGCCATGTTTCGAGCAATCCCAAAATACCCCGGCATTGAGCGTATCCATTTGCGTCGTAGCCATTGCGGGGAGGTCCGAAGATATGGTCGAGGAGGTAAAGCCGTGGCCACGCTCCCACAAACCCGCGAACCGATTGCTCGTAAGCCCCCGCTGGCACCGCCCTGCCCTCACGTACCATCAACGAGGTATAAAAGTCGAGCAGGCCAGCAAACAGGTGCATCGGCTTTCCGAGCGGTTCCAACACGATCTCTCCTGAAGCCACGGCGCCGGCAATCGGGGCGACGCCTAGCGAATCGGCCGGCCCCAGCTTGTTGGCCCAGCCAGCCAGCTTTGTTTCTGAATAGCGTTCCATTCGAACATCGATAGCGATTTTTTCGCGATTCAGGTTCGCATCCCCGGATCGGTGCAGCGCAACCGCCAGAGGAACAAACTGCCCTACTTCCTTGCGCGCCAGGTTTTGAAACTGTCGATAACGAGTCACCTCCGCCGGGGACACTAAATCGATTTTCATGTCGGCAATCGGCAAAAACCTCCCGGGAGTTCCGCGAACCGTGTCGCGAAACGAATGGCCGGCCCGGGCGAAGGTGGCACCATCGGTGCGGTAACCAAAGCCTTCAGGGAGCAATCCTGCATCGATCAAGTCACCAACGGTATTGACTGACCGTCCCTCGGCAACTGCCGCAAACTGTGCCATTCTGAGCGTCCGGATTTCCCCCACCGACCGGAGCCGACGTTCCAATTCGATGCGATAGTGCGGACTTGCCAGGTTGTCAAAAAAGGGGGTGGAAAAATACCCAAAGAGCGTATCGAGACGGGTCAGCGGCATTTCGACTCGGGTCCAGCGAAAAGCGTCCGACCCTCCCAAGGGGTCAATCCCTCCCGCAGCCTGGTAAAACCTCTCCACCAGGTGGCGGCAATTGGTCACAAGATGAAACTCGCCGGTGATCGCATAATAGGAACGAACCCGACCCTCAGGTGCCGAAAGAAACGAAACGTCATGGCCGGCA
>Ga0315336_1003744_pt1 | contig 19625 bp, 18 predicted proteins | sample ASW5metaG_FD_204512 | JGI IMG/M metagenome (GOLD analysis project Ga0315336, IMG submission 204512) | Ammonia-oxidizing marine archaeal communities from Monterey Bay, California, United States - ASW #5 | ecosystem: Environmental > Aquatic > Marine > Intertidal zone | place: USA: California... | reverse complement strand
ACAAGAGCCGAGATCGAGCAGGCCATTCGTGATTTCAACTCAGGCAAGTTTTAAGGCCGCGTCATCCCATCTCACTTCGATCATCATCTGGCCCCATGATTTCGAATGCACGCGAGGTGACCCGACTCGCCATGCGGGACGCGGTAGGTTTCCCCTCGATCACTTTGCTCGCCAGCATGACGGGCTTTGGTTCTCTGGTCCATGAAAGCGGCCTTCCCCTTGGGATAGCGATTGCGGCAACCGCCGGGATCTGGGGGCTGCCAGGGCAGTTGACGCTGGTAGAGATGCATGTCGCAGGAGCCTCGACTTTTTTTGTGATTCTGGGTGTGGCACTTGCTAATGCACGATTCCTGCCGATGGTAGTGTCGTTCATGCCACTCATGAATGCTGAAGGATCGCGAACAAGATGGGATTTTGCGCTGGTCCAGATGCTGTCCATCAACTCCTGGGCTGCGGGTTTAAAACGGTTCCCAGAGATTGAGCGAAAGTTTCGTCGCCGTTATTACATTGTATTTGCGGTGATCTGTATGAGTGCCGGGATCCTCGGCACAGTTATCGGCTATTTCGGGGTAGGACTGATGCCACGTCCGATCGCCCTGGGCCTGATCTTTATGAACCCGTTATTTTTTGCCGTCCTGCTTGCCGGGGTTCAGAGTAGACCCTCAATGATCGCGCTAATTGTGGGCGCGCCGCTTGGCATCATGTTCCATCTTGTGGTGCCGGATCTGGATCTTCTGCTGACGGGCGCCGTAGGCGGTAGCCTGGCGTTCTGGCTGAACAACAGGCTCTCCCATCGAGAATCAAAGCAGTGACTGATTCATCGGGCCTTGCGCTTGCCCTCCTGACCCTGGGCGCGATCGCCGGCACGTACATCTGGCGTGGTGTCGGCGTGATGTTTGCAGCCAGGATCAAAAGCGATGGCCGGGTTTTTCAGTGGGTGACCTTTGTTTCCTATGCGATGCTGGGCGGGCTTATCGCAAGAATGGTTATCCTGCCAATTGGCCCTTTGATGGAAACACCGCTTCTTTTTCGCACACTGGCCTTTATTATCGGAGTGGGGGTTTTCTTTGCGCTCGGACGAAGGGTCCTGCTGGCAGTGTTTATCGGTGTTGCATCCTTTATTGTGCTGGTGTCCTATTTCTGATCGCGGGGAGGCCTGTCGCAAAGTAGGGGCGATGAGTCGCAGTTAAGACAACAGGACACGATCTAGACAATAAAACTTTCTGACCGTACCTTCTGTGTGAGACAGCTCTTCAGGTCTGGGGATAGCTATGCCGCTAAAGGTTCTGGCACTCGGTGGTGATGGGATCGGCCCGGAAGTTGTTGATTCCGGCCTTCAGGTTCTGGAGGCGGTCGCCGGCAGGATCGGGCTAAAGAGTGAAGTTACCGAGGATCTGCTCCACGGCGCGGCCTGGGAGGAGTACGGAACCTTCATACGGCCCGAAACCATCCGTACTGCACATGACTCCGATGCGCTGCTTGTGGGCGCTGTAGGTGGGCCACAGTGGGATCACATTGCGGTCGATGGCGGACCCGAAGAACAAGACGGGCTCATGAAGCTGCGTCACGAGCTCGAGGTTTTTGCATCACTGCGCTGGGCGCGGGCTTACGATCCGCTACTTGCCCGTACACCCTTCAGGCCAGAGGTGGTGCAAGACACTGATGTCATGGTGGTTCGGGAATTGTGCGGGGGCGCCATGTTCTCGCCCACCCGGGGCCTCGACGATACCGGCGGCAGCCGCCGCGCCTATGATCTCAATGAATACACCGAGGCCGAAATCACACGCTTTGCGAGGATCGGGTTTGAGGTCGCCCGGCGTCGTCGGGGGAAAGTGCTCTCAGTGGATAAGGCCAATGTCTTTATGGCCAGCAAATTGTGGCGTGAAGTTGTTCAAGATATCGGCGCAAGTGAGTTTCCGGACGTTGCACTTACACATCTTTTTGCGGACAACGCGGCGTATCAGTTGTCCTGCAGGCCGGGCGACTTTGACGTGATCTTGGCTGATAACCTTTTCGGCGACATCCTTTCAGATCAGTCGGCGGCAATTTCTGGATCATTAGGAATGCTGCCTTCGGCATGTTTGTCACATCTTCCTGCCGGTGGTCGGTCTGAAAGGCCCGCCATATATGAACCGGTTCATGGCAGCGCACCGGATATTGCCGGGACTGGTACAGCCAATCCGATTGGCGCCATTCTTTCGGTTGCCATGTTGCTCGAATTCAGCGCCGCGGAGCCCGGCGGTGCCCACAAGATAGAAAGCGCCGTGGCATCAGCGTTGCATGCAGGACTTGCAACGCCGGACATTGGCGGCACGCATACAACGCAGCAGGTCACGGACGAGGTGATCCGACAGGTGATGCGCGCGTAGCACCTGGGGAAAGCCAGTGGAGTTCGATTACGTCATTGTCGGGGGTGGGTCTGCAGGCTGTGCGCTGGCGGCGCGCCTGGCGATGGCTCCTGAAGTCAGCGTCTGCCTGGTGGAGGCAGGGGGAAGGGGCAGAGATTTGTTCGTGCGGATGCCTGCCGGAAACGGCTTTGTTTTTGGTAACCCGAGATTGGACTGGGGTTATGAGTCGGTTCCGCAGCCGGTGTTGAACGGCCGGCAAATATATTTTCCCCGCGGCAAGGCCCTTGGTGGGTCTTCAATCATGAACGGCATGATCTATATGAGAGGCGTTCCGCAGGATTACGATGCCTGGCAGGCGAGTGGCCTTTCGGGGTGGGGGTTTTCTGATCTCTTGCCGTACTTTCGCCGCTCGCAGGGCGCTCAAGATCGTCAGGGTCCTTGGCACGGTGCTGACGGGCTTCTCAAGACCGAGCGGTCAGTCAACTTTGGGGAACTCGAGCAGGCATTTATTGAAGCCTCGGTCGCCTGCGGTCACAGGTTGCTTGATGATTTCAATGGACCTGATCGAACCGGGGTCGGCCGCACCGACAGCACGGTCTGCCGAGGCGTTCGCCAGTCATCGGCAATCGCCTATCTCGCAGAAACTCCAGACAATCTCAAGATCCTGACCCATCGGCATGTGGCCCGTCTGGTCCTTGAAGGCAGCAAGGCGATCGGCATCGAGACTTTGAGCGCAGAGCGTATTTATGCGCGCGAAGAGGTCATCTTGTGCCAGGGCGCATTCGGCACACCGCAGACCTTGATGCTGTCGGGAATCGGGCCGTCAGAGCATCTGGGTAGGCACAACATTACGACAGTTGTCGATCTGCCTGGTGTGGGTCAAAACCTTGCTGATCATGTCGACGTATCGATCCAGTACGGATCCGACCGCATGGATCTTAGCCTCGCCCAGCATCAGCGCCTCGATAAGGCGGCCCTGCTGATGGCAAGATGGCTTTTAAATGGAACAGGTCCGGGTGCTGGCGCCTTTTTTTCTGCTGTGGTCTTCCATGCATTGAAAGACTCGGCTTTGCCCGAATTTGAGGTCTACATGACTCCGATGACGATCGACGAAAATTTGACCGTTGGTGAGATTGAGAAGACCCCGCTGTTGCAGCGTCTGGGCCGGAAACTTCTGGTCCGTGGCAGAAAAGTGGCGAGGCCCGGAGTTCAAATTGATATCAATCTCGAGCGGCCCAAGTCGCTGGGAACGGTGCGTCTTGCAAGCGCCGATCCGGTCGATCATCCGCTCATTGATCCGAAATTTCTATCGCATCCGGATGATCTCAAGGAGATGGTGCTGGGCGTCAAAGCGATGCGTAAGATCATGGCCCAGCCCCAAATTGCCAGATACTTAAGTGGTGAGACCGGTGCCTGGAAGGATGCCCATACGGATGCCGAGATTGTTGAAGCGATCCGGAAAACTGCCTATACCGGCCATCACCCCTGTTCGAGTGCCAGAATGGGCACTGCCGATGATCCAATGGCGGTGCTGGATGATGAACTGCGGGTGAGAGGTGTCGACAATCTGCGGGTGTGTGATGCATCTGCCATGCCGTCACAGATCACTGGAAATCTCAATGCGACGATTATCGCAATGGCCGAAAGAGGCGCCGATTTGATCTTAGGAAAATCGCCACTACCGCCGGAGGACCCGCGAATATGACTCGCGCGGCTCGCACGAGGATCGAGACACTTTCTTGCGGGGAAGACGGCATCACCATCAAGTGGTGCGATGGCTACGTCAGCCATTTTCATTTCATTTGGCTACGCCATCAATGTGAGTGCGAGCGATGTGGATCCTCTTTGAATGGTGTCAGAGGACTTCGACTGGGCCTGATCCCGGGGAGTCCAAATCTTCATGAGTATTCGTTCGATTCGGACTCTTTACAGCTTATATGGGGCGGAGACGGACATGTCTCAACCTACGGGGCAAAATGGTTGCGTGATCATTGTTACTCCGCAGAAGAGCGGGCACTACGAAAGCATCAACCGGTGCTCTGGGATAAGAAAATAGAAATCGATCCGCCCACTTTTATTTTTTCAGAAGTTGAAAACAGCCCGTCTGGCCGGCTTGAAATGCTTGAGGCAGTTTGTGACTATGGATTCTGCAAAGCCGAGGGCGCGCCGGGCTTAGCCCAAGAGGCGGCTCGATTAGTTCAGCTCGTTGGAGCAAAAAGGATCACTCACTTTGGAGATTTCGAACTTTCCAACAAGAAAGTGAGTAACACCTCTGATGATATGGTGGCACTGACGGATAAGAGATCTATTAATAATGTCGGAGATATCAGGCAGGCGTTGCAGCCGCACTGTGATGAAACCTACCGAACGTCAACTATAGGGATTACGATATTTCAGGTCTTTGAGCCGAGCACAGAAGGGGGTCACTCCACGTTAGTCGATGGATTTGAAGCCGCACGGCGCTTCCGCGCGGATTTTCCTGATGAATTTGAAAGGCTGGTGAGGACACGATTGACAGGACAACGGTTTGACCCGAAACATGCCGACGGAGAACTCCCTCGATGGTATCGGTGTACGCTTCCCATGATCCGGGTAGACGAGGATCAAGAAGTCTGTGGTATTCGAGTTAACGAAAGGCAGATTGCTCCTATCGATCTCCCTTATGATCAGGCTGTTCCGACCTACCGCGCGCTTCAAAAATTTTTAAAGATTGTTTATGACCCTGGTTTAATGATCTCGTTTCCACTAGAAAAAGGCGATGGCCTCATTTTTAACAATCATAGAGTCCTCCACGGGCGTACGGCGTTCAAGTTGGAAAAACCCGGTCGCCAGGTTTTGACTAATTCTGTAGATCTTGAGGATTTTTACTCTAACCTGCGGGTACTCAAAGGCCGATTAAAGCCTGAAGAGCCTATCCAAACATATAACCAGGGAATGGTTACCTAGAGGATTTCAACTATGAGGGAAGCGATGACCTGCGCAGAGGCAACGGTTCGTTTGCTACAACGATATGGGGTGAGCACGGTATTCGGTATTCCCGGGGTGCACACCCTTGATTTCTGTCGCGGCCTTGATCAGGGTGTCCGTCATATCCAGGCCCGCAACGAACAGGGTGCGGGATTTATGGCAGAAGGTTGGGCCCGGGCGACCGGTGAACCTGGTGTCGCGCTGGTGATCTCGGGACCGGGCGTGACCAACGCCAGTACCCCGCTGGCCCAGGCGTACGCCGACAGTTTGCCTATGCTGCTGTTGTCTGCGGACGCGGCGAGTAACACGATCGGAAAAGGCTGGGGCGTGCTCCACGAGATTACCGATCAGATCCAGATGACGAAGCCCCTGACCGGGTTTTCCGCTACGGCCCGCTCTGCACAGGATGTTCCTGAACTTCTGGCCCGGGCATTTACCCTCTTTGCCAGTCAAAGGCCAAGACCTGTACACATCTCGATCCCGATCGATGTGCAGGCTGAGTGCGTTGATGAAGACTGGCAACCGGTAACAGTGCCCACGGCGCCATCAGCTGATCCCCAAGACATTGCAAAAGCGGCGAAATGGCTGAAGGACGCAGTGTCTCCGCTCATGATGGTCGGCGGTGGGGCCTGTGGTGCCAGTGCAGCGCTCAGGGAAATAGCAGAGCGCATCGGTGCAATGGTGATTGCATCAACGGCCGGCAAAGGCATCGTTCCCGACGATCATCCCCTGTCGCTGTCGGCGTCTACGGTGCGGCCAGAAGTGCTGCGTATTCTGCCCGAGGCGGACGTGATTCTTGCTGTCGGAACCGAACTTTCCGAAACCGATAGTTTTGTTGAACGCCTGAGCTTTAATGGCAGAATGGTTCGCGTCGATATCGACCCGGCCAAGATTAATGATGTTTACCCGGCGGACCTTGGTATCGTTGCAGATGCAGGATCAGCCATGCAGGCGCTATGTATTGCCCTTGAAGAGCACCGCGGCAGTGGTGTTGAGGTGGCCAAGGGACGGGCTGACCTCATCCGCTCGGAGATTCGTCAGGGGCTCGGCACATCGGAACGCCAGCACGTTGCGGTACTCGACGCGCTTGTCGAAGTTGCGCCCGAGGACATGATTTGGTCAGGTGATGCTTGCCAGCTGGTCTACACCGGTGCCTTCGTCGTGCCAATGAGCGCGCCCCGAACGTGGTTTTACCCTGCCGGGTACTGCGCTCTTGGTAACGCGCTGCCCAACGCCATCGGTGCCCGATTGGCCCGGCCCGAAACGCCGGTGGCAGTACTGGTCGGTGACGGCGGGTTTATGTTTACCATGCCCGAGTTGGTGACGGCTGCCGAACTCAAGTTGCCGATCCCGATCATTATCTGGGAAAACGGCGGCCTCAAGCAGATTCAGGATGATATGGATCAGCGGGAAATCAAGCGGGTAGGCGTGGAAGGAATCAGCCCCGACTTTGTGACCCTTGCTCAAGCCTGTCATGCCCATGCAGTGGATGTCGATACGCTTGAAGGGTTGCAGGACGCTTTTGTCGAAGCGTTGCAGGCGGATCGACCGACGGTCATTGTGTGTCACGAGCGCCGGAATTGAGACCGATGAATCAGTCACGGTCCTGCGAAACGGTGCTATCGAGAGAAGCGCTTACGAAATATGAACGCGACGGTTTTTTCTTTCCTCTGGATATCTTGAGTTCAGAAGAGGTCGCCACCGTCCACCACCAGTTGGAGGATTTTGAATCACGCTACCAGTCTCATCCGGTAGTGGGTGACGGAGAGTTCAGAACCTCGTGCCATTTATTTCTTCCGTTTCTTGATGACCTTATTCGCCATCCGGCAATCTTGGCCGTCGTATCGTCTATTCTGGGCAATGATCTGCTGGTCTGGGGAACGTCGTTCTTTGCCAAGGAGCCGCGATCCTTGGACTACGTGGCGTGGCATCAGGATCTTCATTACTGGGGACTTGATGCAAAAGACGAAGTCACGGCGTGGGTGGCGCTGTCCCAGGCGAGCGTTGAGAGCGGTTGCATGCGTTTTGTTCCTGCGAGCCACATGACCGAAGCCGCTCACACAGACCGGCCTAACAAAGACGCAATGCTGTCGCGGGGTCAGGAATTGGTCGAGCCTGTTGATGAGAGCCGGGCGGTCGATGTATCACTGTTGCCGGGGCAGATTTCCCTGCACCATGGACTTACTTTTCACGCGTCTCTGCCGAACCGCTCAGATCACCGGCGCATCGGTTTCGCAATCAGATACATAAAGCCGTCGATGCGCCAGGCTGGAGGCGAGACCGGGGTAGCGACTCTGGTTCAGGGCGAAGATCGCTATCATCATTTTGAATTGGCGCCACGGCCGACAAGTGTCGCAGCGCCTGAAAGCATTGCGGTGTGGCAGAACGCCGTGGGCATCCAAAAAAAGATCAATTTTCGGAACATGAACACCCCTGTCGAGGGTGATGGAGCCTTAAGCACATGAAGACCTATCAGTATTTTGCGGCGAATGCCTGGCACGACCCCAGTGCCGGAAGTTATTTTGAAAGCGAAAATCCAGCGACGGGTGAGGTCTGGGCCAAGGTTCCTGACTGTAACGCTGAAGATGTGCACCGGGCCGTTGCCGCCGCGAAGTCTGCCTACTACGAAAGCCCGTGGGGAAAACTGCATCCCGCTGAAAGGGGTCGGGTGCTGCGCCGGATCGGCGACACCATTTCACGTCATGCGCAGCGCCTCGGCGAAGTTGATATCCGCGATAACGGCCGGGTGCCCAGCGTCACATCGTCTCTTCAGCCAGGGGCTTGGCAGATCGATAGTTTTCATTATTACGCTGGGATGTGTGACAAATTTGAAGGCCGGGTGATTCCAGCCGAAGTGCCGGATATGCATAACTATTTGACGTTTGAGCCATTCGGTGTCGTGGCGCAGATCCTACCGTGGAATTCGCCCCTGGGTACCTTGATCTGGAAACTGGCTCCCTGTCTTGCTGCTGGCAACACGGTAGTGATTAAGCCTTCTGAGCAAGCAAGCTGCTCGGTGCTGGAACTGATGGACGTTCTGCTGGAGGCGGATCTGCCGCCTGGTGTGCTAAACGTGGTTACCGGGTTTGGCGCTACTACCGGCGAGCCGCTGATTGATCATCCGGATGTGCGGCTGGTGTCATTTACCGGCGGTACCGCGGGCGGCCGGGCAGCGGCTGCAGTTGCGGCGCGTCAGGTCAAGCCCGTCATTATGGAACTGGGCGGCAAATCGCCGCAGGTGGTGCTGCCTGACGCCGATCTCGAACTCGCTGTGAACGGTATCGCCGCGGGCATATTCCCGGCAGGCGGTCAGAGTTGTATCTCCGGGTCAAGACTTCTGGTGCACCGTGACATCATCGATGACTTTACCGATCGTCTGGTCAGTATTGTCAAAAAGGCGAGGGTGGGCGACCCGCTTGATCCTAAAACCCAGATCGGCCCTATGGCAAACCGGCCGCAGTACGAGCGGGTGCTTCAGTGTATTGCCGAGGCTGAGTCCGCAGGACACCGGTTGCTGCTTGATGGGCGCGATAGTTGTCGCGATACAGGTTATTACATCGGACCGACCATTTTTTCCGATGTGCCTAATGATTCGGATCTTGCACAGCATGAAGTGTTCGGACCTGTTATCTCGACCGAAGCATGGGATACCGAAGCAGACGTTATCCGGACAGCGAACGCAACGGTGTATGGCCTTGCGGCGGGGGTCTGGTCACGCGATGTCACCCGGGCAATGCGCCTGGCAGAGAAGATCGAAGCGGGCACGGTCTATATCAACAATTACTTCAATGCCGCCACACAAAGTCCGGTCGGCGGGTTCAAGCAGTCTGGATACGGCCGCGAGAACGGTTGGGAAGGAATGCGTTGCTACCTGCAGACCCGCTCGGTGTGGCTGTCAACGAATCCGTATCAGCCCGACCCCTTCGCAGACTAAAACCAATAAGCTGTTGACAGGTCACGTGACCCATCTGAAAGACTGCCAGGCAGAGGCTACGGAAGCGGCCATCACCCGGTATCTGGTGGCCCGTCTTTCGCCTTGACCTGATGACCTTTTTGGACGACGAGTCATGATCGAAATTTGGCCGCCAGTGGTACAAAATAGCAGAAGACAAACCGAAAAATGGAGATGGAGAATGTTTTCCGAGTTTAAGGAGTTTGTTTCAAGGGGCAATGTTATTGATCTTGCGGTCGGGATAATCATCGGCGCAGCGTTTACCGCGATCGTAAAGTCAGTGGTGGGCGACCTGATAAATCCGTTTATCAGTTTGTTTATGGTAGGGGCTGATGTGTCAGGACTTTATATATCGCTCTCGATGAAGTCCTATGAATCTCTTGCCGCAGCAGAAAGTGCGGGCGCTGCCGTTTTCGCTTACGGACGTTTTTTGTTGGCTGTGATCAACTTTCTTATCATAGCTGTCATTCTGTTCGGCATGATAAAGGCGATCAATTCATTTCGCCGCAATAATCAACCTGAAAGCGCGGCCGAAGAGGCGCCTGGACCAGAGCCGGAAAAAGGGTCAACACAGGAAGAACTACTGACAGAGATTCGTGATCTGCTCAAGAGTGCAAAGCACGTTGGTTGATGACATTTACCGGACAAAGGGTATGCCCTGAGACAAGTCGTGGATAGCAGTAAGAGTCATCACCTTGTTACGCCGGATCAATAGGTTTGACTATGTCGGTCAACGTGATTTTGACTGGCGCAACGCCTTAACGGGCATCACTTATGTTTCATTTGCAAGGAGAAGTCAGAGATGAAGTCAATTATTCTTGGAACCTACAACGAAAAAGGTCTCGAAGGCCTCACCAACAGCAGCTTCGCCAAGCGCGAGGCCGCCGCCAAGGCTGCCTGCGAGGCGGCAGGAGCGAGATTGACGGACATGTTTTTCACCGTAGGCGCGAGCGATGTGGTTGGGATTATGGAAGTGGACAGCGTGGAACAGGCCATCGGCCTGAAAGAGGCGTTCATGGCATCAGGTGTCTGGCGGCATATTCAGTTGCTACATGAGTTTGACGTGGATGCGGCGATTTCTGCTGCAAACAAAGTGCGCGCAATTTATCGGCCGGCGGGACAGGAATCCTGAGCAAGCAGAATGGAGAGTCGGATATCCGTGCGATTTCCCAAAGGCTGTTTTGGCTGCAACGATACGGTGTAACATGGTCTTGAGGAAGATGAACCAACAAGGAGTTGAGTATGGCTGGAATTCAGAAGATTGATTTTTCATCCCCTGATGAAACACGTGCCCCTGAAAAAACCACGATGGAGATCGTCAACGTGGGCTCAGTGAAAGTGGCACGGCTGACCGCCCAGCCAGGCTGGGTATGGTCGGAGTGTATTGCCCCCGTGGTCGGCACCGACAGTTGTCAGGCGCACCACCTGGGCGTCGTGCAATCCGGCCAGCTACTGGTAGAGCACGAAGACGGCAGTACCGAAACAATCACCCCGGGAGATGTGTATGAGTGCAAGCCCGGGCACCAGGCCCGAGTTGTTGGGGATGAGCCCTGCGTGATGATCGAGTTTGACAACCAGACGGCTGCTACTTACGCGCAGGATTAGACCTGCACTCAGACCAGGCAAGAGACCTTGAAAAGCCCCGCTTCGGTGGGGCTTTTACTTTTGTGATCTAGTCTTGGCGTGGTCCGCTAAGACTCTCCCTCTTCGAGGACAGGAATCGCTTCGGGTTAGACTACTCGCGAGGGTCAAGTCGGATAAGGTCAAGTTGCACCGAGTTTCGAGCGAGGCCATGGCTTCGTCACGAAAGATGGAGGAGCAAAGAGGATCATGACGCCGGACCAGGATCGGACGAAACAACAGGTGGAGTGCGTACTTGAGCAGTATGATTTCGCCGCTCCTCCCAAGGTATCGTATTTGACCGCCTCTGAGAATCAGATCTATCTGATTGAGGATCACCATTCGAGTAAGCGATATGTGATCAGAATCAATTCGGGCCGTCTTGCCTATCACAACGCCGAACAGATCCATTCCGAGATGATGTGGCTGGATGCCCTGGGTGCCGATACCGACATCATCGTGCCCAAGGTCCTGGCCGCTAAAGACGGTTCCTGGGTTCAAGAATTGAGCATACCGGGAAAGGATAAGCCCAGTTACGCTGTTGTATACAGTTTTCTCGACGGTGTGGAGCCTCCTGAGGAGGAACTCTTGGAGGGATTTGAGCAGCTGGGGACCATTTCGGCACAAATGCATTCCCATGCCAAGCGTTGGGTGCCACCCAGTGGGTTTACCCGTCCGACCTGGACCTCTGAGGCTATTCTCAATGACCAACTCACTTGGGGTAACTGGCGGGACGGTGTCAATATCGACGCGCAAGCATTAAACGTGCTGCAGCGGGTAGAGGTGGTAATTCATGGTCGACTGGATGATGCCGATGTGAGCTCCAAGAACTATGGCCTGATCCACGCGGACCTGCGACTCGCGAATCTTCTCATCCATGGCGAGACTACAGCTATTATCGACTTTGATGACTGTGGATTCGGTTGGTACCTGTTCGATCTAGCGGGTGCCTTAAGCTTTCTGGAGGACAGGGAAGACGTCACGGATTTGATCAACAGTTGGATACGAGGTTACCAACAGGTCGCCGAAGTTCCAGCGGACGCCGAAGTCATGATTCCAACGCTGATTATGCTGCGAAGAATTCAACTCATCGGTTGGCTTGGATATCAGCAGGCACATCTGGACTTTGCCCGTCAGATAGGCCAGACCTTTACCACGAACTCATGCCGGCTGGCTCAGCAATATCTTGATCGCTTTGGCTAGACGACATCACTTGTCGGGTTTCGGAGAATAATATGACTGAAGGTCCGCCGCCGTCAGCAGAAATCGTCATCATTGGAGGAGGGGTGATTGGCTGCTCCACTGCGTATCATCTGGCCAAGAACACCAGCAAGGAAGTCATCCTTCTCGAAAAGGGCTCAATTACCTCGGGGACAACCTGGCACGCTGCTGGGGCGGTTGGTCAATTAAGAAATAGCGCCAACATTACGCGGCTATTAGGTCACTCGGTCGAGCTTTACGAAGCGCTTGAGAAGGAGACCGGTCAAAGTACCGGCTGGGTTAGAAATGGTTCCATCCGGCTGGCGTGCAATATCAATCGCAGGCGCGAGTTTGAACGTGCCGCAACCATTGCGCATTCGTTTGGCCTTGAATTTGACATTATTTCGCCGCGCGAAGCACAAGAGATGATTCCGCAGATGGAGGTCCAGGATGTGATCTGTGCGGCCTACGTAAGCAGCGATGGGGTCGCTTCGCCTTCGGATCTTACAGTGGCATTGGCAAAAGGTGCCCGGATGCACGGAGCACGGCTTTATGAAGGGGTTACCGTGACGGGTTTCGAGTTGGTTGGGGATCGCGTTCATGGAATTCGTACAGCAACAGATGAAGTGATCCGTTGTGAGACGGTAGTCAACTGCGCTGGCATCTGGTCACGTCAACTTGGTCGAATGGCCGGCGTCAATATTCCGGTGCAGCCGTCCTATCACCAGTACTTTATTTCGGAGCTGGTCGACGGCCTTGCGAGAAACGTTCCAACGGTCCGTGATCCGGATAATCTTACGTACTTCAAAGAAGAGGTAGGAGGACTTGCGGTCGGGGGATACGAGTTAAACCCTGTTGCATGGGGTGAGGCGTCAGTTCCGGAGTCATTCTCCTTTCAACTGTTTCCCGAAGTTTACGAAAGGTTCGAACCCTTCATGACGGGAATATTAGCGCGGTTTCCTGCGTTGGAATCTGTCGGTATCAAGCAGTGGTTTAACGGCCTGGAGTCCTTCACGGAAGATGGCATGTTTGTGCTCGGGAAAGCGCCAGAGATAGACAACTTTTTCGTCGGTACCGGATTCAATGCGTTTGGAATCGCTTCTGCCGGGGGTGCAGGCAAGGCGCTCGCCGAATGGATCACAGAGGGTGCGCCAGAGTTTGATCTGTGGTCTGCGGACATTAGACGGTTTGGTCGATACACCCAGGACAACCGGCAACTTCGGCCGCGTGCGCTGGAGGGCCAGGCCCAGCATTACGTCATGAGCTGGCCGGATCATGAACATAAATCATGTCGACCCTTACGCCGCAGTCCACTTTATGAAAGGCTCAGCCAAAAGCGGGCATGTTTTGGCGTTAAGTTTGGCTGGGAAAGGGCCAACTGGTTTGCGCCGGACGGCGTTGACCCGATAGATGTTCCCTCCTTTGATGAGCCCAATTGGATGCAACACTCTGGCGAGGAGCATCAGGCCTGTAGAGGACAGGTTGTCCTGATCGACCAGAGTTCGTTCGCGAAATATGCCCTGGTCGGAAGGGATGCGCAGCAGGTTTTGGCGCGGGCCTGTCCTTGTCGGCCCGACTTCAAGCCATTTGCGGTCAAATATACGCAGATTTTAAATGAAGATGGCGGGATCGCCAGTGATTTGACCGTGACTCGGGTTTCTGAAAACGAGTTCTACATTGTGACCGGGACAGGATTTGCGATACACGACTACGAGGAGATCCGTGCAAGGATCAGGCCGGATCAGGATGCCCATCTGATCGATATCACCTCGGCTTATGCCGTATTGGTGGTCATGGGGCCATCCTCCCGGGCGCTATTGAGTTCAGTAGCACAAGGCGATTTTTCTAAAGAGGCATTCCCATTCGGGGCGTGTCGAGAGGTGATGATTGCGGGCGCGCCGGTGCGAGCGCTGCGCGTGTCCTTTGTGGGAGAGTTGGGCTGGGAATTACATGTTCCCTCTGAGTACGCTATTGCGGTTTACGATGCGTTGTTCGATAGCAGCGAGGAATGGGGTCTTAGAGATGCTGGGTATCGATCTATAGACTCCTTGCGTCTAGAGAAGGGAAACCGCTTGTGGGGAGTTGAGTTGAGCCCGGACTACAACCCTTTTGAGGCGGGGCTCGGAGGATTTGTTGACATTAAAAACAACCATGACTTTATCGGACGTGATGCGCTGATCCGGCAGAAGTCTAGTCCGCTTACCCGACGCCTGGTTGGACTCACCCATGATGATCCATCTGCAAGACTTCTCGGAGGAGAAACCATCTTGCGAAATGGTGAGCGCGTCGGATGGCTATCATCGGGAGGGTATGGTCATACGGTGGCTCAGAATATCGGGCTGGGATATGTCCGCAACACCCACGGCGTTGATGATGAATATCTAGCGACGGGCAAGTATGAGCTTGAGGTTCGGAATAAGATTGTTCCTGCTCGGTTGCACCTACAGGCACTATACGACCCGCAAAATCTAAAATTAAGATCCTAGACGTCTGTGACCAGGATTCTCGCGGGCTACGGGTCGTGGCAGTTCAGCGACCCGTCCAATCCACCCGCTCCATTTGTTCCGCGATAAAGTGCCTTTGAACCAGTTCAAGCAACGTGATGTAGCGTGTTGCACTTTTTATGGATTGCTCCGTGTCCCAAGCAGTTTTAGCCTCTGTCAATTCATTGACTAGGTGATCCATGGGCTGTGCACTATTGAACTGAATAGGGTGTTTGGGGGGCTCTAACGCCTTCCGGATTTTTTGCCAGAGTTCGGTCATGCGGTTTTCCTAAGTGGGCAACAGGTGGATATTCGAATCTCAATAGAGACGCCGTCTAGTGGGTTTCCATTTTATTCTAGGGCCGATATCAAGTTTGGCAACCTCTGAAATTGCGATAACTACGCTTTTCATTTTTCATCCCGGGTGTAAGATTTCAGGGTAGGGCCGGAATCGTCTGCTGCCCAACAGGGCCAGGTTTGACTTTTTTAACAAGGGAGGAATACATGTTTACGTCCATCAAAAATAGATCAGTGATCGTTACAGGCGCGAGCAAAGGCATTGGCAAGGGGATTGCCGAAGTCTTCGCGAGAGCGGGCGCGAAGGTTTTGGTTGTCGCAAGAAATGCTGATGCAGCCGAAGAAGTAGCGCGAGGCATCAACGACAATGGAGGCGTCGCAAGCGCGACCAGTGCAGATGTTACAAGCGAAGAAGAGATGACGAAGATGGCCGCCACGGCCATTGAGCGTCACGGTAGTTTGGATATCTTGTGCGCCAATGCCGGTATCTACCCCCAAACAAAGCTGGAAGAGATGACAGTCGAAGAATGGGACGGAGTGCTGGCAACCAACGTTAAGGGCAATTTCCTCTCGGTGAAGGCCTGCTTGCCGCACATGAAGGCTAGCGATAATGGACGGATCATCTTGACGTCGTCTATTACCGGTCCGGTAACGGGTTTTCCCGGGTGGACCCACTATGGTGCAAGTAAATCCGCGCAGCTCGGTTTCATGCGAACCGCCTGCATGGAATTCGCGAAATTTGGTATCACCGTGAACGCCGTATTGCCTGGTAACACGTTAACCGAGAGCCTGATGGAGCTAGGTCAGGATTATCTCGAGACCATGGCGGCGTCTATTCCCCTAGGACGTTTGGGCACAGTTGAAGACATTGGTAACGCGGCGTTGTTTCTTGCTACGAAAGAGGCGGGGTATATCACAGGCCAGACGATCACAGTCGATGGTGGTCAGATTATCCCGGAGTCTTTAGAGGCCTTAGAAGAGGCCTGAGGGCGCCCTCGCAGCCGATCCCCATTTTTCATCGCGTTCAGAAAACCCCGCTTCGGCGAGGTTGTGTTTTTCTATGCGTGGTTAACACGGTGTCTCACCACGGTGACTGAATGTCGTTCGGGGAATACCATCGTCTTCATTACCTGCCCTGCAATGCGAACATGTTTTTTAGGTTCCAAACCGGCGAGCCGGTCCGATGACAAGTTCCACTGGACGCCTATCTGCCAACGTCCAATGCTTTGGTGCGATGCTGTTGTGGGCTTGTGGCTTTGTCTCCCTTGAATTCTTGCTGGATGACTGGGGCGCGCTCTCTCTGATCGCAGTTCGTCTCACAATCAGTGCGGGATTTCTGCTGACGTGGTGGCTGCTGGCAGAAGGTTTTGCCAAAGCCCTGCAAGCACCATGGGTGAGAGGCCTTTTTATCGGAGCTTTGGGGTGGGGCCTTGGTTCTATATTGCTTTACCTCGGCCAGCGTCTGTCTGACCCCGTAGCGACCACGATCGTGGTCGCGATGATGCCCATCGCGGGTGCCGCAATAGAGATTGTTTTTGATAGCCGGCAGCTGTCCTTTCGACTCGTCGCTGGCATTGTCATGGCTGTCATCGGCGGTTACCTCACTACGGGCGTGAGCTTTGACCAAAGCGCAATGGGATTCGGCATGGTGCTTTGCGTTGTTGCGATTTTTCTTTTTGCCTGGGCAACCCGTGCGACGACCCGTACGCTTGAGGAATTGAGCCGACTCGGTCAGGCAGCAGTAACGCTCGCCGGGGGAGCGCTGATCGTAGTATTGCTCTATCTGGTTGCGCTCCCGGTTCTTCCCGGCGAAACCACGATGGGCACCATCGATTCAGCGCGTTTTTGGCCCTTTGTGATCTACCTGCTGCCTTCGTGCGGGATCGCCCAGCTGATGTGGATCTACGGCGCCGGCAGGCTGGGTGTGATGCTGGCCTCGTTTCACATGAATGCCGTTCCGTTTTACGTCATGATGATTCTTCTGGCGCTTTCCATGGGCGAGTGGCAATGGATACGCGCCGCAGGAGTAGCTCTTGTGATTCTCGGTGTGTTCGTCAGTCAGTTTTATCCTGGATCCGGGGGAGCCGAAAGGCGCAAAGCGGCGATGAATGACTGAGCGACCGAATCAGCCGATGTCGTGATCCTGAGTTAGACTGGCGCCGATGAACAAGATTTTTCCATTATTCATTCCCTGTTTCGGACGAACCGTGACCATCCTGACCCTGTTTGCGGTAATGGCGGCTAACACTCTGGCGGATGGACGCGGTGCGCAGATATATGAGAGCCAATGTGCCTCGTGTCATGGTAACGAAGGGCTCGCTCTGAATGCGCCAGTGCTGCACGGACAGGAGCCAGCGTACATCGTGCGCTCTTTAATGGCGTTCAAACATGGAAGCCGCATTGATCAGATCATGATGAGCATGAACAGTATTGCAGCGGACCTGACAGACGAGGATATCTCAGTGGTTGCCCGCTACCTTGCCGGTCAGGATCCGTGCGAGATCGACCTTAAGATCGACTATGGCCGGGAGGGGTTTCGTGAGGCATTTTCAGCAGGCCGGAAGCAGTATGCCGCCTCCAACTGCGGGCACTGCCACGAGAGTTTTCATCACTATGCGCCGAGGATCATGGGACAGAAGGCGTCATACCTGAAGCTCGCACTGAGTCAATTCCAGTCCGGGATCCGGGTTGCTCCGATGATGTCGCGACTGCTCCAGTCCTGGACCGAGCAGGACTTTCAAAATGTTGTGACCTACATCAGTGGTATGCGCCTGATGCGCGCCTGCGGATCGGATCACTAAGTCTTCAGTTTGTCAGGGCCTCGCTCGGAATTAAACGAGGGCGCGCGCTATACCGAGTTGTTCATCGCTAGCATTGGTCAGCCCGAGTTCTTCGGCAAAGTGAAGACATTCCGCGATGCTGGCCATGGCGTGAACGGGATGATGTGCGTCCGAATTGCAGGCCACGGTGATCCGGTAGTCACAGGCGACTTCCCAGAACTGCCGCAGGGGATAACCGGGGTGAGGGTGATTGTCTGCCTGCTGCGCCTGCTTTCGGAAACCGCCGCCGTTTATCTCAAGGGGTTTCTTATGCGCTTCTGCCGCGGCAAGGATATCGTGGGCACAGGCCTTTAGGTTCTCGTTCCAGCTTTCACTGGAAAGCCCGAAAACATCGGGATGAGCGATAAATGCATATAGCGGAGATTCGATCATGGCGCAAAGGTGGTCGCCATAGGCCCTCAGTTTTGCAGCCGAGGTCATTCCGAAATAAGAGTCCTCCCACGTACCGTGCAGGGGCGTGTAATGACCCGCACCAATCAGGTAGTCAAAATCGCGACGGCCCAGAATTTCGTCTTCATAAAAACTGCGGCAATCCTCAAAATCCTCACACTCAAGACCTGCGAGCACGGTAATTTGTGGGAATGCATCCCGGGCATCCTGGATTGCCTGGCAGTACTCTTCCAGTTGATGCATATCCATTCGCACGGAGTTGAACCGATCCCCGGGTAGCGGCGTATGGTCCGAGATACCATAGGTGTCCACGCCAGTCTTGAATGCGTGACGCACGTATTCGACGGCGTCACCCGTGGCGTGTTTACAGCGGTAGGTATGTGAGTGCAGGTTCCGCCTGTGAGGGATTTGGGTATTCATGCTTTTGCGGGCAGGGTCACCGCCACTTTATTGACCCTATGTTACATTGTGATGACAAAGGCCGAATAAGATTCCATGTCATCACCACGGTTTTCCCCTGTCTATTTGGGTTGAATTTGCCAATGTCATGGGGGTAGTCGATAAAGCCCTGAAACGCCTATCGGTATCCAAGGGGTACCCTGCTTTACACGGAGTAAATTGACCATGCAGGATCCGGCGAGCGAGATTCGTTGCGATAACGACCTGAAACTGTACCAGGGGTTGCTGGCGCATCCGGAGGTCCGTCGGGTGCGCGAGACACTGGAAAAGCAGGAAGAAAATCGCAAAGGCCCGGGTGTGCGTCGCCATTTGTTGAGCACCTCGGTCCGATTGAGCCGTTCCATGTCGGGTACGCTGCATGCAATGGCAGACCGCTGCCAGGAGCGTCTTGGCATCGAAAGCAGACTCGAGCTTTATGCGTATCCGGCGCCCCAGTTCAACGCGGCCTGTTTCAAACCCGAGGATGGCCGGGTGTACATCATGTTTTCTTCCTCGCTGCTGGAAGCCTTCTCCGAGCAGGAACTGCTTTTCGTTATGGGCCATGAGCTGGGCCATCACGTTTACCGTCATCACGAAATCCCCATTGGCTATATCCTGCGTGGCAAGACCCGACCAGCAGCGGCCCTGGCACTCGATCTTTTTGCCTGGTCACGCTATGCCGAGGTTTCTGCGGACCGGGCTGGTGCGTACTGTGCCGAAGATCTTCCAAGCGTGGCTAGGGCGCTGTTTAAACTTGCGTCAGGGTTGCGTGATGACGCGATCGTCCAGTTTGATCTCGAAGAATTTCTGCGTCAGGTTGACGATATGCTTGCGCTTGGCGAACAGCCCGGACAGGGCGCACCAATGCAGGACTGGTTCCTGACGCATCCTTTCAGTCCGCTTCGGGTGAAAGCGCTCACCATATTTGATCGCTCAGTTCTCATGCGTTCCGGCGGGATCGACAAGCATGATCTTGAGGACCAGGTGCAAACGGTGATGGGTCTGATGGAGCCTGATTATCTCAAGGGGAAAACCGAGGCAACGCGTGCGATGCGCAACCTCTTCGTGGCAGGAGCCATTGGAGTCGCAG
>Ga0315336_1003743_pt1 | contig 19629 bp, 18 predicted proteins | sample ASW5metaG_FD_204512 | JGI IMG/M metagenome (GOLD analysis project Ga0315336, IMG submission 204512) | Ammonia-oxidizing marine archaeal communities from Monterey Bay, California, United States - ASW #5 | ecosystem: Environmental > Aquatic > Marine > Intertidal zone | place: USA: California... | reverse complement strand
GAGGTGACCATAGATGCAGCCAACGAGATTATTCGCGAAGCTCACCGTGTTCTAAGACCGGGTGGAAAATTCCTCGCTCTTGACGGCTCCTTCCTGGTAAGACAGCCTCCAAAAACAGCCTCTAATCGCTGGCGTGTCTGGTGGACAGATCAGTGGAATACTGAGGTCTGGTACATGCCTTACGCGGAATACGACTTTAAAGCTGCATATAAGGCAGCAGGACTGCAAGTCGGATCCACAAAGGGACCACGGTACTCGGGAGGTCAGGACTATATTGTTGGCATCAAACCGGCCTAACAATCCTCTGTAAAGGTACTGCGGGGGTATGTCCCCGTAGTACAAATTAAATCTTTTCGATTCAAGGAGTGAGTCATGGCTGAGAAAATGACAAAGCCCAAAAAGTTTGATCGCACGACTTTTACGGCTGATTACATTAAAACCGATGCCCCCACCGCAGTATATTTGGGCAACGCCCATATCGACAACCTAATGATGATTGTGTATGCCCTCGGCACCGAAATTTGGGTCGACCGCCAGCGCAATCGGATTGTAGAAAGCCTTTTAGAAGCTGGCAAACCAGTGACTAAGGAAGCGATTGAGCAGTACGTTCCAAACGAAGAGGAAAAAGCTGCATGGCAAACAGAACAAGATGCCATGGTCGACCGTATATATTCCGTTCTAGCCCGGGACACCAGTGGTCATCGCCCGTTCAATACAAAGCGCTTTTGAAAAATCGGGTATCTGATCTCGCCTACTAATATTAGCTACAAAGACCCCGCAACAAAATACCTAAGACGGGGTCTTTTTTTTCTTCTTAGGGTTGGCAGGCGTTTGGGTTAGAAATTGCGGTAGCATAGTACAGGATAGTACAGGTCAGCCGTCCGTAATGGGATGGTTTACCAAAAGATCCGGGAGAGAAAATACATGAGATGTTTAGCTATAGTATTAGTATTCGTTTTGGCAGGATGTACAACAATCGAAACTGTTGAAATCAGCGATAGCAATGTTGTCTACCTAAGTAACGAGGAAGGGAACAAAGCCCAGTGCGGTCCATACGAGAAAAATGGGCCTGAAAGTCAGAAGGCTATCGCTGCGTCCCTGATGAAATATTGTCTTTTAGACCACAAGCGCATTGGCTACCGAGAGACATCTGGTCCCTAGACTAAGTCCACACCAAAAAAGTCATGAAGCCGTATTGTTGCATTGCAGGGACATTGTCGGCTGCAGTGGCGGCTATAACCATGGCGATGGCGTCTATTGCCTCTCCAACTGAAACCTTGGAAACTCTTATAATGCGTGACAAACCAGCCGGCCGGTTGTTACGAGGCTACACTGACGGGCCATACGGACAGATCCACTACCGTATTGTAAAACCAAGTGCTTCGACAGCGATTCCACATCTCGCCCTTCACGCGAGTCCTCTTTCCGGCATTGTCTTCGATAATTGGTTGCTTGAAATTGGTCGTGATCGCCTAGCTCTAGCGCCAGATACCCCAGGTTATGGTGGGTCCGACCTACCGCCAAACCCAGTAGGTATTCCTGAATTTGCCGATGCTATGATCGCATTCTTGGACAACCTTGGCATCGAACAAGTAGACGTGATGGGCTATCATACCGGCTCGTTTACATCCGTGGACCTGGCTAAGCGTTATCCGAAAAGAATTCGAAAGGTTGTACTAATATCCGCCCCGATCTTCGATGAAAACATCATAGCCGAATATAGCCAGAGGATTTATCAAAAACCTCCCAAGTTCGAAGACATGCTAACAGCAACAGCTGACGCTATACGTGCCAATGGAAAGGGTCTATTTCGCGATGTGCCGACTGATGAACGCTTTGCTGACATCAGCATCGAGCGCATTCGCCAATATCGCACAAATAATTGGGGATTCCGCGCCGCATTCTCCTATGATCTGAGAACAGCTTTGAGCAAAGTAGAACAGCCGACCATGGTACTAAATCCCGAAGATGACCTATGGGAGCTAACACCGGCAGCCATCCCATTTCTCAAGAATGGACGTATCCACGAATTTCCCGGCTGGACCCACGGTCATCTGGATGCACATACGGCCGAAATAGCTTCAGTGGTGCGAGCTTTCCTAGACGAAGAGTGAACTGACATGAAAACACCCACACAGAAAATGGCCCCCACCACTTTACCGCCAGATTCCCGTTCCCTTTACCGCCACGGCATGATGCCGAAGATCAATCATGACCAGGCAGCACGACTTAATTTATTAGCCTCTCTTAATGCATTTGTAGCAACGACGCTAAGTCCGGGCGTAAGGCTTGCCTATGAACGTCAAGTTATGCCAAATCTTGAAGCTACAGATCTTGATCTCGCTGACCCGCAGGTACGAACAGGTATAACACTGCGTGAGGCAATGCGGTGTAGTCCTATCTATCAGGCGTGGGCAAGCCTACGACGGAATATCCAGGAAATGAACCGGCAAAACGCTCGCCATATTGCGATAGAACAAATGGATGCCTTGGTAGATCAAGCCGAAAGTCTGAACACGACAAAGGACACACTGCGACTAGAACCAAAGCAAGTTGTGCCAAGATACTTGGCCCAAGCCGACAATCATTTGCAACCAGGAGGTTATCACACGGAGATCAAACCGGGAGAAATGACTGCCGCAGCAACATATGACATTGCTACTTTTGTAACCTCGATGGGATCGTTCGGTGCAAAAGGCGATTCTGGTGGTCGCGCCGTCACTGCCTGGTTGCGCCGATACTTTCCCGATTTCAAACCAAAACGCATTCTCGACCTTGGCTCTGCGCACGGCAACAATACCCTACCATTGGCATCTGCTTTCCCAGAAGCGGAAGTGATAGCCCTTGATGTCGGGACTCCGATGCTGCGTTACGGCCATGCAAGAGCACAATCTATGGGGTTCACCAACGTACGTTTTGTGCAGGGAACAGCAGAGGAATTAAACGATTCCTTGGGCACTTTTGATTGGGTCCAAACCACCATGGTGTGTCATGAAACCTCAGGCCCTGCCCTTCGGCAAATGCTGAAGCGTATTCACTCTGTATTGAAACCCAATGGCTTGACCCTTCACGTGGAGCAGCCCAATTTCACCTCTGATACACCAGTGTTCGACCGCTTCATGAGCAACTGGGATGCGTGGTATAACAACGAGCCTTTCTGGGTGCAACTTCACGGGATGAATATGATGAAGGAACTGGAACAGGCAGGATTTGATCCACGCAAATGCTTCGAAAGCGGAGCCAATCCCGATATAGAACCCGGCACCTACCCAGAATGGACCAGCCGCATTAGCCGCCACGATCATGAGCACGAACATGCAAAATCGCAGAAGAAAGAAACGGGTTACAACGGCGAAGGTTGGTACTTGTTCGGAGCTTGGAAGTAAACCTAGATCTACGGGGTCGCATCTGCCTTAATTGACTGAGCACAAATCAAGAAATGAATGGTAGACCACACTGCCCCCCCAACTGTGACAACAAGAATGCCATAGCGGAGCGCCTCACTACCGTACTTAGGGGTCAACATATCACTGACAATACCCGTAACCTGGGGACCAAGTCCGAAAGCAATGACGGTCGAGATAAAGAGGGACATAGCCACGGCTACCGATCTCATGCGTAAGGGTACCAAGCCCTGCACTAACGCAGAGAAGGGTGCCAGTTGCATTGGATAGAAAAAAAGCGGTATGACCAAAAAGGCTACGGCCAAATTTGCCGAAGGTGCTAAACAGGCTAGAGTCACACCAGGAATAGTTAGAAAAATAGCGGCGCCAGGAATCCAAGCTTGCCATCTGAGATCCCTAGGACGAAGCTTATCTACCATATAACCACTGAAGATTGTTCCAAGCCCTCCCGCAACACCCACCGCTGGTGCAAACAACGTACCAATTTCGCCAGTACCGAGACCAAAGGACCTAGAAAGATAGGAGGGTGTCCATTGGGTAACTGCGATATAGCACATACCTGTAACACAAGCGCCAAGAAGAAGATGGATGAAGGTACGCGACCCCCAAAGAAAAGTGACCACTTCCTTCAAACTTGGAGCCTCCTTGTCATCCGAAAGGTGATCCGCATGGCCACGAGGGGGCTCTCTAACAGTAAACTGAACCAACACCGCAAAAACGAGTCCTGGCAGACCTATGGCTATAAAGGCTATGCGCCAACCAAAAAATTCATTTATCCATCCCCCCGCTAATATTCCGATAAGAGCACCCACGGGAATACCAAGACTGTAGATACCCATAGCTGTCGCTCGGCTCTCTGCAGGATAGTAGTCGGCAATCAATGAATGCGTACAAGGGGCAGTTCCCGCTTCGCCCACTCCAACCCCTATCCGCGCAAGCACAAGATAGAAGAAATTAATAGCCAGACCACTAAGCGCTGTCATCAGGCTCCATAAGGCTAGGCAGATGGACATAATAGAAACCCGGTTCCAACGATCGGCCCATTGGCCGATGGGTATACCCATTACCGCGTAGAAAACAGCAAAAGCAAACCCGCTCAAGAATCCCAGCGCTGTATCGGATAGTTGCATTTCGGCTTTTATGGGTGGCAGAAGAATAGCGAGGATCTGGCGATCAAGGTAGCTAACAACAAATACCGTCAACAGCACACCAAGTACATACCTCCTATAGCCGTCTGATACCTCAAACGGTAGGTCGGTTTTAGTACTAATAACCGGTCCCCTTTATCAAATAAAACAAGAATAAAGTACTAGGGGGATGATTATGGTCAACAAGCCCTAATCTAGCTAAACTATGGCTGATAGGTCTTATAAACAAGTGAATTAGGCTCTATGCAGTAACATCCGCGCGCACAGTTTGGGCAGCCATAAAAAAGTGAATTGCCGACCAGATCACCGCGACTATAGTTGCTGATAAAAGTGCATAACGCAGTGAATCTTCAGCGTAAGTCGGCATTAGCATGTCTGAGACAATACCGACCACCTGCGGTCCCAGTCCGCCAACAAGATTAAAAAACAAAACCAATATGGCTGCAGCCAATGACCTATCTTCTCGACTGGCAACATTTTGGACCAACGCATAGAGAGTTGCACCCTGCAAAGATACAAAGAACAAGGCAGGAAAAAGTATCGTTAGTACTATGCCTACAGAATCTAAAACATACACAAGAAAGAATAGGGGGCCAGAAACAAGGATGGCTATGCCACTCATCCACAACGGCAAGCGCATATCCCTGCGGATTAGGCGGTCTGATATAACGCCGCCGGAATAAATCGCAAGGATTTGCGATATACCGATGATGAACGCCAACCAAACACCAATCTCAGCCATCTTCATACCATGAGACCGGGTAAGAAAAGAGGGTGCCCACTGAGCAAAAGCCAAAAACATAAAACTGAAAACGCCACCTGCCATACATGCATGAAAAAAACTTTTCCGGGCAAACAGCGATTTCCAGGTACTCCAAAATGATTTTAGAGGTGGTGACTGAGCAGTCTCACTTAGAAACGTTTTCTCATCGGCGAAACCACGAGGTGGATCTCTCAACGACAGTAAGATGACTAACGCCAGCGCCAAACCTGGAAGACCAAAAGCGAATAGTGCAACCCGCCACCCAAACGAACCAGCGATCAAACCCCCTAGAAGAAAGCCCAGGAGAATACCTACAGGGGAACTTAAGGCATAAACAGCTAAAGATGACGCTCGCCGTTCCTTTGGATAGTAATCCGCAATAAGAGATTGAGACGACGGCGTGGCACCCGCTTCACCCACCCCGACAAGAATCCGCGCTACAGCTAATTGGGCAAAAGATTGTGCAAGCCCACAGATTGCTGTCATTACGCTCCAAATCGCAACTACAGAAGAAATAATCACTCTGCGCGAACCACGGTCTGCTAGTCTGGCGATAGGAATACCACAAACGGCATAAAAGACCGTGAACCCGACACCAGTAATAAAACCGATTTGCGTGTCTGTTAAATCAAGGTCCGTTTTAATATCAGGCAAAAGGACCGCCAACATGAAACGGTCACCATAATTAAATAGTCCTACAAGAAATAGGAGGCCCAGAATAAATTTGCGATATCCAGTAGTGACAGCGAAGCCATTTGACACTGTTTCAGCTTTTGTAATAATTCTAGAAGCACTCATTTGTCATTCCTAAATGACCGCTTCGATAAGATGTGGTCCCGCGCTTTCCATACATGTATTAAATTGAGATGCAAACTGTTCGGCAGTTTCCGCACGCATGGCCCCAACCCCCATGCTTTCAGCCAACTTTACAAAATCTAGTGTTGGATCGTCTAAGTCCACTAGCCGTTCCAGCTCGGGACTAACACGATTCAGGCCAAGTCTCTCAAGTTCCATCTTTAGAACCGCATATGATCGATTGGCAAAGACTACGGTTGTTATATCAAGACCTGCTCTCGCCTGAGTCCACAGTGTCTGACAAGTGTACATGGCACCGCCGTCGCCCTCGAGACAAAGAACCTTCCTATTGGGACACGCGACGGCAGCCCCTGTGGCAGCTGTTCCTCCTTGCCCCAGGCCACCACCTGTAAGACCTATCCAATCATGTGGTGCAGCAGCACGTGTTTGTTCGAAGCAAGGTACACCTGAAGTATTAGCTTCCTCGGAAACAATAAGCCCTTCCGGCATATCAAGGGTTAGGATAGCAGCCACTTTAGCAGCTGTAAGTGGACCCTTAGGCCGGTGCGGAAGCACTAAACTCTCCGTTTCTGTAGGCCCTTTTGCATCCAGTTCTTCTGCAAGAACCTCCAGAAAACTATCTCCGTCGCCTACTGGGTGCTGAAGCTCGAGTACATTGCAATCCTTGGGAAGTACCGCACCACCGCCGTCGGGAAGATCAAAAAAGGTAGCAGGCACGCTACACCCCAATAGAATCGCCTGGCGGATGTCTGCGACATCCGCGGTTGCAGCGTCATACAAATATGGCAATAGGTCGGGAACAACCCTCCCATAACCCCGTTGAATGCGCGCATAAAACCTTGATCCGATTAGTCGAGTGCCTGTGGTAGCTTGAATTCGCGCAGCTGCAGCCAAGTCGGCCTCTAGCAACACCGGTCCACCAAGAATTAGGGCCGTCCTTTCTTTGGAGCGCAGCACTCTAGCAGCGCGCTTAACCGCATCCATGGATACAGGACTTCGGGATATCTGCTGCGGTGGTGGTTCTGGTTGACCCGCTTCTGTCCAGGTGCAATCGCCTGGAACGATGAGCGTAGCTACCTGACTCGGTGGTCCAACGGCGGCAGCAAAGGCATCTGCCACATCACTGCCCATATTGTCCGGCGCAGCAACCTCTTTCACCCACCCTGACACAGGCGCAGCAAAAGCAGCCACATCGGACATCAACGGCACATCATACTTCTGATGACTGCGGCTATGCTGCCCCACGACGTTAACCACCGGTACCCGGGCCTTCTTAGCGTTATGTAGATTAGCGAGACCATTGGCAAGGCCGACGCCCTGGTGAAGCAGCGTCATTGCCGGTTTGCCGGCCATGCGTGCATAACCATCAGCGGCTCCAGTTGCCACTGCTTCGAACACAGTGGATATCGGACGTATTCTGTCATTACGCTCCAAAGCAGCAACAGTATAAATTTCCGTCGTACCGGGGTTCAGAAAACATGTCTCAACCCCAGCATTGGCGAGAGTTTCTATAAGAACATCACCACCTAGCATCGCTAGTTCTCTTTTCGGATATGGATTCGATAAACGGCACGTTGAGCAGTACCTTAGTAGGCTTATGTTGCGAAAGCGACTCGGACTTTTTTACCTACCAACATTGTAGTTTATAACAAAGAATGACCATGGGCCCAACTGGCCCAGCCCTCAGGGCAGCTACGTGTACCTTCTAAACAAACGATACCCCAAAATTATTGCCAGGAATGCCGCGTAAAGGACGGGCTGCGTGTAATCTGCCTTTGTCATATAAAAGAAATGCACTACCGCTGCAATTCCAGCCGGATAAACCAAGCTATGTAGACGTTGCCAGCGGTGACCACCAATCCGTCGCACCATTGCGTCCGTTGATGTCACGGCGAGAAAACTCAGCATAACAAAAGCAATAAAACCAAACGTAATATACTTACGCTTGATAATATCCCTCCATATCTCAGGCCAATAGAAAAACTGATCAAGACCTGCATAGCTCATCATATGCAGAAAAACGTAGAAGAAAGCGAATAAGCCCAGCATTCGGCGAAAACGAGTAAGATAAGCAAAGCCCGAAATTAGCCTTAACGGAGTCAATGCAAGGGTAATCAGTAAGAAACGAAGTCCCCAGTCAGCCAGGAAACGAGTTGTTGCTTCTATAGGATTAACCCCAAGCCCCCCGATTAGAGCTTTGTAAATCAGGTAGGCCAGCGGCACACAACAAACAACAAACAAAACTCTCTTGTGCCAAGCTATATATTTATTCATCGGCAAGCTTGCAATAGTTAGCCTTTCGGTCATTTATACTCCGATATGCGATGAAGGAGATCATCGCAAAACAAATACCGGTTAACAAAGGTTTCGAATGTCTGTTAAGCCAATGGCCATGCCAACAGTGGAGTATAACTATGCCGCCATATAAACAGGCCCATAGTTTTGGTCCAGTCCAACTCGCGCCCGGCATAAGAAAAACTAATGCCTTTGCGCTAATGTACGGCGCATTTTTTACCATTGGTCTGCTCTCTTATATCGCAGTGAGCACACCTTATGTACTCACCGAAATTCTTGATATTTCAACTGCCAAACAGGGCACAATCAGTGGAAACCTTGTGGTCTGGACCGAGATAACCATGCTGCTGGTTTTTGGTCCAGTGGGAATGGCCGCTGATCGGATTGGCAGAAAATCGATATACGCTTTTGGTTTTCTTACAATGGGCCTGGGTTATGCGCTGTATCCCATTGCTGGGTCGATAGCGGAGCTAACCGTCTACCGCATCATATATGCTGCAGGCGTAGCCACTGCTACGGGAATGTTGGCAACCGTGGTAACCGATTACCCTCAAGAGAAATCTCGCGGTAAGCTTGTCGGCATAGTCGGTTTGATAAACGGGTTGGGTGTAGTAGTAGTCAACCGTGGCATGAGTCTATTGCCAGAATATTTCGTTGACAGCGGCCTCGACGGGATAGCTGCTGGCCGTTACACACATTGGTTAGTAGCTTCGATCTGCGTGCTTTCGGCCATGGTGGTGGGTCTAGGCCTAAAGGGGGGAACGCCGTCAGGTGTTAGATCAAAAACACCTATGAAATCGGTTTTGCTAAGTGCCTATCGTCACTCAAGAGCAAACCCACGGATCCTTTTATCCTATTCCGCCGCGTTTATCGCCCGAGGCGACCTAGTCATCCTCGCTACTTTCTTGACATTGTGGGGTACTATCGCTGGGATAGAGCGCGAAATAGGCACTGCAGAGGCCAGTAAGCTTGCAACACTTGCCTTTATCGCCGCCCAAGGTGCGGCTCTGGTTTGGACACTAGTTATTATATTTTTTATCGACCGGTTTAACCGCGTGACTTTCTTGGCTGGATGCATGTTTCTTGCTGCAGTGGGCTATCTTGCCATGATCCTTGTTGATGACCCGACTCAGCCTAAAGTTCTCCCGCTAATGATGCTGCTAGGAGTCGGCCAGATCAGCGCCTTTTTCGGATCTCAGGCCCTAATTGGGCAAGAAGCACCACTGGCAGAACGAGGCGCAGTAGTTGCCGGTTTTAACATGTCCGGAGCCGTTGGAATCCTGTTCTGTTCGTTTGTCGGCGGATATCTATTTGATGCAATCGATCCTCGGGCCACCTTCATTATGGTAGGTATAATTAACGCTGTTGTTTGCATTCTAGCTGTTTTGGTTCGTCTAAAGGCTCCGGGGCGCATGCCTGATGAATGAGCCAGCTCTGATAACGAAACAGTATCCGCCCGATAGGCGGTCGGACCATCCCATGAGAGCAGCCTAGAGTAGAACACTGCACAAGATTATGGAAATATCTATCCAGTCGCACACACTGAAGAAATGCCAATAGGAGGGAAGCCTATATGTTTGAAAGACCACCGTTGCCGTCAGACTTTATGCCCGTCAGCCGTCGCAAAGTACTAAATGGAGTAATATCCGGTGCGGCCGGTCTCAGCGCTGGTGGGTTTTTATACAATCCAGCAAGCGCCGCGATCCCAGATGGTTTTGACACGATGGATCCCGAGACCAACATTAAGATCTTGCTAAAACTCCAAGCTGATCTCGCAGGGAAAGAAGTGATCGGCGGCTTCGGGGGCTACGCCTGGATGTGGGTTCCAGGAGAAGCCAATCACCTGGTATTTCAGACATATGGCATAGGTGCTAGCCGGCTCGAAGCAGTTAGCCCGGGTGTATGGAACTTCTATCACAAGGAAATCCTATACTACATGGACCCCAAGACGGGCGAAGTGCTCGACAGCTGGACCAATCCAGTAACCGGCCGCAGTGTGGAAGTATTGCATATCCTCAACGATCCGGTGAATCGCATATACCGACTCAAAGGCGGACGCTTAGAACCACCTTATAATCACATCATCAACGGCAGCCGCATTGTATTCCAGATCGACGTTTTTCGTACACAAAAGAACCCTATCTCGCGCAAAGATTACCCACTTCATTCTCAGCAGGACGTATACCAATCCTCCGAGCTATGGGCGATTTCAGGGAGTCTGCCAGAGGTTTCCAACCCGGACGTAACTACTGCCGAAAATCACACCGCTTGGGCGCGTAACGGCATGTGGCTGCCATTCATGGAGATGGGCAACCGGCTCGGCCATATGGTCTATCACTCACAGTCCTTTAAGATGATGGACGGAGTAGCAGGCTTGCCTAAATACATCCGCGAATATACGGAAAAGCATTATCCTGAGTACCTAGAAGCGCCAAAGGTATGGGAGGGTCTAGCCAACAACGAAAACACCTGGAGCTACTCTAAGAAAATTATCGACGAAAGACGCCAAGAAGGTCGCGGCGGTGATAATCGTAAGGGATCAGTTTTCGGCACATAGTAAGGGGAGATGATTTTGTCAAACGATGTCAAGAATCCGGGACCACTCGCTCTCGACGATCCAGAAGACAATCTAACGGCTCTGATTAAGCTTCAGGCGGATATCTCTGGCAATCCAATCCTAACGGGCTTTCCCGGACAGGCCTGGGGTTGGATCCCCGGAGAAGGGCATAGGCTGCTATTTAATACGTACGGTATCGGCGCCTCAAAGGTTGAGAAGGACGGCGACGATTGGAAATTCTTCCACCGTGAAGCGCTTTATTATACCGATCCCAAGACGGGTGATGTTTTGGAAACCTGGGACAACCCCTACACGGAAAAGAAGGTCGAGGTACTGCACATCCTGAACGACCCTGTGAACAGACTATACAAACTCAAGGGCGGCTTTATTGAGCCCCCCTATCCGTATATCACCAATGGTCCGTATCTGGTGTTCCAGATCAGCGTGCTCCGGGCAGAAAAAAACCCAATGCAGCCAAACGACTACCCCATACATTCCCAGCAATCGATCTACCAGTCAGCGGAACTTTGGGCGGTGTCGGGACTGTTGAACGAGATACATAATCCGGAGGTTACCAACGCTGCCAACCACACAGCTTGGACGCGGATATCTATGTGGCTGCCGTTCATGGAGATGGGCAACCGATCCGGTCAGATGGTCTATCACAGCCAGTCCTTCAAACTTGACGAAGGCGCTGACAGCCTACCGGACAAAGTTCGGGCCTATACGGAGAAATGCCAACCCCAATACCTAGAACCGCCGTCTGAGTGGTTAGGTATGGCCCAGAACGCGAATACATGGACGGTTTCAAAGAAGGAGATCGACCGCCGCCGTAAAGCGGGCCTTGGTGGCGAGGCCGGCGCGGTGTTCGCGGTCGGGTGATAAAGTCGTGTGAAAAAGACAGCGCTGCAGTCTTCGCGGTGAATAGAAGTTAAGCTGCTTAAAAGTATTAGTAAAACCATTCAACGTCTTCAATAGGCATTTGCCTTAATAGCTTCTAGCCAGATCCATACCAGCATAGAGATTTCCCACCTCTTCCGCATAGCCGTTGAACATCAGGGTTTCGCGCCGAAGGAAGTCACCAATGCGCCTTTCCCGGGCCTGCGACCAACGGGGATGATCTACTCTAGGATTAACATTAGCGTAAAACCCGTACTCGTTAGGAGCAGCTACGTTCCACGTGTTTCTCGGCATGCGTTTTGTGAAAGTAATGCGAACAATAGATTTTATAGACTTAAAACCATATTTCCAGGGCACTACAAGACGGAGCGGAGCGCCGTTTTGGTTGGGCAACAGTTCGCCATATAGCCCGACAGCAAGTATAGCTAGGTCATTCGTGGCCTCGTCCAAACGCATGCCCTCCACATAGGGCCAGGGTAGGATGCGGCGAGAGCGCTGGCCGCGCATTTCCTCGGGTCGAACAACGGTCTCGAACCGTATATACCTGGCGTCACCCTGGGGTTCGAAGCGTTTTACAAACTCGCTGAGAGGAAAGCCGATCCATGGCACCACCATGGACCAAGCTTCGACACAGCGCAGACGATAGATGCGTTCCTCCAGTTGATATGGTTTCAGGAAATCATCCAGATCCATTGTGCCTGGGTTAGCACACATGCCATCTACGCTTATTTCCCAAGGGCGAGGTTTGAAATTGCGGGCATGTTCCACTGGATCGTCCTTGCCAGTACCAAACTCATAAAAATTGTTGTAGGAGGTTACTGCATCATACGGGGTCACCGGATCATCTTCACCAAGTTTGCTATAACCTTCCAGGATCTTGGGAAATGCCTTATTAACACCTGGACCTTTGATTAACTTGGCTTCCGCGGGCCTCAGACCTAATCCTGATCCCATTGCGAGTGAACCTGCAATCAAACCAGACTCTTCAATAAACTTGCGACGACTGAGATACGTGTGCCTAGGTGTGATCTCACTGGATCGAACGTCAGATTTCTTTCGTAATTGGATAAGCATAGGCTTTGTCTCCCCAGGTTACCGCTACATTAATACATCTTCATCGATCAATTTGCAGGCCATCTGCGCCTTCACTTAGCACCTTCTTGTGACACGTTACAGAGAAGTACGCGGCAAATCAGTGTATAATCAAAGAGCGCTGATTAGAAAACCTGATCAGCCAACAAAGTCGTGTTAATAAAGCGGGTCTTGTGTGCGACAATAAGACCCTACGAAGACTTCTTTCATGCCTTAAAAAAAAGGTGGAGGGCCGCAGTTGTATAAGCTGTGGCGTAGCGTGCACGTTGGGCTATGATGGCGATGGCGAACCACATGGTTTCATTAGGAGGAGCAGGTTTAATGTCCGTCACCTCATACGACATACTCATCTATATCCACACTTTACTGTTTGTATATTGGCTGGGAGCTGATTTAGGAGTGTACTTAACTTCAAAATACGTGGCCGACCGCAATCTAAACCTCGATGAGAGGTTTCGGTTTATGGGTGTTTTGATGTCAGTTGACATGGGACCACGAACGTCTCTAATCCTGATTCTTCCAATAGGTTTTCAGATGGCTTCGATGCTCGGCATCTCACCCATCAACGGATTACCTCTAACCCTAATATGGGTATTCTGCTTGGCTTGGGCTGGTGCTTCTTGGGTGATGTATCTTAATACTGGCAAGCCAATCGCTCTCAAAATAGGTGCTGCCGACCGCTATATACGTATCACCGTAATGGCTGCCATGCTGTTACTAGGCATAGTATCTCTGGCAACTGGCAGTCCCTTTGCCGACAAATGGCTAGCTGTCAAAGCACTCTTGTTCGCCGTTGTTATGAGCCTCGGCATATATCTCCGCTTACAGATTGCCGACTGGATCAAGGGATTTGCAATGGTGCGCGAAGGAGGCGAAGCAGCGGACACTGGTAACGACCTAATAACTGCTGCTTTAGCACGATCAAAACCAGCTGCTATTGCATTGTGGACAGGAGTAGCAATCATCGCCTTTCTCGGCAAAGTAAAACCCTTTTAGAATGCTGGCAACTTCATGTCATCAGTAGAGCAAGGTAGTTAATTCCATACACTGTGCAAGCATGCGGTTACTCATTTTGTCCTTATCTTTTCTATGGCTTGTTTCGGTAACCACCAATGCTGAGACAAGCCAGCGGGCTTATCTATTAGCCACAGCTACTACCGGCGGAACCTACTATCCTGTTGGGGTCGCCATATCGACCTTGGTAAAACTCAAGTTAGAGCCGATAACAGGTTTGTCATTATCTGCTATCAGTTCAGCAGGATCTGGCGAGAACCTCAAGTTGTTGCGGGAACAGCAAATTCATTTTGCCCTGCTCCAAGGATTGTGGGGAGCATGGGCCTGGGAGGGAAGCGGTAAAGTATCGAGGGAGGGGCCACAAAGTCACCTGCGCTCGATTACAACACTATGGCAAAATGTTGAACACATAGGTATACGCACTGCACTTGTGGCTAATGGTACAGTGAGTGATCTTGCTAATCTCAAGGGGCTATCTTTTTCCATCGGCGCCCGAAACTCAGGTACGGAAGGCTCCGGACGGGAAATTCTATCAAATCTGGGACTCGATCCAGATACATATTTTGACTTAGCCTACCTTGGCTACAATCCTAGTGCCGATGCTATGCGGAATGGCACCATAGAAGGCTTTAACATGCCGGCAGGACCGCCGGTCTCAGCCGTCACGCAAGCCTTCTCTGCTATGGGTGACCGCTTAACAATACTTGATTTTACCAACGATGAAATTGCATTAGCAAACAGTGGTCGTACCCTATGGACTCGCTACACCATACCCCCAGGCACCTACCCCGGCCAGAGAGCTCCGATAAATACGGTGGGACAGCCTAACATACTGGTAGTTCGCAAAGATGTAGGTGCGGATGACGTGTACCGTGTCACCAAAGCAATGTATGAAAACCTCCCATTCCTAGCTGCCATTCACAAGGCAACTGCGGAAATGACCCTGGAAAGTGCCCTAACCGGTCTGCCGTTGCCATTGCACCCAGGAGCGGAAAGATACTATGAGGAAGCTGGATTAGAAATACCAGAGCATTTGGCCGCAAGGTAAATTCTAAGTCAGCATGAGATCTTTTGCCACAGTGAACGGCTTAATATTTATGGTTCCTAGAACCCGTCCACCGACTTAGTCTCTGCAGATGGCTATTAACTTTCTTACAAACATGGTTGAACGAGTTCTCCCCTGGCTCGCCGGAACAACAGCTCTTGTACATGTTTACTTCAATACTTTTTCAACTTTGTCTGAATTGCGGACCTCCGCTCTCCATTTCGGAATGTTCGGTTTGTTGGTCGCGCTGACAAAGCCCGGACTTCAATCAACCGAGGTGCGTACAGGTCGTTGGGTATTGATAGCCGATGTCTTGATTGGTGTCTTGGCTGTGGCATGTGCAATTTACCTGATCTTAGCCGAAGACGCTTTTTATAACCGTGGCCAGAACTTCATATACTCTGATTGGATTTTTTCTGGCCTAGCTATCGTCATAGTGCTTGAATTGACCCGTCGAACTACCGGCTTGCTTATCCCGATACTCGCCTTAGTAGCCCTCAGTTACATCTTTTTTTGGGGCCAATACGTACCAGGCGTTTTTCGTTTCCCCGGCCTGAGTTTGGAGACCACATTGTACCGCAGCTTCTATGGCGGCGATGGCATGTTTGGACCTATTGCAAGAATCTCCTGGAGTTTCGTGTTCATGTTCGTGCTCTTTGGCGCTTTCCTGGTAAAGTCTGGGGCGGGGGACTTTATTATTAATTTAGCTCGAGCTACTGCTGGACGACTGAGAGGTGGTCCGGGTTTTGTAGCTGTTCTAGGTTCGGGATTAATGGGCTCAATCTCAGGTTCAGCCGTAGGCAACACCGTGTCCACAGGGGTAATGACTATACCTTTAATGAAACGTTCAGGTTTTACACCCCGCTTCGCCGCTGGTGTAGAGGCGGCAGCTTCAACCGGCGGACAATTGATGCCGCCAGTCATGGGTGCTGGCGTCTTCATCATGGCCAACTATACACAAACATCATACGTAACCATCATCACAGCAGCACTCCTCCCAGCTATACTGTACTTCTTATCGGTAGGCTTCTACGTGCGAATCGAGGCGGTGCAATCTCACTCCACCCAGATAATAGATGAAGACGCACCATCCGCTTCTGACGTGTTGAGCCAAGGATGGCCGTTTGTCATTCCCGTATTGATATTAGTCACTCTTCTGGTCTACGGCTTCACGCCCACATGGGCAGCGGGAATGTCAGTCCTGGCAGTTGTTGGTGTATCATGGCTAGGGTCACGACCTATGCACATTAAAGATGTCGCCGATGCCCTAATCCAAGGCAGTCTCAATGCTGCTGTAACAGCTGTCCTATTGGTCGCAGTCGGACTCATCGTTATGGCGGTAACCACTACTGGTCTCGGCAACACATTTTCTCAAATGATAATAGGCTGGGCTGGCGGAAGTCTCCTGTTTACCCTAATCTTGGTAGCTATTGCATCATTAGTATTAGGTATGGGACTACCAGTTACGGCGGCCTATGTGGTGTTAGCACCACTAACCGCCCCAGCTCTGACTGATCTGATATTAGAAAGTCGACTGATTGAGCTAGTTGTAGCGGGGTCTTTGCCAGAGACCGCGCGAACTTTGATTGCAGTAATTGCACCCTCTGCAGACCTATCAGCAGGTATGTCAGCCAACCAAGCAGCAGCGGTTTTCGCTGCGATACCGCCAGAGCTTCATGCCACTCTCATCAACCTCTGCCTTGATCCTGCCGCCGTTACAACGGCTTTACTGAGTGCCCATATGATTGTCTTCTGGCTATCTCAAGATTCTAACGTGACTCCGCCAGTGTGCTTAACGGCCTTTGCAGCTGCTGCCATCGCCGGCACTCGCCCTATTGCGACAGGATTCACCGCATGGAAAATATCAAAAGGACTGTACATTATTCCAATAGTAATGGCCTACGGCCCGCTAATTGGCGGTGATGGCCTGGAACTTGCGAGGCTTTTTTTTCTTACAACATTAGGTTTATACGCCTTCTCCGGGGTATTCCAGGGAGCGCTGGAAGGACCCTTGACGTGGGTAGAGCGCTTTCTACTGCTAGCTGCCACAATCCTGCTGCTAATCCCTCAACCGTCTCCCTGGCTATGGGGCACTGGAATAGCGATTGTTATAGGTCTTGTGCTAATGAGCCGCCAGCGAGCTATCAGACAACGGCTATAACCACGCTCTCATAGCCGCGAATTTGCCGGTGCAGGTAAGAACCTTCATCTAAGGCGAATTTCTCGCCGCTCGAACAGAGTTGACTTAGGCCCGAGCGCGGGTTTTTTTCGCATCACTCAAACATGTGCAATCGTTGGTGCCGAATAAATCACGGTAAAACAAATTGATGGCTAAAATCCTTGATACTCGTGCAGTAATGTTTCAATTCTGGTTCTGGAAACACAAATCTAGTAAAAAAACACCATGACACAAACCTGGCATCCAGACATCTACCAACGCTATCAAGCCTACAGAGCAAGGCCGGCACATGATCTCATAAAACAGATTGAACTTTCTGTGGATGGTCCGATATACGACCTGGGGTGCGGACCAGGCAACATCACCGGTGACCTCAGGAAACACTGGCCGGAGCGAAAACTGGTTGCTGTCGACAATTCAGCAGAAATGCTGGCGCAAGCAATAGAACAGAACCGGGATCGCGGCATCGAATGGGTGAAAGGCGATATTAGCACATGGCAGGTTGAGGCTTCTGCAGCACTGATTTTTGCCAATGCCTCCTTGCATTGGGTTCAGGACCACGACAAGCTTTTTCCGTGCCTTATGGAGAGCCTGAAGCCGGACGGAATACTCGCGGTACAGATGCCCATCAGTCTTGGAGTACCTTACTACGAATGCATGATGGACTTAGTAAAATCGCAAGAGTGGTGTTCTCGACTCCAGGACATCACCGTATATCGAGAGCCACTTAACGCTTGTCACTACTATGACCTCCTAGGTCAACTGTCCAAGACCTTAGATATCTGGCGCACCGATTATGTGCACGTCCTCCAAGGAGATAATCCAGTCCTGGAATGGATGAAAGGAACAGGCCTAACGCTATACACATCCGTCCTAGATGAAACCGAGAGCTCAGCTTTACAAGAAGACTATGGGAAGCGAGTGAAAGAGGCCTACCCTAAGCAAGAAGACGGACAAACACTCTTCAACATGCCTAGATTCTTCATCGTGGCAAAAAGAAACTGAGCACCGCTAGGGGAAAACGGCGCTCAGTCACTGAAAAATCTTTTCAATAGGAATAATGTAGTATGGGAAAGAACCTTCAGATCGCGTCTAACTCCCGCAACCGAACCACCGCCTTAAGTGCTTGACTTAAGGACAAGTCTGGACGCACAGCCAGCACCGCCCGTGCCGCGGTGTGACTTTGGGTGATGTAATCGCGGCCGGCTTCTCGGGCGAGGGAGACTGCCCTAGAGACAATACCGTGCACATCGCGCTCGACGGCTGGAGGAACCGTCGCGCCGGCAGCAATCATAGACAAGCCATTCCAGCTGTCCAAACTCGGTTGTGGGGATATATTATTCATGGTCCTCAGTCCTTTCCCACACAACATATTGTAGGTGTTATAGTAAGAAAGGCAATACATTTTGTGATTACGACCTAACCTACCAGCCTATTAGTTATCCCTTGAAATGACCGTATCTTGGCCCAGATCAGCATCGGAATTGTCCGGTCTGACGATATTCATAGACCTTTCCTTGCAGTTTTCCGTCACGAGACGTTTCTGATCAATAGTCATTGTGCGCCAGGCACCAATTTCTTGAAGGGTCCGTAGACACCCAACACACATTTTGGTCTTCTTGCTTATAGTGCAAACGCCTATGCAAGGAGACGAGGGCAGCTGATTAGTGGATATTGACGTGAGTGACATGTGACCTCCCTCCTATCGTGTGACGGAAAATCTCGCAAGTGGCAATAGGCTAGCCACGAATGATTCCATATGTTTAATTCACACTACTAAACGAATATCCGAAAGGTGAACATCCATAGAAATTCGGGCTTGGCGTTGGGCTATCTTTATTCTGTAATTGCTTTTGCACCGATGCCAGATAACGGCAAATCGGGCTCGAAGGGAGACACAAATGGGACGGTTCAAAGACAAGGTCGCTTTGATCACTGACGCTAGCTCAGCTGTCGGGCAGGCGATAAGAAATCAGTTAAAAAATGAGGGAGCTAAAGTGGCCGCTTCGTCCGCCGATGGATCAGCGAACGGTGACCTATCACTGACCCACGATGTGACTTCGGCAGAAAGCTGGGAAACCGTCTTAGCAGAAACAGTCGACAAATTGGGCGATCTACATGTGCTAGTAAATATAGCTGATAGTGCTTACAAAACGCCAAAGCCCATAGTCGAAACGTCCCTGGAGGAATTCCGCGCGGTCAATGCACTGAATCTGGAGGGCACCTTCCTGGGACTCCGTTACGGGGTAGTCAAAATGCGCGAACTCGAGCATCCTGGAGCCGTCGTCAATGTGGCACCCGCATTCGCAATGATCGGCGCGGCAAACCAAGCCGCATTTTGCTCGTCTGCAAACGGCATTCGAATGATGACAAAATCTGCCGCTCTGTCCTGTGCTGAATCTAAAGACAAGATCCG
>Ga0315336_1003742_pt1 | contig 19629 bp, 9 predicted proteins | sample ASW5metaG_FD_204512 | JGI IMG/M metagenome (GOLD analysis project Ga0315336, IMG submission 204512) | Ammonia-oxidizing marine archaeal communities from Monterey Bay, California, United States - ASW #5 | ecosystem: Environmental > Aquatic > Marine > Intertidal zone | place: USA: California... | reverse complement strand
GGCGCCGTAAAAGGTATGATAGTCGGATTTACTAGGGACAGGAGAATAACTAAGGGTTTAGATCATATAGAGCATCCTTACGCTAATGAGCCCACCTCTAGTTTAGCATTTTTTGCGGCACCAACACAAGCCGTAAATGATACTTCAGTAGGGCTTATACATAATGGATGTAAAGGTGATGTGAGCCCAAACTGGCTTTCTTTTTCTGTGGACGCTAGCACCACTAATGCTAAAGGACAAGCTCTTCTTCTGTCTGCATGTGATAACTTTGTGTTAGTGTCATTATCTGTTAATCCTTCTTTGGATAAAATAACACTATATGTAAATGGGGAATACCTTTTTGATGATAGTCTTAATGGATGTTTTGGAAGGGAACTATATGAATCTATCCAAGCTCCATCTTTTGTGAAGCCTTCTAGTTTCTCTTATTCTGGTACAAATGTAGGGACCTCTGCTGCATCCTTATCTAATGGACCTTTTAATGGGTATTTTACTCCTACTATGGTTGGGGGAGGCTACACTGATGGAATGACTGGAAAAGGATTCATGGGCAGTTCGGCCTTTGGCACTACCAGTGGTCTAAGGGGATATTTAGGAAGTTTGAAATTTTACAATAAAGCATTACTGGAGCATGAAGTTCTAGCTAATTATAATGCTCAAAAGGATGTATTTGAAAATGTACCAACACCTTCTACTCACATATTTGGCGGGGGGCACTAGACAACAATGGCCGTAACAACAAGTACAACAATATATGGAACACCTCCTGTTCTTGAGGCAAAAAAACAAATTTCTTCTAATATTAGGAAGAGAGAGAGGTATGGATTTGCTTACCCTTTAACTTCTAATATCAATGCAGGTTATTTTCACAAAGCTTCAGGAAAATCCTTAATCAGAAATAACTTAATGCAGTTGCTTAAAACTGACCTAGGAGAACGAATTTTGCTACCAGGGTATGGAATTAACTTGAAGAAATACTTATTTCAACCTATGGATGAAATTTTATTTGAAGCTATAAAAAATGAAATATTAAGTGCCATAGCTAAATATGCTAGTAACATAAAAGTTTTAAAATTAGGGGTTTATCCATTAGATGATTATGGAGTAGAAGGATTGCAGGCAATACATATAAAACTAAGTGTACAAATAATAGAAGAAGACACTACATTTGAAGTTGGAGTTAAAATAGGATAATGGCATTCACAGGGGAAGTAAAATCTGATTTTATGAAAGAGGTGTTAATTCCTCTAGATAAGAGACCTTCGGTAATTGATTATGCAGCAACTGACTTTTTATCAATAAGAAACTCCGTAATTGATTATGTAAAAGCGGTATACCCTTTAGATTATGAAAATTTTTCTGAATCTGATTTAGGTATTATGCTAGTAGAGGTTATCGCTTATATGGGTTCTGTTTTTTCTTTGAAAGCGGATATGCTGGCGAATGAAAATTATATACAAACCGCAAAGTTGAGACGGAATGTTAAAAAATTACTGTCTCTTGTAGGGGTAAGGATGAAAGGTCCAATAGCCGCTGCTGCCAATGCTAAGATTACATGGCCGTGGTCGGAGGACGGGGACCCTTGGAATGACGGCGACTCGACTATGAGTATAGCTCCTGAAGGTAGAGTTTTAACTATCAATTCCCCAGAGGATGGAGCACAACTCACGTATACTTTATATAAAGTTCATCCAAATGGTCAAGTTGATTTAAATAATACAAATGGAAATATAACCCTAACAGGTGCTGAAGCTAGCGGCGCGGCGAGCGGCGTTCACAGTAATTGTGCGTTATTAGAAGGGGCATATATCGTGCAGGATGGCAGCTTTAAAACTACAGAATTAGTGAAGACTATTTCTTTAACAGAAAGCCCAGTAATAGAAGGTAGCGTTAATGTATTGGTAGAGGGAGATTATAGTACAAGTGGAAATTATAAACAAGTCGAAAATTTATATACGGGTTCTGGAGCGACTGATAGAATTTTCCAATTAACGACAGATGATGATTTTAGGGCTACTATTGTATTTGGTGGAAATGATGTTGGACAAGCTCCAAGTATGGGGGATACGTTTAAAGTTACATATAGAGTGGGGGGAGGATCTAGAGGTAATATCAAGAAAGAAGTAATTAACACTACACTCGTTGGAACCACAATACCAGGAGGTGTGACGTATACCGCAAATCTTACAAATACGTCTGTAGGTACAGGAGGGGCTAATGCAGAGACTCTTGAACATGCTAAACGATATGCTCCTCTTACCTTTAGGAGGCAAGACAGATTAGTTACTTTACCAGATTTTGAGTCTTTTGCTAGCACGTATACTAGTACTTATGGATCAGTAGGTAAAGCTACTGCGGTTACTAGACAAGCTTATAGTTCTGCAAATATAATTGATATTTATGTTTTAGAAAAAGCAAGTGATTCACAGCTAAGAAGGGCAACTCCAACGTTTAAGTCAGATTTACTTTCTTCCATGAATGATAAGAAGATGCTAACTGATGAATTGGTTATTGTTGATGGGTTGATAAGAACTTTGGATTTAGTCATAACTATAAGAATTGAAGAAGAGGTTAAAAGACAAGAGCCTGAGATTTTAGCATTAGTGCGAAATAATGTAATGAATTACTTTTTTGTAGATAATAGAGAATTTGGTGAATCGTTTATACTCCAAGACTTAGTTAGAAACATTCATGAAATTGAGAAGGTTCGATTTGCTACTATAGATAATTTATCAGGTGATGTGCATATTGAGCATAATGAAATTATTCAACTAAATAATTTAACAATTAACGTTGTGACGCTATAAATGGTATCTCCTGGAATCAATATCAATTCAGCATCTAATAGAAATTTCTTTAAAAGGAATTATGTAGATGCTGTAGAGCTTATCACTCCTAATGTTTATCTTCAGGATGATATTGATGCAAGTGGGTATGAACCAAATCAAGTAGATGGATTTATTAATGCGTCTATGAGAGTAGCACAACTAGCGACTGACCCAGTTAGTAGTGTGATTTGGACTTCTGGTATTTTAGGTACGGTATGGTCGGCTACTTCAAGTATGTCAGGGATGTCCCAATATCTCGTACCCCAAAATCAATTAACGAATATTACTCCTGCTAATTTTGAAAGAAACATATTACTTCCTTTAGGGAAAACTTTTAAAGAATTTTATACCAGCGCGGATTTTTATGGATATTTAACTAGTGGCTTACTGTCTTCTATAAGTAATTATGAAGTATCTAACAGTTGGGAGAGGACTGGAGGCGTATATGCATCGAACTCTTCTGGAACCCACGCTCACTTGCTAGGTTCTTTAGGCTTATTTTATATTCTTAATTTAAGCGGTGATGGAAGAGGCTATGCGTCTCAACCATCGTCTGTAGTTGCTCAAGCATTAACAGATAATATATATTTTGGAAAGCCTTTAAAGACAAATGATGGAGTTAAGGCTTTATTTAAATTTATATTCTTAAATTACCAAACTTGTACAGCGTGGCAACCTTGGGATTTAATTACATCTGCATACCATCCTTCTGGGGTTATGCCCTCTACGCTTTCTGGAGAGGCAACAAGTGGTATTCAAAATTTAAAGAAAATAGAAACCTTAATAGATGTTGGTTGGTCTCCTCAATATAGTAATCGGCAAGATACAAGAATTAAAGATGCTTTTGATAATTTTATAGACGGATCTACGGATGTTGAGAAGGGTACGTTATTAACTTCTTTAGAAATCAAGGGGCCATTTCATAGATTATTAAAAGCTTTTTCTTATTCTATGTTTGATAGTTTAGAAGAGGCGGAACTTTTAAATTTATTATATGACATTGATGAATGCCCTGCTGAGTATCTCTACCATATCGGAAGATTAATTGGATGGAAGATGTATGGTACTGATGAAGGTAAGCAAAGGCTACAGTTAAAAAATGCAGTTAGTCTTTATAAAAAGACTGGCACAAAAGAGTCTATTCAACGAGCAGTAAATTCTTTATTTTCTGAAGACACCTTTAACGTATCGGGAGCTATCAATGAATTATGGGAATCTTACATACCTAATATTATAAAATATTCCTTATTAACCGATTCCACATTATTTAAAGATTTTACCACTTGGACGGAAGAGACGGCCATAGCAAAAGGAGTAGTTTCAAACGGAAAGGCTGCATATTCTGATGGCAGTATGGATGAAAATGTTAACCTTGTAACAGATCATATATTATTGTATTTGATTGCCCTACATCCTGATCTTTTTAAAATTGCTGGAAAGCCTTTTCCGGTACAAGTTTTATCAGGGACATCTAATCCTACAACAAACAAATTTGTACCAGGGTCTCTAGTAACTGCGGGTCCTCTAATCCCAGGGGTTAAAGTATATTTAGAAAATCCAGAATTTGTGTTTAATTACAGAGGGAGAGATTTTCCTATCCCTCCCTGGGAGCAGATTAGTTATTACACTCAATGTGAAGTAAATGATAACTTTATCAATGATCTAAGAGATTTATTAACTTGTTTTGGTGTTTCAGAAAGTTTTGCGGATTCTGTTAGGGAGTATATTAAAAATAATACTATAAAGGCATCTGATAGTTTGAGAGACACTAATGGATGGTTAATGTTTACTAGTGGTTCAAATGATCCTCCTAATTTAGAAAGTATTTTACAAGATCCTACCTCCAAAGCAGTTGATGCATTACCTTTATGGAATGGTAAATCATCTCACTTTAAGTTTATAATGCACGCTGATAGTTTTGATTTCTCAAAGAACGCATTCACTCATGACTCTAAGTGGGCACCCGCTTTTGCAGCTAGATTAACTAAAGATTTTTCCCCCGCCCACGCTATACCTGAATCAAGACTTGAGACATCGGGAAATGATTATATCCGCGATCCTATAGGAATAAGTGCTACTGAATCGTTTATTATTAATCCCGATAAGTCAGAAAGTTATACTGGTTCTGGATTTATAAAGTTTGAAACTTCGTCTGAGGCGGGTGGGCTAGAAAAAGCGGCGTTCCCAGCCGCGTTCGCTGGTGCGGGTGTCTCGGCAGTGCATTTAAATGGAGTTAGGAGGAGTGGTCACAATCCTTTAGGCAGAGCTATCTTTAGGAGAGATGTGGATCAGCTACACTTAATCCATAGTGGGACTGTAACAGCAGCGGTTGCAGAAAATAAAAATTGTGAGGGAGGGGTTGTAGAGGTTCCACGAAATACATTTAGAAGACGAAATTATAAAAATTTATTACCTACCAATGGGTATTATGATCGCACTGGGTTTAATATGCCCGTATCTTGGGACTCTTCTACAATTGAGCATAGTTATGTAGGGGGAGGAGCATTTAATGCTACAGGGGTTACTCCTAGTTGTCTCGGTATGCTTCCTTTGGGATATATCCCATCCGCAGGATCATTTCAAGATATAGAAGATTACGATAATTTACCAGAAGTATATAAAACATGTGAAGGATTAAATTCCGCGAGTGTTTTCTCTGGTGTTCCAACATCAGCTAGTTTTCCCTGTAGGGGATTAAGTTCTTTGGGGTCAGACGTACGTAATACCCAATATAGCGTTTGTACCCCGCTTTATGTGGATAGAGGACAGGCGTCTGATATTATACGCACTATGCACTCCATACAAGAACGACGTAAGTTAGAAAAAGCTAATCATTATGTTAGTTCTAATTTTAGCAACTATGCTAGCAGTTATGAGGTTTTTAACCCTGAGTTGAGCTTTGCCAATAGTTCTACCGAATCCAATGGGTGGTTCCCTAGTGCTATGTCTGATTATCATGATTTTAAATTTGAAAGGGAATTTCATCAAGTATATGATACTTACACGGACAAGTTTGGTAGACACAGCCTAAGTCCAGGTATTGAAGATTTAGAAGGCCCTACCATATTCGCACATGTATATGGATTTGGAATATTTAATGGAAACTTTAATAATTTAGGTGTCTCTAGTCTCTTACATCATCATAATGTAATTGCCTCGTCAACCGAGACAGTTTCTTCTTTAACCCTTGAAAGCTCTTCTTTTAGTGGTATTGCAACTAGATCGGGTGGATGGTCTGGGTCGGCAAATGGAAGCTATGTTGTCTCTGCTGGTTCTTTAATAGCTTCAGCACCTATGGCGGGCACACTGTCCTCGGTAGAGATACGAAATAATAATATTATTAAAGGGGTGGAACTTATTCATCCAAGCGGTGGATCCCCCGCAAATAGTTTTAGTATTACCAAATATGCTCCTTCTCTAGCAAAGGACAGTGGGAATAATTATCATATTGGAAATACTCTAATTAAATTAAAATCAATTAGAGGACTTTCTAGACTTCGTTTTTCTACTAAAGAAGCTAGTGGGCTACAAACTGTAAATCCCCATTACAATAGAGATGATAATTTATTGCTTCCTGATAATAAATATAGATTTAATATTCGTTATCTAGGAGGACAAGAAGACGGACTGTATTTTGGAGGGGTAAGGGTTGGCGCATGGATACACACAGAGATAGAAAGCGGAACTTTTTGGACATGGACTTCTAACAATAAATGGGAGAAGTATGATACCAGTGATGTTAGTGAATCTTTTATTTTAGATAATTCTCATTATCATATGCAACCCACTACGCAAACACCTCAGTATTTTGGAAGATGTGGAGTTGCTGGATATATGAGCCCTACCACTTCTAGTAATCCTTCTATAGTTTCTGAATTTTCAGAAGATGATTATACAACTATGAAAGTTGATTTCCATACTTTTAATGAAGGATTACAAAGGCGTGAATTGGCAACTGAGGTATATGGTAAGGAGTTTTTATCAAGACCAAATACCATAGATCCTGATGTTGCACAAAGGCGTAAAGATATAGGATATCTTCATACTGAGGATCAAAATTATGTTATTGAATTTTTCATGGTTCCTGGGGCACAAAATCTTAACAAATTTGTTATTGTTGATCATGTAGGATTGCAGAATAGAACGCTATACGAAAAAATAACGTATGATGTTAGTGGGGATTGGGCTTCTTACCCATTCTCAGTGCTGAGACGAGGTAAGAAATATATTAATCCAACAACAGACACATACACACAAGAGGATATTAGAACTATATTTAAGTTCTTTAATTCTACTGTAGGGGTAAATCATTATTCCCCGTATGCTTCTAGAGTAGCTTATGATTCTAGTGGGACATATGGCACAAGTGGAGGAGGAAGACTTAGTTATAGGCAGCAAGTTGATTACTATGCAACCAATCTTGCTAGACAAGCTAACTATAATAATTTGATTAGTATGGATGTGGTAAACTGATGAAGATTAGAGGAAAAGTAGAAGTCTACTCAGACTATGGAACTAAAGATCAAAAACTCGTATCTGAGGATGATAATCTTATAGTCGATGGGGCTGGAGAGATTGTTGTCAATATGTTGACCACTACTCCTAGTTTGTCTGGTATAGCTTCCGCGTCTGCAATTTTAGATACTTCTAATTATACTATCCAAGCAATGACTTTCGGTAAAGATGAGGAAGGGTACAAACGTCATGCTCATACCGATACTTGGAGTGGACTTGATTTTTCATTCTCTAAAGGAGCTTCGGGGGGTACTGAGGCTGGTCCCGGTACTTATAAAGATCTTCTTTTTTCTGGTGCAATGGTATTTGTGTCCGCAAATACCAACCCTGCGGGGGGAGTAAGTAGTTATTTCCCAAGCGGATCTTCTTATAAAATAATGCCGCGAGCCCCAGTTTCAACAGATAAAAAGTTAGAATTAAATTCTAATCCTATATGGGCAGAAACTTATATATCTGCAAATAATTATTATGCATCTCCTGTCACTTGGAATAACCCTGGTCTGCCAGCTTTTGGTAGCTCGGTTGTAAATAGAGGACATAATTTAAATACTTTATTACATTCTAGTGGGGCTGGGATGAATCCAATTGCAGGAACGTCCTATCAATCCACTGATTTATTAGTAGGAGCATATCCAAGAGGTGTTTGGAGTGGGGGAACATCAGGGGGGATATTTAACGACGTAAGTGAGTTGTTGCCTAGGCAAGATCCTGTTGGAATAGCTAGTGCTACTTTTGTTGGTAATTTTAACACAGTTAGTTCTATGGATCTTTTAGGTCATTTAGGACAGGTGTATCAGGCTTCTGGTGTAGTAGGGTCTGGGGGTTGGCATCTTGAGAAGCATCCTAATATTCAATATTCAGGTATTGTAGTTTCTGGGTCTGCTGATTTTTCATCAACTGGAGAGGTAGCTTACTCCACTGTAATAGGAGCAGGAGATTTAGGATTTACTAATTTCTATGGAGGTATATATAATATAGGACTTTGGGCATTAGATATTAAAGAAAGTTTAAAGGTTGGTGTTCCCCCCTATATTTGGGATCCTATTAGTAATGTGAGAAAGTATAAATTGTTTTCTAAAAAATCATTTACAAAGAATTTAGCACATATACAAGACAAGGCAAGCGGGGAAAAAGCAGGCATTTTAAATTATAAAGATTTAACACTTATTTGGAGATTGTATTTTTAATGAATTTTACTGAGGAGCTTGGAGTTGTAGGGCATTTACAAATAGCAAAGGTTTATAGAGATAAATCTGAGGAAATAGTCTTTGATGACCATAACGTAATTGTATCTGGTTTAGGTGTAGGTCTTGCTAATATGTTTACGGGTTCAGGTGCCGATAATATAATTCAATATCAATTTGATAGATTTCAAATAGGCGTATCTGGAAATGACACTGCTGGTAGTGCGATTTATGAATTAAGTGGTCCTTTGTCTAGTATCCAGGAGTATGGACTTGCAACTAATTTTGCGGTGGTAAGTGCAAATCAAATTAAAAATGGGACGGTCACAACTACTGTTGATAGTGTTTTTGGACTTATACCTTTTAAAAATGTTACAAGGATAGACGAAACCTCCGTTAGATATACCATTATCCTAGATGAAGATACGGCTAATAATACTAGCTATTCTGGTAGGTGGGGTGGAACCGATGTTACATTGACAGAAATTGGATTATTTATGAAGAATCCGGCGGGATACGCTGTGGACGGTTCCATACTCGTAGCATATCGCAAATTTACTCAAATATTAAAGACTAGCGATTTTTCTCTAGTTTTCCGTTGGACTATTAATTTCTAAATTATGACTTTTAAACCTTACGATATTTACACTTCCAGTGGGTCTGCTGCTATATTTAATAGTTGGACAACCCCCGTTACTAAATTTGATCCTAGTTCTTTCTACAATTGGGAGCAGGATAACGAACCTATTCATGATTTAGAAGAGCGGACATATTTAAATTGGGAGCACGCGGGATTCCATACCTCCACTGTCCCTGGTATGGTTTTCACAGTTTCAGGCCCAGGGGCTGGAGATCCCGGTCCTCCTGCTGCTACTTTGGCGGCAAATCCTAATTTATTCACAACTGTTAGTGCAGCAGTTGAGGCTCTACCTTCGGATATCAGATTCCCAGTTCTAATTGAAGTTGCAAATTTTGGCAATTTAGGAAATTTAAATCTTAATAATATTAATATAGGCTATGGAGGATCTTTAGAGATTATTAATAGAAATTTTGTTAAGGCATATGCACTGTCTGGCGGACCACAGATTCCTGAGGGATCTCTAGAACCAACGTGCAGAATCAATAGGTTATCCTCAAATGGAAAGGTGGACCAATATAGAATGATAGATTCTATTAGTAGTCTTGATGCAAGTAACACTTGGGAAGAATCAAAAGCTGTGCATATTAATACTCCTGTCCTAAGTAGTACCATTTCTGATGGTAGATTAATTAATAATATTAATAGTGTTTTTCAGCCATTTCCTTCGGGGTTGGGTTCAACAACCACACAAGGATATTCTAGGTTAACTGCTTCTATAGGTGGTACTTTATCTTCTGTTGCTAATACTTTTACTGTTGCGCCTTTTGAAACCACATCAGAATCTGATGATGCCCCACACAAGGTAAAGTATTATGATGTAAGTGCTAAAGATATTTTACATAGCACTCCTTATGAATTAATCATGGGTCCTGCTGAAGGAGTTTCATATTATAATCAAGCACAGGGGATGATGTATGGTAATTATCTAACGAGACTTAAAGTTAATAATTGCAATGGTCCAATCTATCTTCGTAATTTCTTTATTAATTCAAGTGATCATAATGTGGATGGAGTTGCGGTTTTTGATTCTAATGATGTGTGGATAGAAAATTGTGCCTCCGTAAAGAATAGGGTAGGATTTAATTTTAAAAATTCTAAAGTTTTTATAAACAGAGGCATTGTTGCATACAGAAATTATGGTGTAGATGTTAATGGAAATAGGAAAACAGGTTATTGGGGTCAGGTTAGTTCTACTCCTGCATCTTTATTCTCGGATAATGGAGCTGGGTTAAAGGCATCAAATTCAGAGATTATATTTAACACTGCTGGTTCTATTTATGGAAGACAAGGGTCTGATAGGTGTACGTTTGAAGGCTATACTGCTGCTGGAGCTATTCAGAGTCCCTTTGAGCATCAGGTGTATCCAATAGAGTTTATGATAAACTTCTCTAGGAATTCTGTGGGGATATCTCTTGATAATTCTGTAATGCGAGGAGGATGGCCTGGGAAGGCTGATCACTACTTGAGTGGTGTACATTTCAATGTTGAACTTAATAATGAGTATGGAATACATGCAAAGAATTCTGTTTTAGATTTAGACGGACGATTAAGAGTCTTGGGTAACAGTAGAGGAGCTTTATTAGAGAATAGCAAAGCTATACTTAATGAATGTGTATTCAGAGTAAATCAACATGAAGGTTTACATGCGGTAAATTCTAATATTCAGTATAATAAAAATTTACAGCAGATAAGCTTTGCTCGTTCTCCAAATAATTTAGAATATCAATTTGATTTTTCAGGAAATGGGAGGCACTTAGTTTTAGATCAAGGTTCAACCTTTGTTCCTACAGTGGCATCTTCCATGCCTGCAAAATATGGGCAGATGAGATTTGCTGATAATCATGGAATCACTACCTCTAGTATAAATAAGTGGTCTAGATTTTTGCCGCCGATTGATGTAAAAAATAATTCTAAAGCTACTTTAGTGCATTCTACTATTAAATCTTTCCCTAAGCTTGATTCTATAACATCGACTATGGGTAGAGGAATTCCAATTTATGGAGAATGTATTTCTGTAAATAATAACTCAAAAGTTTTATTGCAAGGGTCTGTAAGTGGGGCTTCGGTTGTACATGGTAGTGTGGAGTCCGGGGCGGCTGCTGATAATAGCACTGGCTATACTGCACATCGAAGGTCAGCAGGAGTGTATGTTGCTAATAATTCTGAACTTGAATGTAATGGTCCTACCGTGATGTTTAATTTTGGAGTTGATGCACTAGCAGAGAATAATTCAGTTATTAGTTTTAATCCTCCTAAAGCACATGAGACTGGGGGGATAGATCCTAGTGGATGGGATTTAAATAATCCTAGAAATCATACGTCAGTAGAGCTTCATAGTGTAAATAGTTGTTTGGTAGCAAATAAAAATTCTACCATCAACATGAAGGATTTAGGAGATTATCATTTATGCTGGAGTGGTAATGTTGAAAATCCTGCTGCACATGATTATGATACTGGTACTGGTGGATTTGATACTTCTAACTTTACTAGTGCTGGGTCCATGCAATTTTATCCAAATCCAAACGGAGATGATTTTTACGAGCATAAAGTTGATGCAGTTACAGATCCTGCTGGAGCCATTGAAAATCCGTGGCAAGGGTCTGTTGGTTCAAATAACCAATTCCAGGTTACTGGGGGAGGGGTAGAGGGTGGCCTTCCTAGAAATTATTACCTAGATTCTAAAGCTTTTGTAGCGGATGAATATTCTGTGTCCTCTACAGCAGGAGGTAACTGTGTAAGGGCATTAGGAGGTAGTCATGTTAATGTCCTAAATGTTAATTTTCCCGCAGGTTGGTGGAACGCTTCCGGGCTTATATACGATGTTAGTGGGGCCGATAGAGGAGCGGGTGCTGCAAACTTATGCAATCGAACATTTATTTGGAACATAGCAGATACTTCACGATTGCACGCTGCCTTTTGTTCTGTAAGTGGGTTGGAGCCTAATACTGTAGGCTATAATGGTCCTTCTGCGGTTTATTTTGTTGATGATACAGCCCAGTATAATGCTCCTTCCAGTACTCCTGATACAAGTTCTTTATCTGTTTTAGATTTCTTTGGACAAGGATCGAATAATACTGCAAACTGGCCTATTCCACAATTTTCTAGTATTCCGGGCTTCTTGAACGCGGGTGGCACTGGAGTCGCGGCTGGGTTTATGTCATACCAAATGTCTGGTGCTCAATCAACATTTAGGAATTATGGAATTTCAGGAACTTCATTAGAGAATAGGGGGCCTTTCAGGTTGTATGTATCTGTAGACCCGGTAGCTAATTATTTTAGTTCTATAGAAGTTTCCAGTGCAAAGACGGTAATTAATGATGGGTATGCAAGACAGCTATATGCTCAAGGGTATAACTTATCTGGACCAGTGTCTGCTGGTCCAATGGGATTTAGTTCTGTTTATGGAAATACTGTAAAAATTAGAAGTTATGAGCATCCTGATGGCCCTGATGTTCTTAATCAGTCTTTATCTGGATTTGTATATAATAATGAGGTAGTGGATCCAACTACATTCAATAGGATTTTATTAGATGAGTCTGCTGCTCATATATTTGCTAATGCTAAAAATGGGGCTATGGGGACTTCTAATAGGGCTAAGATATGTAAGATTTATGTGTCTAGAACCAGCCCGAATGCAGAGATGGCATCACTAAGCACAGAAAAAACTTTTGGAAAGGGGTATACATCTCCTGATGTATTTGATCTTGAAAGAGATGGGAGTAATTAAATAGCACTATGGGCATTACACTAAAAATAGGAAGCGCACCAACTGGGAGGAAGTTTACGGATCCGATCAGGTACTTTAAGGCTAATGATCCTTATTACTGGGAAGTAGATAATATTCCTTTAAAACAGATTCATGAAAATGTTAAGTATCTTCAAGATCGCTTAGACATGGGATCTGTTTGTGGAACTTTTGAAGTTAAGCGATCTGATTTAAGTGAGTTACAGCCTTATGCTAATGGGTCAGATGATAAGATTAGAGTTAAGGCTGGAAGGTATACCTCTAGGATTAATAATGCTCTAGGGATTGATAATTTAGAAAATTTTGTGAGAACAAATTTAGCTTTTGGAGCATATACGGGCTACACCTTTTCTACAAATACTGATTTTGATAATCTAGTAGAAAGAGTAAGATCAATAGTTGCTGTGGATGCTTTAAATCTAAACGGAATGTCCGAGCGTGTTTTTGGTTATACTATGAAAAATCCGTATGAAGTTGCAGATGCGGACGATATAGTAGCTGATTATCCACAACTAAAAAGTCCGCTTCTTTCTTCTTTTAATAGTACTTGGGCAGCAGAAGGGGCAGCGTTTCCTTTAACTGAATCGTTATCTTGGAGGAAATTTTGGTATCTGTTTAATACAACAACAGGAGGTAAAGTCCAATTTGAATCGGAAACCGTTAATAGTGAACCCAATGAATTAATTTCGCTCCCTTTGTTAGAAAATGCTTTAATTAAATATTGGAGAGGAACCGCTAGAACCGCAATTGTAGATGTTCCTACTGAGTTAGAGATTGATGTACCTCCTTTCGATGAAGCGGATTTCTTTTATATTGATGGAAATGGGAAGAGATGGGAATTAGGATCTAATGCTGATGCTAGAATTGATTTAGTATTTATTTATTCTAAGCCTATTGATACAAGTGCCGTAACAATTGTAGGGGGAGGTCCTTCTCCAACTACGATTACATCTCCTGTTTTAGGTATTATGAAAGGAGCAGGACTTGGATTGGATAAAGGGGGGTTTGAGCATTTGAGGTCCATTAATTCGACTACCAATACTCCTAAAATGTTAGCAAGTATTGCTGACCAAAAAAGTACAACCAATGGTTTTTTAGCTGGAGATAATACAAATGTTGCTATTCATGGTTCTTTCCCTGCTCCTGATGATTTACTAAATATAGCTCCTCTTTTGTCAGAAGAACTAGAAGAGGATAGTTGGTTTCTTGCTGGGCAAACTATACTTCCTGTAGCATATGTTAAGGTTAGAAAAAACCCAGTTAGTGTGAATATTAATAGTGTAGGGGTTGTGGATCCTGATGATGTAGTAGATATTAGACCTTTGTTCAGAACTGCTGAACTTACTTACAATGAAAGAGCCGGTATTGCAGCAGCTACGCCTCCGTTATCTATAGCAAATAGAGCGGTTGGCAAATATGAGATGGATCATGAACTTATTAAGTATTATGAGCCTCTAAGATCAGATATTGATGATTTGAAGGCTAAGACTTTGATCCTATCCTTACCTGTAGAAAAACATGCATTTTATGAGTCAGGAGGAGTAAAAGGTAATGAATTTTTCCACGGTGTATCTGGGCAGGAGACGTTGTCCATAATTGGGTCTAGAAGTAATCAGGTAATACATGACATAAATAACTTAATGGCAATTCCAACTGCACATGTTGCAGGATTTAAAGCTGCTCTTTTACGCGCCCAGTCTTGGATTAGAACTCCTCCCGGTACAGAAAATTATTTTGGGGAATCTCCTCCTTTAATAGTAGGACATAATACTCCTGGGTCTGGGGGATTGGCGAGGAAGACCACTCGCCAAATGATGAAGGGGCCTTTAGGCGATGATCGGCATGGTCATGCCATCTTCAAATGGTGGGATCAAGGCCCTCACTCATGGATACAGCCCGTATATAATAATCCTAACGGAGGTGTAGGAGGCGGCACATCGTTAGAGTTTTTCACTTATTTAAACTGGAGGGAGCCGACCAGCATCGAGACTGATCATTATCAATTTTGGAGTCTTTTCTTGGATGGATATATTTATGATGAACTACAATCTATAACATTTAATACAAGCTAGGATAGAGTTTAATGCCAACCCCCAGATTTGGATGTGGAGAGATAGCAACGGGGTATAAACCAGCAGGATTCCCTCCAGGCTTTTATGTACCTCCTAGAGTTGTTCCTGCCCCTGGAAATCCTCCCTGTAAGCCTTGTATTTCAGATATTGGACCACCAGTAATAACTATTATACCTCCAGAACCTAAGCCCGTAATAAAATGGTATTGTGAGTTGGAGGATCCACAGTCTTGTGTGAATTCTCCACATTGTACCCATCCAGAGGGAAAATGTACAGGAACATATCAGGAGCCTAAAAAGGACTGCCTTCCGGCTATATGTGATCCAAATGGTCAAAATTGTAAGCCTGCGGCAGCAGGGCGTTTTTTCTATGATACTGAAGCGGGGTGCAAGGGTGCAATTGGGCTGGTCACAGGATGTAAGTTGACGCATAATTGTATGCCAGAACCCGATGAGCCTGATACCAAGTGCGTGAAATATCCAATAACATGCCCATTTGGAGGAAGGGGGCATACCGCCAAGTGTGAGCCGTGTGATCCCGCGACAGAGCCCCACGAATGCATTTATTATTCAAAAACTGGTGATTGTGAATCAGCTTGTTTACCTAAAGCGTGCCCGCCCTCCATTCCGACCCACCAACTCGGGCCTTTTACGCCCTCCTGTCCTATGAAACAATCTTGTGTTGTTACAAAATCAAGTTCTTGCGGGACTGGGGGTTTGATGGCAGGGCATACACAAGAGGAAGCAGAATGTAAAAATTGTAAAGTTGTATATAATTTTAAAACACAACAATGTGAATATACTCAGCCTCCAGAAGAGGTTACTGGATTTCCGCCTGGACCTTGCGGAGATTGCGAACCATGTGAGAACACCGAGTGTTCTGAGCCAGCAACAAGATTTTCATGTGAAGAAGACGAAGAGGTAATATGTGGCGAGGGCGGTGAGCGTTATCTTGCTGTTAAAAGACATTGTGAAGAGTGCCGATGTAGAGTCGATCCTCAAACTGGGCAGGTTACAAATGCTTGTTTTCATAAAGGAGAATTAGGAAGGTGGAGTCTTAATGCTCAAGGTTGTTATTATGACACAGAGCCTGAATGTAGTAACGATTGTATAAATGAAGAATGCGAATTACCACCAGCGGAGGGAGGTCGGATTCAAGAAGCTAGGGCTGGAGGATTGGATCCTATTGTAAGATATAGATGTTCAGAGTCTTCTAGGCGAAGATGCGGAGGCGGATATACTGGGGAGTATATTGAAAGAAATTGTGAAAAATGTTTCTGTTATAAACATTCTGGAGAAACAAGAGGTCTTACCTGCCGCGATTCCTTTGGACATACAGTAGATCCTGATGATTTTCCATTTAGGTCAACGGAAGAGTGTCTTGATTCTTGCAAGAGTGAAAAATGTAGACCTGTAGGTCGTTATACTAAAACTTTTGAGTGTAAGTGCGTGGATTCTGAGAAATGCACTCTCGCAAGTGAAGAACTAGGTATTAAAGTTAGTAAGCAAGCTTGCAACTGTACACAGTGTTATTGCGAGATTGAAAATGGAGTTAGAGTTTGTAGAGATCCTTATGGGAATCTTATTGGCAGCGGGGAAGAAATATGTAGGAGATCTTTACCAGATTGTTTAGAGACTTGTGGTGATTCTGAGTGTCCTACTTGGACTAGGTGGGGGTGTTATGAATCTAAAGGAAATACATGTAATGAACCCCCGCCTACTGAGGAAATTGTTACTGATTGTGTTGAATGTCGGTGTTCCGAAGGAGGTACTGCTCTATCCCCTAAAATAGACTGTGTGCCTGTAGGGAATATGCCCGAAAAATCTGCAACTCTAAGGTCCTCTCCATGCGAATTTATATCCAGAGAAGAATGTGAGGAATCAAGGCGATCCCCTTACGGTAGTTGTAAGGGCTACCTGTGTTCAAATAATCAAATTGCTAGCACTGTTAGAGGGATAAGTACACTTGCAGAATTTAGAATTCAAACCATCCCTCCTACTAACTTAGGGATTAGAAAATCAACTAAGTTGAATGCTGGTGTTTTGGGAAGTAGAGGCATAGGGGCAGCAACAGTTGTTGAAAACTTACAAAATGAGAGTATCTATGATCTCAGGTATAATTTTACTACCCATGGTTTTGATAGAGACAATATTGCTTTAATATACAACGGTATATATCCTAAAATATTTAGTGAAAAAATTTCATCTATAGTTGCGTATTTCCTGGTTCATAGGGACGGGACTGCGTGGGATGAAGTTCATATAAATGAGTTACGAGGAGATTATTCACACATAATAGAAAGTCTAAATCCAGATTTAAATCTAATATTTAATAATCTAACTTACCCAACAGGAAGAAAAATTAATCCTAATAATTTTTATGAAGGACTAATAGAATTATTGATAACAGGGAAATTAGAAGAATTTGATTTTAATTATTTTGAAGATCTTTATGCATATCAAAGTCGCACAGAAGTTATTGAGTATGAAAAAGACCCAACTAATGATGAATTAAATAGCAAGGTAGCTTTAGGGATAATAGCTGAGTCAATTGTTCCCGCCGATCCAGAAGAGCGAGCTTTTGATATTGATAAAAGAGAAGATGATTTTGCTTGGAACACAAAAGCTTTTCTAACGGATGTTTCTGCCCATGTTCCTGTTATTGGAAGTGATGGTGTTTCTTACGCTCTTGATGCTAGAGATAGCGGGCTTCCTATAACCCTGGCTGATGGGACTACTCATATTTTATATGAGGGTTCTGGGCATGGTACTTATTTTCCTATCGAAATTCCGACAGACTCTGGGGGTTCTAAGATCGTCGCTTTAGAACCTAATACTTCTTTAGCTTCTACGTATTTTACTCCTATAGATGCTTTAGCTCAAGCTGCACATTTATTAGATGAAGATACGATTATGCGGCTTAGCGTATCCTCTGCTGCGAGTGAGTTTGATTCTGATTATGTTCCTATAGGGACTACTAGTTCTATGTATCTTTCTCTAGACTTATCGTCTTTATCAGGAACTACGTCCACAGATAATCCCTTGGTAAATAATATAAAATGTTCTTATACGTTAATGAATGATTTGGATGAAATTAAACAGCATTCTATAGGTGCAGGCACTTTAGCCACAGAGATTTTCTTCCATATAGAAGATCCAATTGCAACTTATTTGTCGGGTTCAGGTAAATGTGAATTGGATTTAATAAATATTGATTTTACCGCATTCGTAGGGAATAAGGCCCCTATGGGTGAGCAGATAATTGCTAGAGGTATTGTCCCCAGAGCTTTGATTATTCAGCCTGCAACAGGAAGTCGCTATACTCCTTTCCATACAAAATCAAAGATAGAAAAAATATACAGGGATGGGGATGGTGCTGTAAAGGCTATTCGCAGTTGTGATTTAGTTCCCTATATGGATACTTCTAAGGAAGAAACTAAACATGCTTTAACTCGTAAGCATACATTTGTTGAGCACAAAACGTTTGGGCTGGGACCAATTGGAACTTTAAAATCTAAACACCGTGGAGGAGAATATGACGTTGATAGGTCATATTTTGAATATGAGACCAGCGCAGTTGCTGGAAATTATTATTTCTCTGGCGGAACTTACACATCTAGTGTCCCTGATATTCCTGATCCGCCGACTACAAAATTGGTTAATGATATTATTGGCACTTTGAAATCAAATTATAAATATACTCATTTTACTTGGTGGGATATTTTTAGAAGATTAAAGTTATTTGATTTTGGTCGGTTACAATTAGAAATAACCGATGAAGTTTTAAAAGCATTACAAGAAGGCGAAGTAACTGGAGGCGTACCAATTACACATGTACTATCAGGAAAAAACGAATCTAATACTGGGATAACAAATCCTGAGTTAGATGTTTCAGGCGATACTATATATTTAACAGAATTTGATAGAAGATCAGAAGAAGAGAGAGAAATTTAAATATGCCATTCGTACAGAGGATAGGAGATTTAGCTAGTTGTGGAGATCCTATAGATCCTCCTGCTGGCGTTCCTACTGTATTTGCAAATGGCATTGCGATAGCTAAAGTTAATCTTAGCACTGTTGTAACAGGACCTATAATAGGGCCTGGAGCTATTAGGGTGTTTGCTGAAGGATTTGTAGTTTCTGTAACAGGTGATTTGGTAGCTAGTCATCCTGCTGGGTCAAAAACTCATGTAGGAGCAATATTAGCAGCAGGAAGTCCTAATGTGTACGCAGGATGATTCTTTCACAAAAATTAAAAAAAATTACATTTTGTTTGGTAAAAAACCTAAATATTAAATGAGGCAGTATCTATGCCTTTTCTATAGAAAACGGAGAAAAATTATGAATACTAATGACGTTCACGGCGATATTGCCAAGGCTCTTATGGAGGGTTCGAATTGGACCACGGCTGGCTTAAAAGTTTCTGAGAATGAAGAGACTGAGGTTAAAGTGGTTGCTGAGTCTACTGAGGAGAATATCCAAGAGGCAGAGGAAGTTCATTCCTGCCCTCTGTGTCTAACTGAGCTTAACGAGGCTATCTCAGACGAGCAGATCGTTGAGCACCTTGATAATGTTCTTACGATCATGGATGTGATTGAAGAGAACTATGAGGGTGGTGAGGATGACGAGGACGAGGACGACGACGA
>Ga0315336_1003741_pt1 | contig 19636 bp, 16 predicted proteins | sample ASW5metaG_FD_204512 | JGI IMG/M metagenome (GOLD analysis project Ga0315336, IMG submission 204512) | Ammonia-oxidizing marine archaeal communities from Monterey Bay, California, United States - ASW #5 | ecosystem: Environmental > Aquatic > Marine > Intertidal zone | place: USA: California... | reverse complement strand
ATACTCTACATAGCTTGATTCCAAGATCAGTTCATAAGTACCTTGGCTGTCAAGCGGTCGCACGATCGCCGTTGTTCGGGCAAACGCACAGCGGCAACACTGACCAATCGAAAATTCCTGAGGATGTATGTCTATACCACAGGCTTGCGCCAACACCTCGGTCGTTTCAGACCCTTGAATAGTAATAATACTGTAATGATCAGAAACAATAATAGCCACTGCCCAATCATCGGCGGCATCATAAGCAAGCTCACTGGCAATACGAGCTTCATCGCTTTCCGGCACGATCAGTAACCATTCCGCAGGACCTAGCCACAATACGGAATATGTGTCATGGACTGTGGCGGTATTCGATATGCGAGGAATGTCCATCCCTAAAACTTCAGAAAAGCGATCCTGGGCAATACGATCACCTTTCAGCATTAACATGCCACAAGGTGTTGGTCTTTTAATCGTCACGTCGTAGGGCATTTCAGCTTCTCATGCGCTCGCCCTTGGCATCTATAAATACCGGTGGTACCACCAGCGCTTCAATGGTTCGATCCAGACCCGACACAGTAACCGTATCCCCGTGCCGGTCACGCCCGTTCTTGAGGAGCGCCAAGGATATGGAGCGATTGAGATTTGGACTAAAACATGACGCCGTGACATGGCCCAGAAAGCCGGGCATCTCACCAACGGCCTTGGGCTCGATAATGGCACTGCCTTCGACCATCACGAATTGTTCGTCCTGTGGCAGGAGCCCGACCACCTGCTGGCGGAGACCACCAACAGACTGGTCTCTAACCAGACTCCGTTTGCCGACAAAATCTGATTTGTTCATATTGACTACCCAGCTCATTCCAGCATCAAAGGGGTTGGTGATGCCATCACCTTCTGCGCCGGCTGAGATATAACCCTTTTCGATTCTCAAAACACCGCTGGTCTCCGAACCCACCGGCGTAATACCGAAAGCGGCTCCCGCATCCATCAAGGCCTCCCAAACTGCAAGTCCATCACGCCGACGAACATTGACCTCAAAGCTGAGTTCACCGGTGTAGCTCACACGGGCAACGCGAGAGAATTTTCCCGCCACCTGTCCTTCGCGTATCGCCATAAACGGAAACGGATTGGCGTCCAGATTGATATTAGTCCCTGTTGAAGCCAAAACCTCCCTGGCTTTAGGTCCGCAGACGCAAATATTGGCCCACTGGGCGGTTACTGTTGTGATATACACCCTTAAGTTCGGCCATACGACCTGGAGTAACCGCACGATATGGGTATACACCGCATCAGCAGTTCCTGATCCAGCAGAAAGAAGGTAATGATTCTCCCCCAATCTGAACGTCACACCATCATCAAGCAGACGGCCATCCTCATGCAACATCAATCCAAACCGTCCCTGCCCAATTTCCAGGTCGTCCCAGCTATTGGTGTAGATGCGATTCAATAATGTTGTCACATCTGGACCATGAAGCTCAAACTTGCCCAGCGGCGTACCGTCATAAATACCCACCTTTTCTCGTACCGCCAATGCCTCCCGGTTGACCGCTGACCGCATATCCTCCCCTGGCCCAGGATAATAAAATGGTCGACGAAAATTGGAGCCCGCTTCATTCATCGATGCGCCGGTATCTATATGCCACTGGGTAATGGGTGTCGTTCTCAGTGGGAGTATCAGTGGACCGTCATGTGATCCGGCGATAGCTCCAAAACTGATAGGACTGTAAGGGGGTCTGTAGGTCGTCGTACCTACTGAACTCGGTTCAACCGATAGTTGCTTTGCGATCAGACCTATTACATTGGTATTACTGATTTTGCCCTGGTCTGTTGCCATCCCGGCGGTCGTGTAGCGCTTGGCGTGCTCTACAGATGCATAATTCTCACGCACTGCCAGTTTCAGGTCACTACTCGTCACGTCGTTCTGAAAGTCGACAAATGCTTTAGCTCTGGATGTGGTCGGAATCTCCCAAATGGGTTCTATCTGAAGTTCTGGTGTATCGGATGCATCGGGCTGACGCGGCATCATTGGCTTCAAACCCAATGCTTCGACACTGCGCCTCCCAACCGCCAGACCCTCATGCAAGCAACCTTTAAGATCAAACACTCCTCGCGCCGCGCCGGCGCAGAACGAGGACTGAACCGATTCACCCGGCACAAAGCACGCGAGACGCGGGTCGTAAACCGGTTTTGCGCCTGAATGTGAATGAAGATGCACCAGTGGGTTCCAGCCACCCGAGTAACAGACCACATCACACGCAAGCTTTCTTACCTGTGAGGTATTAGCCAGAGACACCACTTCTACACCATGCACGTTTGAGCGCCCGTGAACCGCGCTAATACCCGAGGCACTCAACACTTCTATGCCCTGGTCTGCCGATCTTTTCAACAGTTCACAATCAATCGTCTGACGAGTATCCACGATTGCGTGAATATTTTGCCCTGCCTCAACAAGATCAAAAGCAGACTGGTAAGCGCTGTTATTATTTGTCGTGATGACGATCTGTCGACCAAGATTGACTGCGAAACGATGTACATATGTACTCGCCGCCGAGACAAGCATCATGCCAGGACGATCATTGTTCGGAAAAACAAGCGGCCGCTCTACAGCCCCTGTGGCAATAATCACCTGCTGTGCGCGTACACGCCAAAATCGCTCACGCAGCCAGGATTGCTCGGGGTTTCGTTCGATGACCGTCAGCATATTGTGATCGTAGTATCCTGCAACCGTACTGTTGGCAAGTCTGCGAACATTGGACCGACGGTCCACTTCTGCTGTTATTCGCTGAGCCCAGTCCACTGCGGACTGCCCGTCAATCTGAGTCGGTTCACTAAGCAACCGTCCTCCAGGCTGACTCTGATCATCCACAAACAGGACCCGGGCACCACTTTCACCAGCAACCAGAGCGGCAGCTAGACCACTCGGCCCTGCACCAACGATGAGGATGTCGCAATGATGGTATCGTTTTTCGTAATATTCAGATTCCGTTGTCTTGGGAATCTGACCCAGACCTGCCGCTTTGCGGATTACACGCGCATAGCTATTCCACGGACGCCACATGAAGGTTTTGTAGTAAAAACCGGCGGGAATAAGCCGAGATATCTGATCGTTGACACTTCCCAGGTCAAACCGAGGCCCTGGCCAACAGTTCTGACTTTTCGCATGTAGGTGATCCGTCAGGGGTAAACACGTTGCCAGCACATTTGGCTCTTCAGATGTCCCCTGAAGTTGAACCAGTGCATTCGGTTCTTCGAATCCCGCACCCACAATCCCCCGAGGCCGATGATACTTAAAGCTTCGTGCAACCACTCGAACTCCGTTTGCCAACAACGCCGATGCCAACGTGTCACCGGGGCATCCCTTGTAGTGTCTGCCGTTAAACTGAAATGGAATAACACGATCCCGGTCTATCATACCCCCCGTGGGTCTTCGACTGGGGTAGGTATTCATCGCAAGACAATCCACTCAATCAGAATAAGAAGATTATTCAAGAGGCCTCTCCATCCTTTCTGGTGGAGGCTATCTCGTGTGTCACATTATTTCTGCAGATCTCAAACCACTGTTCACAGCCTCTGGCATGCCACCACCGTTCTATAACCCAGCCTTTTTCGTTGTCGTTGTTGTACATGTAGGCGGCCCACTGCCCATCAGTCAGGCTAGAGGGATCATCGGGACGCACCCGGGATGCTTCACCACCCCAGGTAAATTCATCGTCATTGCGTGGCCCACACCACGGACAGGAAACCAGCATCATTGTTCTGTGCTCTTCAATCCCATCAGTGGTTTGCCGACACACCGCCCTCAACAACAAGGTGCCCCGTACCAAACCGGTTTAGACCCAGATCCCGTGTTAGCTGATGGGGCTGGTCTGTCGCAATCAAATGTGCGTGCGTCTTCGCGGCAACCGGCGTTGTCTTGAATCCGCCAGAGCCTGCCACGTCGATGTAAAACCCTGGAATATCGGTTTTAGAGATGATCGGACTGCCATCGTAAGTCATATCCAGCATACCCGCCCAGTGTCTCAGGAGTTTCAACCGTTTAAACCGTGGAAATATTTCCAGCATTGCAGAACTTCCATTCTCAATGATCGGGAACGTGCCGCGCTGCGCGTAAGAAGAATAAGGGTCGCATCCTTGCCCGATCACAATTTCACCCTTATCAGATTGCATGAGATAAGTGCCGAAGTAATTGCGGATGACTACTATTTCATCCAGTACGGGCTTTATCGGTTCAGAGACCCATGCCTGAAGCGGCTGGGTCACTATGGGTAGTCGTAGCCCAGCCATTGCAGCGACCACACTGCCATGGCCAGCAACAGCCATGCCGACTTTCTTAGCCTTGATCGTACCCCGGGTGGTCTCGACGCCTGTAATTCCTCCTTTGTCGCGAAGAATTCCGGTCACTTCGCAATTCTGGATAATGTCCACACCGCGGCTGTCCGCTGAACGGGCAAAACCCCAAGCGACGGCATCATGCCGTACCATGGTCGCATCGGGCTGGTAAACCCCGCCCACGATTGGCATTCTTGTGTCTGCGGGGGGCTCAAAGATCGGCAGTCGGCGCTTGATCTCTTCCAAGGACATCATTTCATAGCGGGCACCATAGATATGCATGGTATTGGCCATTTGGGTAGCGATGCGGGACGCACCCGAACTTTGCAGAAATGAGATCATGCCACGCTTACCCACCATAAGGTTGTAGTTCAATTCCTTGCTCAACCCATGATAAAGCGCGAGCGATTCTTCATGAAAAGGCACACTTGCTTCACGAAGAAAATTTGAACGGACGGTCATCGTATTTCGACCTGTGTTACCACCTCCCAGCCAACCTTTTTCCAACACAGCAACATTAGTGATGCCATGGTCCTTTGCCAGGTAGTGCGCCGCACCTAAACCATGTCCGCCACCACCGATAATGACGACATCATATTGACGTTTTGGTTCAGGATTCCGCCAGGCCTGCTGCCATTGCTCGTGGTAGCTCAGAGAATTTCGGAGCAAGCTGAAGACTGAGTAACGCTGCATTATTAGATCATCCTCATTACTTCTGGAGGCTTGAGTCTAGAGGTCACGATCGGTAAGAGCCGACTTTACTCTGAGCTCTATCTCGTGACTGCGTTCAGTCGCCGAAAGAAATTTGGTCTCAGACACAATTCGGCCGACAAGATTAGCAAACTGCTTCTGCCAATCCCGGTGGTCGGCGTCGCTACCCGGACAATGAACGATCACATCGCCCGCCATCGTTGGGATGTGCCCATCCTCATTAATCTGTGGTCGCGCGGGTTCAATTCCGTCCTGGAGTCGTCGTATTGCCTGGCTAAGCATACGACGATAACGAGCGACGCCACCGTCGGTATTCCCCCGATGCTCGCCCTCATGTTTCGTTATTGCCCCTTGCGAGACCTGAGCTTCATAATCACCCGGCATTCTCTGGCCTTCTTCATAACTTCGTTCATCACCAGTTTGGCCAACAAAATCGACTTTATTCAAACCGACATTAGCCCGATTCCCCTTTCCATCTAGATCGAGGTCATCGCCAAAGTGCCGCCAGGCAATGATCTTGCAGTGCGTATCGTCTACCGGCAACGTCCACTTGGTGATCCCGACTCGTGGAAAAAACTTCTCGCGATCTGGATTCTGGTAAATGTCAGGTGGCTGTGCCGTGGCTGGCAAAAATATCTCGGCGGTACGTACCCACATGTAGTCTTTCCATCGTCTGGCATTCGTTAAAAATATGCCGATGTCATCTTTCATGGGATGCCATTCAACGATAGGTAGCGTACCCCAAGCAGGACTAAAGTGTGCTCGTGTGACTCGGGTATGCAAAAACACGCTATGAAACGGATCCATCGGATTTTCGGCAACCTGTAGCCAGTTGCACGGGTAATCAATCGCGTAAGGCACCATGTCGTGGTCAGCAATGCTCATGGTGTCGAGATGCATGAAAGGCGGCTTCTGTTCCGGCGGACCCAGATAGGCGAATACCAGCCCATTGTGTTCAATTACGGGGTAGGCACCATGACAGACACGTTCAGGAATTGTGCTGTTCTCAGGCTCACCTGGCACCTCGAGAACTCGTCCGTCAATGTCAAACAGCCAGCCGTGGTAGCAGCAGCGTAGGCCATGCTCAGCTGGAATTCCATATTCGAGTGATGCGCGACGATGGCTGCAGTGTTTATGCAATAAACCAAGGCGACCCGACAGATCTCTAAACAAAACCAACTCTTCACCAAGCACCATGATTAATAGGGGCAAATCCGTAACCTGCTCAACCATCGCAACCGGCCACCAGAATCGTCGCATGTACTCCCCGCATGGCGTACCTGGCCCAGTGCGAGTTAACTCCTGATCATCAAGTGGTGTGGCAGTCTGGTAATACCCGCCGTAAGGCGTTGGCATAGACATCTTTGAATTTGTCATCGGAACAATGTCTCCACGTATCGCTATTGCTACACTCCTATCAATAGCTCTATTTTTACTATATTAACGCTTGTGTCTCGCCTTATGGCGAACCGACGTCATGACGGAAGTGTCGACGCTATTCCGTATGACTCGGCAATCCCTCTCGCATTAACCGAATGTAGTCCACCCCGAATCCACAACAGCCACCGATAATCTGCACACCCATTTCTACCCACCTACGCGCACAAATGAGAAACTCTTCCGGACTATGGCTATTTTTTTGAGTGTCGTCTGCGTGATGATCAACATAATCATGACGATCAGCATCAGGGTATACAGCTATCGGTCCATCCCACTTTTCTTTGATAATCGGTATTGCAATGTCTGTGGCTTCAATTGTCGTATGGAAAACCGCCACAACGTCATCGGCAAGCGGTAGAAGCGCATCTCTCCCCATTTCAAATGATTCGTTAGAGTTATGGCCAGTCATCAATGCACCGTTGTGTGAATCGATGTGTCCTTTGAAACCCAGCCATGTAGGCAATCCGGTTGCCTTACAGGCTTCTACCACCCACTGCCTATTCAAAGTAGAACCGGTTGCTTCAGCCAACAGAAAGTCCACACCTGAGTCAGCAAGAATTTGAGCTTGCTCGTGGAGGTTTGCCCGACATTGTGCTTCGGTGTAGTGACTCCAACCATTTTGCAGTTTCGGCGGCAACGTTTCTTCTTCCGTTCCCGCGAGTATCCCAAAATTCGACACCGAACCAGCGATCAGAATTGAACGCTCACTTGACACCCGACTACGTGCATTCTGTGCCAATACTACTGCTCTCAAGTTCAACTCGCGAGTCAGTTCTCCTAACCCGAGGGGTTCTAGGCAATGCCTTGCGGAAGAATAGGTATTCGTTGTGATTATGTCCGCACCGGCATGTATATATTGCTCATGCATAAATTGAACAGTGTCTGGGTGAGTATGTTGGGCAACACCTGCCCACGCTGTAACTCCAATCGGAAATCCCAGCGACTGCAACTCAGTACCGACCGCCCCATCAAGTATGACAATTTCGTTATTCGCTAACCTATTTAGCAACACTTCATATAGTGCCATTAAAATTACTCCCGATTGTCGATTAAAGCTTGCCAGGCTTTAGATAGCTGTATAACGTGGGCCGAACAATATATAACATAATACGTTGTTATTGTCTTTTATCATCCTTTGTTACTATGTATTGATTGTAGTCGTTACAACGTTTGTGAGATCATCATGCACCATGACAACCACTCGCAAAATCACCAATGCCGACATATAGGCAGTTAGAAGCGTTTAACGCGGTAATGATCACTGGGAGTGTGACTGATTCGGCAGCAATGCTTGGAATTTCACAGCCTTCTGTAAGCCGGATGATTGCAGATCTGGAGAAATCGATCGGATTTCAGCTGTTCAGCAGGTCAGGACGCCAACTAATTCCGACGGACGAGGCTCAGGAGTTATTTGTTGATGTCAGTGGAACACTTACCGGATTAGGAAGAATAAAAGAGACTGCGCAAATGATCCGCAAGCACGGGATTGGGCAACTCCGTCTGGTTACTTATCCTGGGCTTATTGCTTTGGTTACCGAGTCTTTGATACTTCCCTTTCAGAATAAATGGCCTGACACACCTATATCTCTAGAGGTCCAAACAAAACCTACAATTTTGGAGTGGATTGTTTCTCAACAATGTGATTTTGGAATTTCGGTAGATACCGTTACTGATTCGAATATTAAATCTACTCCATGGATACAGACAAATGCTGTTTGTATAACTCCGAAATATCATAAACTAGCCAAAAGAAAAAGCGTCTCTCTAAAGGATTTTACTGAGACAAACTTCATCTCTTTCAAATCAGACTCTAGCTTTAGAAATCTCCTTGATCGCGAATTCTCAAAATTGAGAATAAAACGCAGAATGCTGACAGAAATCAGGACCTCAGAAGCGATATGCCATCTCGTATCACAAGGTGCTGGAATAAGCATTTTAGAAACTCCATTCCCCGCGATAGCATTCAAAGAAAAGTTGTCAATTCTATCGATCAAACCGCAGCTAGATACGCATGTATCATTACTAACGTCGAATCAACGGCCTGTGTCTCTCGCAGGCAATCGACTGACTGAAATTACCAAACTGGCGAAAAGCAAGCAGACATGGCCACTTCAACAATAAATAAATTGTTAAATGAACTTCTATGAGCTTCCCTCAAATATTAAAGACGCTCAGTGCCTACAAGCACAAAAGTTATTCACAAGCTCGAAGCATGCCACCAGAATTTTATACGTCAGAAGAACAGTTTGAACTAGAAAAAGAGCGACTCTTCCATAGCGAATGGATCTGTTTGGGTCGAGTCCAGCAAATTCCCAAAACTGGCGACTACTTCGCAACCGCGCTGATGAATGAACCACTAATCGTGGTTCGAACAAAGTCAAACGAGATCAGAGTGCTGTCAAATGTCTGTCGACATAGAGGCACTGTGCTGGTTGAAGGCATCGGAAACACTAAAAACTTTATCTGCCCCTACCATGCCTGGAGCTACAACCTTGATGGTGAATTACGCCGTGCGCCCCTGATTGAGGATCGAACTGATTTTGATCAGAAGAATTGCCGGTTGCCAACATTTTCCAGCGAGGTGTGGGGCGGTTTTATCTACGTTAATTTAGACGGCACTGCTCCATCACTCTCACCACAGTTAGAGGGACTAAGCGCATTAATCCAGCACTATCACATGGATGACATGGTTGAGCTCCATGCTGAAGAAAGCATCTGGGAGACCAACTGGAAATGCCTGACTGAGAATTTCATGGAGGGCTACCATTTATCATCGGTACACCGAGAAACGCTACATCCTGTGACACCAACTCGGTTATGCACTCACTTCCCTGCCGGCGAAGGCTATTTCGGATACTTCTCCGGTTTCCCAGACGATCTGCCACAACGAGGACAATACCATCCAGATCTTACCAATGAAGAACGGCAACGTTCTATTATGTTTGCGATTCCTCCCCTTCACGTAGCCGGTGTTTCTGGTCATCTGGTAACTTATCTCTATTTACAACCTGAGTCTGTCAGTACAGTTCGGGTGAAGCGAGGTATTGCTTTTTCGGATCCTAATATTTCAAATGACGATCACAAAAACGCAGTTAACCTATTTGAGCGGACAATGACTGAAGACACAACTCAACTATGTCGACTTCAACGGGGGCTACAATCCCGGTATCTAGACACTGGCCCACTGGCACCGGCAAACTATGAAGGTAATGTGTGGGATTTCTACCATTATCTAGCTCGAAAAATTCTATAATGATCTATTAATCATCTGCCGCAACCACTTACTGAACTACACCGCTATGAACGAATCATCTACTCAACCGATCATTGAACTGAATAACGTCGATAAATTTTTTGGTGACTTTCAAGCACTCAAGAATATTAATTTAAGCGTCGACGTGGGTGAAAAAGTTGTCGTGTGTGGTCCATCCGGCTCAGGAAAATCGACCATGATCCGTTGCATCAACCATATTGAATCGCACGATGCCGGCACCATTACTGTGGACGGGATCGAACTCACAGAAGACATGAATAATGTGTTAACGATACGCCGTGAAGTCGGGATGGTTTTTCAGCAATTTAACCTTTTTCCACATTTAACCGTACTTGAAAATCTGACTCTGGCACCCATGAAGGCTCGCCGTCTATCCAGCAAAGAAGCAAACGATATTGCGATGCAATATTTGGAACGAGTTCAAATTCCAGAACAGGCCAACAAATATCCCAGCCAGTTGTCGGGTGGCCAACAGCAGCGGGTCGCGATCGCACGAAGTTTATGTATGCGGCCGAAAATCATGCTGTTTGATGAGCCTACTTCCGCTCTCGATCCAGAAATGATCAAGGAAGTGCTCGATGTAATGGTGGAACTGGCAAACGAAGGCATGACTATGGTGGTGGTAACCCACGAGATGGGCTTTGCTAAAACTGTGGCCGACACTATGGTTTTTATGGACTATGGCGAAATTGTTGAGGTTGCACCGCCCAGCGACTTCTTCACCGCACCCAAAAGCGACAGAACCTCCCTGTTCCTGAGTCAGATCCTCTCACATTAGAACTCACAGGGATTATCGGCATAACAACTGACCGTGCCCGGCCAGCGCACAGATCTGAGAATTTTTTGCTGGGAGGGGTACGACAGTGCTTCGGTATTAGATCCATTTCGATTCAGACACGACATCAATGTCGAAACCGAATCACTGATCTCAGATTCACTCGCTGCACAGCATGTTTCAGCCCCATCGCTCGAAACAGAATTCGATGTACTCAATATCAACAATGCGTGGGTACAGAAATATCTCTACCCAAATGGCCTTGTTCGGCCTCTTGATAAAAATAGATTTGAATACGAAGAAGCAAGAACAATTCCGACACTGGCTCATCTTGATCGGTGGAGTTGGTCCGCAGATGGCCAAAACAAAATCGGAGTCTGCCAAAGATTCGGCTCATTCAACCTAGTTGTTAATTCTGACAAGATCTCACACGACCTCGCCATAGATGAGGGGTTTCACCTTGCAGACGATCCAGATCTATACCAGCGCTATGGCATATTACTGTACGATGATTTCAATGTATTCCATATCTGCATTGCTGCTGAAGTTAACCCGTTCAACCTACTCAGCCAGGATGAAGAAGATCGATTTGAGCAAACTGCCCGAAGGTGGTTCCGAAACGCAGCTATAGCAACGCACGACCACCACGCACTCAATCGTGCTCTCATTGACAACAGAATTGATTTTTACCTCAGTGGCGGAACTTACACCGCTTCGCCTGCCCGTCTCGATGGAAATTATCAGGTGACTGCAATTACCCCTGCTCGCGGCCCGATTAACGGACGGGGTGGTATCGTATTTACCGAAGTCACCTGTGTACTTGACCATGCACACACATCGCCTTGGGCTGAACCATTTCTAGACTATATGCTCGAACCAGATACGTGTGTAAAGATTGCATTTGCGGATAGAACCTGCAACCCAGTCCTACAAATGGGTGACAGGGAAGTCATGTCAGCCTTTTCTAGTTTGCAGCTGCAGGCGATTCAATGGGATACGCTTGAAGAAGATATCAGCCGGTGTGTTGACTACGATCTAGTTCCAAATTCAGTCAGCTTGTTGAGACGACTAGAGAAAGTAAGACAAGACCTAGCGCCCCGTTAACAACAAAGCATCTTTCGCAGTCCAGTCAGTTCCTGAACATCCCGGAATCTTTTCTTCTCGCACCTACTAATTCGTAACAACATCTGCCATCTCCAGGTAGTGTTCAGAATTCTTGAGACCATCTACGAATCTCCTGGGAATTCCGCTAAGACCAACTAATGCGCCCGACAAACCACCCACTAATGCGGCCCGTGCCATGTTATTACCCCCCGCATTCACAGCTGTCAGGACAGCCATCTCAAAATCTGAGGGATAACGGTGAATCAAGAAATAAGCGGCTGGCAACATAAATCCCAAGGTACAGTTCATTCCAAAAAGTCGGCAGACTACGACTGGATCTAGATCAAGTTCTTGATTTGCGCCCATCTGTGCAGCCTCGTTTCCAATCTGGAACCTTATATCGGGGGAAACAGTGCGATCGCAAATATATTTATCATCGCCGAGTTGTGACATATGGGCGCGAATATCCGAAAGTGATATCCCCTGTATCAGCCCTGCCACTGCGAGAGCATAGGTGAGTGACTGTCCTGCGACGTAGGAATTATTGTGCGTCAGCCAGATATTTTCGTACGCCTCAGCAACAAGCTGTTGTTGGTTATCAATTTTTCTAGCCACTAGGTTGATCGCACGAATTGCGGCTTCCGCCGTGTCCGTATCACTCCCCGCCTCACCCCATGAAATTCCTGCGTCTCTGTTTTTCCATAGATCCCGGATCGCTCTATCTGTGAAACGCCCCGACATTGAAGTCCCATCTATTTGTTTTAGGAGTCGAGTCACACGATCGGTGAAGTCATTTTGTTTATAAACACCCCCATTCTCGTAAAGTGACTCAATCAACATTACAGAGAATTCGCCGGTCTGTGACACATCTCCTGATTTCAGTCCCAGGTCATAACGAAGTTTCGAGACTTTTCCCCAGGTATCCTGTCGGCTCGGGCTCGGATCTTGGTAGTCTGATATCCACGTTCCACAATCTCGTTCCTGCTGTTCTGTGTCGTAGTACCAATGACACCCCATCCCGATTGAATCCCCGATCAGGCTACCAATAATTGCGCCCATTGCACGATCTTTTCGTCGATCAAGCATACTCTCTCACCCCTTTCCGAGTCCCTTTTGATGCAATAATCATTGATCTTATAGCACTTAAATGCCTAAGTCGTGCTTCATAGATCAAAACCCCTTCAGCCCAAACCGTAGTAGTACGACTTGTAATTCTTCACCGCGCCGATTAATCTTTGTGTTGATCCAGTCAAGTTTGGATCAACCACGAATTACGGCTTGGTTGCTTGATCAATTGTCCATCAGTTAGATATCAACGTCCGGTCCGTACTCATCACTAGTTAAGTTAGAAATTAGGAGAATATTTTGAAACTACTTAAAATGCTAGTCGGTGCTTTGATTACAGGTGGCATACTAATCGGTGCGACAAATGTTGCTTTCGCCGACAGCACGCGCCAGTCACTGTCTTCAGAGAGCGCACTGGAAGCTATCAAAAAGCGCGGCACACTACGTATTGGCCTTTCAACATTTGTACCTTGGGCAATGCGGGACAAAAAAGGTGACCTGATCGGGTTTGAAATTGACGTCGGAAAGAGAGTTGCTGAAGATATGGGTGTTGGCATCGAACACATACCGACTGCCTGGGATGGAATCATACCCGCACTGCTTGCAGGTAAATTCGACGTCATCATCAGTGGTATGTCAATCACAATGAAACGCAACTTGACGGTTAACTTTACGCACCCCTACGCAAACACTGGCTACATCCTTGTGGGCAGCACAGCGATGGCAAAAAAGAAAGGCCTAAAAACACTGGAAGATTACAACTCTTCTGATATCACAATTGCAACGAGACGCGCTTCAACCGGTGCTATCGCAGCGAAAAAGAACTTCCCCAAAGCGAAATTAATATTTTTTGACGATGGCACAATGGGTATCCAGGAAACCGCAAATGGCAAAGTTGACGCAACGACTTCGACGCCACCAAAAGCAGCCTACGATATCGAAAAACGCGGCGACAAACTCTTTGTGGTCGACAAAGCACTAATGTCACCCACACGAGAAGCTTTTGCCGTTAGAAAAGGCGACCCTGACATTCTCAACTGGTTCAACAACTGGATTGACAATGTCAAAGCGAGCGGTTGGCTGCAGGAACGGCACGCTTACTGGTTTACGACCCGAGAGTGGGCTGACCAATTACCAGACTAAATAATAGAGCTATATCTAATTAACTTTCAAAGGCCGGTCAATCTCGATTGACCGGCCTTTTCTTATAGATCTACACGGAATATTGAATCACGTTATCGATACGATTCGGATCGTTTCTCGAGCCTTCCAAAAACTTTAGCAAGTCCATAACAAATGACAAAGTAGAGCACACCTACAAAGATCCACACTTCGAATAACCGTCCCGACGAGTTTGCAACTTCCATCGCAATAAAAGTCAGCTCTTGAATTGAGATTAACGATACCAGCGATGAATCTTTAATCAGGATAATAAACTGACCCGCTAAAGGCGGTATTACACGCGCCAAGGCCTGTGGAAGTACGATGTAGCGCATTATCTGCCACTTAGAAAGCCCCATACTTTCACCTGCTTCAAATTGCGCTCGAGGAATCGACTGTATACCGGCCCGGACAATCTCAGTGACATAAGCTCCGGAAAAAAGAGAAAGACAGATCACACCCGCGATAAAATTGGTAAGCAATTTTGGATCTGTCGCGACCCAACCAATGATAATCAGGGTTTGGGGTGATGCGTTCTTGACAAATTCTTCGATTCCAAACAAAGGCATCAACATGCCCGCAATAAAAAAGAAGAACACAAAAATAAACACCAATGGCGGTATATTTCGTATCAGCTCAACATAGGTCCGGCTTAGCATTCTGGGGAACACACGCTTGCTTGTCCTAAGAATTCCCATAAGCCCGCCAATTAATGCGGAAAATACAATACTCCAGAGTGCCAGTTTTATGGTTGTATACAAACCCAACAACAAAAGATTAGCGACCCACCCGCCAGTCTCGTCATCTTTTCGAAAAATATACATAGGGATGATGGTCCAATCCCAACTGTAGGCTAATGCATGATTGACCCGGTAATAGAGATAGACCATAAATGCTATAACGATGACAAAAATCATCAGATCGACTAAGGTCAATCGAAGTTTTTTTCCCGTATTCATGACAATATTCTTAATTTTTGGTGTCTATACAAACTGTTAAACTCGAGCATTAGGCTGGTTGTCGCAGGCGACGCTCTAGATACCCTACGAATATTGAAAGGCTAACGGTCAATACCAGATAAATTCCAGCAACCGTCAACCACACTTCAAAGGCCATATAAGTATCTGCAATGATATTCCGGCCTTCCGTAGTTAATTCAAAAACCGCTATGACACTCACTATTGCAGAGTGCTTAATCAAATTAATTAACACTCCGGTCATCGGCGGTAACATAAGTGGAATCGCTTGCGGTAATACCACATACCTGTAGGAGGAAAACCGCGACAGCCCAACACTGGAAGCTGCCTCCCATTGTCCTCGGGGCACCGAATTGATGCCCGCACGAATAATCTCTGAAGCAAAGGATCCTTCGAAAAGACCTAAGCACAACACACCCGTCCAGAAGCGATCAATACCTAATACTGGTGCTATTACAAAATAAAACACGTAGATCTGTACCAACATCGGTGTATTGCGAATGGTCTCCAAATACACTCGGGCCAAAACTTGACCCGACAGAGAATTCGACATTCGCAATAAGGCCGTAAGCAGACCAAGTACCAGTGTCAGAAGCATTGAATACAACGATATTTCTATAGTAATTACCAACCCGGTTGCAAGAGGCCCCCAAATCAATTCCTCATCAATGACTCGATAGAAGTATCTCGGGATCTGGTACCACTGCCAGTTGTATCCCATTTCTGCAGCACCTTCGATCGTTAGCCATACCAGCCCGACCATCACTATCGCGTATTGAAGGACTCCGGATACAGGTGACTGCCACAGTCGGTTCGCAGACTTCAACGTGCTCAACATCTAAGTTCCTCCCCAATCCATGGTCTTGTAATTTTTATGCCTGAATAGTCAGCCAATTCAGAAGACAGCTATGGGATCATCCACTCTGAGAATAGAATATTATGAGCACGTCCTGGGGTTATAGATCAACCCCCCGAAGTGACCTGAATCGCTATACACTACCTAAGAGCCATAGAGAGACTTCAATGACCGTCTATTAAAATTTTGATCTGCCTCTACTGACTACGTCATCTGAGAGACGTTCTAGCATGATCGTAAGGAGAAAATATGTCCATAGATATTGATAATTTATTAACCGAGGATGTTCTCAAAGGGCTTCGAAACCCAGTTCTCAATGATGCGCGTGGCTTACCTGCTGCGATATATACAAGTGAAGAATTTTTTGCAGCTGAGCAGAAATCCCTATTCCCTTCTACTTGGATGGGTATCGCTTTTGATTCCCAGGTGCCCAAAGCTGGCGATGCTGTTCCCCTCACCGTATTAGGTTTACCAATGCTCCTGAGCCGAGATCGTTCAGGTCAGGTCCATGTGCTTCATAACGTTTGTCGGCACCGCGCCACAATCGTTGTAGAAAAACCTTGCAGTGGTCAACAAAATTTCAAATGCCCCTATCATGGTTGGACTTACGATCTTGATGGTAGCCTGATTGCAACACCGTTTTGGGATGGCACCCCTAAATCTGATCGAAAGCCCGTTAAGGCCTGTGACAATGGCCTTGTACAGGTACGCTCGGGTGTATGGAATCACATCGTGTTCGTGAATCTGGATGGCAAGGCACCAGAATTAAAGGACTATCTTGGGCCGATGGATAAAGAATTGGAGCACTATGATTTTGACTGCCTCGAGATGGAGCATACAGAAAATTGGGATTTCCATGCGAACTGGAAACTCGTGATGGAGAACTGGGAGGTCTACCATCATGTCTGGGTACATGAAGGAATATTCGACCGAATGTCAGACGAGGTTGACCTAGAAACCGGCGAACCCTATACGGCAATGACTGCGGAGACCAATACCATGATGCTAACGGCCACCGGCAAACGACCGCAGCGCGGAGATCCCGGACTAAACAATGAGCTGCCCCCATTACCCACAAAATGGGACCCAGGACGACCAACTAGTACCGCAAATGCTATTCTTCCGAATGTAACCGCAACTGTTGGGCGAACAGCATTTGCGCCTGCGATTTATACTCCGATAGGGCCTGGGCACACACATGTAAACATGGCTTGGTTCTTTGCCCCTGGCGTGGTGGGCAACCCCGATCACATCAAAGGTAGAGAAGCAGTTCTCGAACGGTGGCTCGGTAAGAACCGAACACTCAACGAGCGAACGGGAATTCGGTCACAAGATCATCGCTGTATGGAACTACAGCAACTGGCACGTTCATCTCCTATTGCAGACGACGTCAAGTTTTCAACGACCTGGGAAGAAAACGTACGCTACTTTCAGGATTGGGTTGTCCGCCAGATGGGCCGGTGAGATGAGATCTCTGTAAGTATAGTCAACCCCTTTAACAGCGCCTGGGATAATTCAGAGCTAATTGGCGTACGCTGTCATGAATCCTGAACAGATCGAACGGTACAGTAGGCAGATCAAGCTTCCACAACTAGGAGAACCCGGGCAACGACGGTTGCTGGACGCTCGGGTTCTGATTATTGGGATGGGTGGTCTGGGCTCTCCGGTTTCTATGTATCTGGTGGCAGCCGGTGTCGGTCACCTCGTGATCAGTGACTATGACCGGGTCGATGAGTCGAATCTGCAGCGACAGATCGTCCATACCCAGGCATCGGTCAATGAACTCAAAGCGACTTCGGCTCGCGACACCCTGTTGCGCCTCAATCCTGCTGTCTCGATCGATGCGCTGAATTATGAACTCGATGATGAAGAACTACATGAACAGGTCAGGCAAGCCGACGTAGTGGTCGACTGTACCGACAACTTCCCATCCCGATTTGAACTCAATCGAGTTAGCCTGGCGACTGGAAGGCCTGTCGTCTCAGGCGCTGCAATTCGGTGGGAAGGTCAGGTATCAACCTTTATCCCTAAGAATCCAGACAGCCCCTGCTATCAGTGTCTCTATCCCGACACCGGCATTGAAGCTGCCACTTGTGCCATGGAAGGCGTCATCGCCCCAATCGTTGGGGTGGTGGGTGCGACCCAAGCACTTGAGACCCTCAACGTACTGCTCGAAACCGGTAGTGGCCTGTGTGGACGATTACTGGTTCTGGACGGCATTGCCATGGAATGGCAGACCATTACGCTATCTAGAAATCACAACTGTCCCGCCTGTCAGGATCGCCCCACTTACTTAGATTGAGTTTAGCCCTATATTCCTCGCCTTAATTCGCTCTTATCGTGAGCCTATACAGTAGCGTACATCAGATTTAATTTCTATCTGGAAGGAGAAGTCTCATCACAACACCGAAGAAAGATTGTCAAAACAGCATTGGTTCCTTTCGGTTATGGATCAGGGATAAAAAAGATTGCACAAGCCTACGATGAGTCAGACCTACCGTATCTGGTTCAGCCTTCACCATCGCAACGATTTCAACTGGCAAGAGATGTGGTTGAGAAAATCAAGCAGCACCTGCCCACAGCCAAACAATATCAGGAAGAAATGGCGAAGCTAGCTTCCCGTTTAATTGATGAAGGGAAGAATCACTTTCATTGGAAAACATCCTCTGGTTTTGAGGTCCACCACTTTAAGCAGAAATAAAAAGAACAACGAGAGAGAATATTGCTTCGAACGAAGCACTCTGCAGGCGAGGAAAATACATATGCGAGGTTAGTAGCTTATGAACCTCAAGTTACGGCCGACAGAGAAGCACTAATACGCGGTCTTGCTCCTAACTTGATTCACAGCATCGATGCCTCTGTCATTCATAGTTTGTTGTCAGCTCACGGTGAGACAGATACTCTGGTAACAGTTCATGACACGCTCGGTACGCATGCGTCATCAATGCACAAACTTACTGAACTGTTCTACCTTCATCTGCTAATCATCTATAAAGGATTCAATCCAAAGATGTACTTTGATGGGAGTATGCTTGGAATAGAGATTTCTATACTTCAAATGGAACGAGGAATCAGCAAGGAAGCTACTAATCTTCTCATCCAAAGCCAACACGCATTAACCTAGACAGATAATCCGTTTACTGACATCACAGCTAAAGAGGTACAGGCTGCTATGAGGGATGTTGGCTACGGTGGGGCTAACTGGACTTAAGACCTTCTTGAGCGTCAAAAAAACCCCACCCGATCTCGGAGAGCAGGTGGGGTATAACAACCAAACAACCTGTGGAAGAGGAGTCAATCTCCGAGTACCACTCTATTCGATACAGGGCAAATTAAATACGAGTAAAACACTCAGATAGTACCCAGCTGTACCCATCCTAGGGCCTAACTGGACCTGATCCACCTCTCACGGAATAAAAAAAGCCCCACTCTGGACAGAGCCGCCATGCAATCTGCGATCCGCCACTTCAAGCGAGGCAATTGACCGCCAAACGAAAGGAATCGTTGGAAAGGATGGCGGACAAGTTCACTCTATGAAAATTGGTGTGAAGATTTTGTCAATTAATGGTCAAGGTATGTGGACCTGAAACTTCATTACATTATCCGCCGGTCCCGGCGACGGTGGCGAACAGTCCAAAGCGAATGACCAAAAGAAATGGCAATACGGGAGCATCGAACAGAAAATCAATAATCTTTACGCGTGTTCACTTCTTCATAAGTAGAAATGTAGCAGAGACAAGTGGTGGGCAAGGGACCTGATAACATATCTCGTACCACAGAACAGCAAATGGAGGTATTCGTATGTATTCGATCCGTGCAACATACATACCAAGAAAAGACATGCATTTTGATCGAGACTACTACATTAAGCACCACATTCCACTTGCGCAGAAACAGCTGGCCGGTCGCGTTCGGTACCTGCAGATGCACGCAGAATTTGACATGCGCGTGCTGATGGAAGA
>Ga0315336_1003740_pt1 | contig 19641 bp, 20 predicted proteins | sample ASW5metaG_FD_204512 | JGI IMG/M metagenome (GOLD analysis project Ga0315336, IMG submission 204512) | Ammonia-oxidizing marine archaeal communities from Monterey Bay, California, United States - ASW #5 | ecosystem: Environmental > Aquatic > Marine > Intertidal zone | place: USA: California... | reverse complement strand
GCGATCGAGGCTCCGGCCACACGTAAAATTTCGAATCAGACCCACACCAGTCGCACCGATTCCGACGCCACGTTGGCCCAGAAGCGAGGATCTCCGCGGCAATTGAAGTACAAAGTGCACCAGAGCATCGACGCCGACAGCCGCGTGATCTTAGATACGCACGTCACCACGGGAGCCCGGCATGACAACTAGCCTTACCTGCAGCAACTCAAACGGATCGAAGAGCGGTACTCTCTGACGATTCACGAAGCAATAGCCGATCGTGGCTATGGTTCGGCGGCCATCATCCGCGCGTTGACAGCGCAAGGCAAACAGACCTTCATCCCACTCTGGAGCGGTCGCGTTGGAAACAGCAAGTATTTGACTAGCGGACTGGTTTACGAAAAAGAACACGATCGCTTTCGCTGTCCGGAGGGGAAGCACCTGAATCCCAATCCCGCGATCATCGAGAACCACAAGCGGTATGTCAGTTCGTCGGCGGACTGTCAGGCCTGTCCACAATCGTCAACGTGCCCAGCTCGGACACGCGGCTCGTCTCCTCAGCGATTTGTTCTCCGTAGCATCGACCAGGATCTTTTTGAAGAAGTGCAAACGCGAATGCGTGATCCGATATTCCGACAGAAGCTGTCGGAGCGAATGTGGAAGATCGAAGGGCTCTTTGCCGAGGCGAAACAGAACCACGGTTTGTCTCGGGCACGGTATCGCGGCCGATCAAAGGTCCAAATCCAAGCTTACATGAGCGCCACCGCCCAGAATCTCAAGCGGCTGGTGAAGGCGTTTCTATCGTGGCTGCTTTTCTGGCTATCACACCGCCGGAACAACATTACTCAACTCGCGTAACTTGCCAACATGCGGACTTTTTCAACAGGCCCCACCTATTTCCGAGGCGCTTTGAACGTGGAGAAGAACGGTCGCGCGAAGGAATCTGGGACTGTGGATGGAGTTCTCATTAGGATGAATGAAAGTGAGGTCCTCTTTTGAGATTACTTCTGCGTTCCGGCTGTGTTCTAACGTTGCCAATTCTTGCGGTGTCGCTTGCGAGCGTTGGCTATTCTGATGAACTGCAGCGCCCCGACTTTGGTAGGAAGATTAAAGTCTTTCTCTTCGCTGGGCAGTCAAACATGGAAGGCCGGGCCAGCGGACGCAAAATCACACGAGAGGACCAAGCCCGTTTGAAGAATGCCCAGAAGCGCATTCAATTGGCTTTCAATCACGAGCCCATCGGCCCACTCAAAGTGGTATCCCCGTCGGAGGAGATTCGCAAGATCTACCAGCGCGATCGAATATTCGGCCCCGAACTGTTTTTCGGGATCTTCCTGGCCGAGACCATGCCAAACGAGAAATTCCTGTTCATCAAACGATCGAGGGGGTCCTCGTCGCTTCACGGCTGCTGGAATCCGGAGTGGAGCGAGGACAAGGCCGTCCTCATGGGCGAGGCAAAGCATCCCAAACTCTACCACGAGTACGTCGATCACGTGCGGCGAGTACTCGATGGTTATTCGCCTGAGGACTATGAACTTTGTGCCATGCTTTGGGTGCAGGGCGAATCGGACGACAAAGCGCCAGAAGCTGAGGCTGCGTATGGGGCCACACTGCGGAAGCTCATTGCACGCGTCCGGTTGGACACCAGACACGACACTCTGCCTTTCATCCTGTTCCAGGTGGGCTCACCGCAAGTCGTCGACGGTATGAGGCAAACTGCAGCCGAGGTTCCGAACGTGACACTCATTCCCCAGAGTCCGAACGCTGATTCGCCGGACTTCTACGAGAAAATGGAAAATGGTCACTACAACTATGAGGGCATGAAGAAGCTTGGCACTCGTTTTGCCGAAGTATTCTTGCGCACCTACGCACCCCCGCAGTAATAGTAGCTCCGGAGATCATTTAACGTGCTGCGGTCCGAAAATACGGAACGGTCGGGTACTTACCATGCTGCCGCACGTTCAGAACAGCTGCGCGGATGCCTGGATCGGACCGTGTGTTCCATAAAGCCGTTGGGCTGGCTTACGAGTGACACACGCCGTAAAACCACCCTTTTTGGAACGACCCTCCGCCTGGCATTTCTTGCGCTGGCTAACCTGCGTCGGCCGCCCCCACCGGGCGCACTTCAGGATTCCGGGAACAGCTGATTTCGGTGCGTGCCATTGAAGCGCATTGAGTCCAGGGCGTAGACTGAACTCAGCGTGACGGACCGAAGGCCGCGGGGCACTAACTCAGTCAGGGCCCGGCTCGTCAATTCGCTCCCAACCAACGCGAGGCATTTCCATGGTGATGCATCGGCTTGCACTGCTTATGTCGTTCGCGTTGCTCGCCTTGCCGGCGTTTGCCGAGCAGCAGCGTCCGCCGAATATTGTCTTCATCTACTGCGACAATCTGGGCTATGGCGACATCGAACCCTTCGGCTCGAAGAAGCACCGCACGCCCAATTTAAGTCGCATGGCCCGCGAAGGCCGCAAGTTCACGCACTTCTACTCGGCGAGCGGGGTCTGCACTCCCAGCCGGGCTGCGCTGATGACCGGTTGCTATCCGTCGCGCGTCAGCATGGACGTGACCGACGGCGCCGTGCTGCGTCCGGTCTCGAAGATCGGCTTGCACCCGCAGGAGCGCACCATTGCCGAGCTGCTGAAGGCGAACGGCTATGCCACGGCCATCTTTGGGAAGTGGCATCTCGGCGATCAGCCGGAGTTCCTGCCCACACGTCAAGGGTTCGACGATTACCTCGGCATCCCTTACAGCGACGACATGACGCCCCGCCCTGGGAAGAACTGGCCCGAGCTGCCGCTAATGGAAAACGAACGCGTGGTCGAGGCCCCGACCGACCGCGATCTATTGACCAAGCGGCTCAATGAAGCCGCGGTCGAATGGATTGAAGAGCACCGCCGGCAGCCGTTCTTTCTCTACATGGCCGAATGCATGCCCGGCAGCACCCGTGCTCCGTTTGCAAGTCCCCGCTTCAAGGGCCAGTCGCAGAATGGTCGCTGGGGCGACTCGATCGAAGAACTGGATTGGTCTGCCGGCCAGGTGCTCAACGCGCTGAAGCGGCATGGAATCGACGACAACACGCTCGTTATCTGGACATCGGACAACGGGGCGCCTCGGCGCACTCCCCCGCAGGGCCTGAACTTGCCGCTGGGTGGCTGGGGGTACTCGACGGCCGAAGGAGGCATGCGCGTTCCATGCATCATGCGCTGGCCGAAGCGAATTCCCGCGGGCACCGTTTGCGATCAACTCTGCACGACGATGGACATGCTGCCTACCTTTGCCGCCCTGGCCGGCATTGCTGTTCCCAACAGCCCGCCGATCGACGGCAAGGACATCCGCCCACTGCTGACCGACAACCGCGCGACGAGCCCGCACGAGGCCTTCTACTACTATCGGCTCGACCAGCTTCAGGCTGTCCGCGCTGGAGATTGGAAGCTCTACCTGGCTTACAAGTCCCGCACCCGCGACGGCAAGACCGTCACGGCCAAGCCTCGGCTCTACGACGTGCGCCGCGATGCGGGCGAGACGAACAACGTTGTCGAGGAGCACGCCGATGTGGTCGCCCGGCTAATCAAACACGCCGAGCAGGGTCGCGCCGAGCTCGGCGATCACGAGCTCCGCGGAAGGGGCCGTCGGCCTCATGGGCTCAGCGACAATCCCAAGCCGCGCGTCAAGTGACGGCCACCGTCGTCGGTCCCACCTCTGTCTCTAAACGCAAGTCGCTAACATGCGGCGGCGATCACGCCCGCTTGAACGAGAGGCAACTGTCCGAGCCGAACCGGTACATTCCTGCCAGTACGATATCTGATTTTGTAGCTTCGGTTGCGCGGGCCAACGTTTGTGTCAACAAGTCGTCGAGCGTGACACGCGCCGCAAAACGACCCTGTTTCTGACACAGCCTGAGTGTCGAAACCGGTTGCTCACGGTCCCCCTTTTACGTGTAGCAAAGCCTACGCTGACATAAATCCGCCGAGGCGTTCGTTGATGATCTGCTCGGCCTCAGTCATGATACGATCGATCAGTTCTTTGCAGGTGGGGATGTCGTTGATCAAGCCGGCAACCATTCCACAGGACCATGCACCGGCATCCATTTCACCGTCGAGCATGATTTTGGGATAGACGCCAGCGACCTCCTCAAGGATGTCATCAAACTTTAGGTCTGCCCCCTTTTCTCGCTCCGTTTCGAGCACACGCTCGACAGCAGCGTTGTTGAGGACACGTTCTGTGTTGCGCAACGGTCGCATTACCAATCGGGTATCCAGTTCCGTCGCTTTTAGGATCGCTGCCTTCACGTTGTCGTGAACCGGTGCCTCTTTCGTTGCGATGAAACGCGTCCCCATATTCATGCCTTGCGCCCCCATCGCCATGGAAGCGATTAAAGAGCGTCCGTCGGCCATTCCGCCGGAAGAGACGAATGGAATTTCCAACTCGTCTGCACAACGAGGCAGCAGAATCATGTTGGGAATGTCGTCCTCACCGGGGTGACCGCCGCATTCAAAACCGTCAACGGACACGGCATCGCAACCAATGCTCTGCGCCTTGAGCGAATGGCGAACCGAAGTGCATTTGTGAATGACTTTGATACCGGCGTCCTTGAGGTAGGGCAACACCTGTGCCGGATTACGCCCGGCGGTTTCCACTACCTTTACACCACCTTCAATGATCGCTTTGACGTATGCCGGATAATCGGGTGCTGCGAGACTCGGCAAGAACGTCAAGTTCACCGCGAAAGGCTTGTCAGTCATATCCTTGCAGCGAGCGATCTCGTTGGCCAAATCACCGGCAGACTTTTGCGTCAAACCGGTAATCGTTCCCAGGCCACCCGCATTCGAGACAGCAGCAGCCAATTCAGCGAACCCGACATAGTGCATGCCGCCCTGAATGATCGGATGCTCGATACCAAACATTTCGGTGATAACTGTCTTCACGATCTTCCTTTAGTTTTTGGTAACGGTTCCGTCCACATTTGGTAGTATTCGCGCCAATAACGTCCAATCGGCGGCCTCTTTCGCATCAACGCCTGAGGGCAGTTCCGCCGTATCAGTCACAATCGCCATCGCATCGAGTTCACAAAACGGCACAATCAAAAATTGCGTCAGTGTGCGGCTTCCATGTTACAGATCACGGCGCGGAAATGCTCGGGCAAAGCGGCGTCTGAGTCATCAAGGGGCGCCGAGATGGGCCACTCAGTCCCAGAAACTCGTGACTGGTGACACGCGCCGTAAAAGGACCCATTCTTGATTTGCGTCGACGAGCGGCTGACGAAACCATCGGCCACCAGGCAGCCACTTGAAGACAACGATTCAAGGTCTCTGCGCCCGGCTGTCGATGAGCCGAATATGCGATGCCTGTTGCTCATCATCCTGCTCTCAAACTTTTGGTACGCCACAGGTGGGGATTGGGCGTCTCAGCCGGAAACTCAGTCATGACGGAGTTTCGGAGCCAATGAGCGCGGCCCACCGGGCCAAACGCGCGTCCACACATCTGCCATTCCCAGCTGCGGGCAAATTTGCCCGAAGCTGCCCGGCGTAGGATGCGGCCCGCGACGACGCTTGGATAGTTGAACGTGGCACAAGACACACTCACCGGACCGTAGAATCGATTGGAATTCGAAACTCGACACATTAATCATGTCTTCGCCTTGGAATGCGTTGGCGCTCCCAGAACTGAACTTTATGCCCGTGACCCGAACCGATAACGTTGCCCTGCTTCCCCCAACCGCTGCCGTTCAGCGTCAGAAATCCGTCGTTTCCGCTTCGGCTTCACAATTGCGGCAACAGCGTCGAACGCATCGACATGGAACCGCACGGACCGTTCTCGTTCACCGTCTTGAATCACTTCGCACCCCGAGATAGCTGCAACACGCTTAGCGACTGTGTTGTGGTTGTCCATTCCGATGACTAGCAGGTCACCGCCCCAAGGATAGATTGTCCCGCATCGGCAGGAAATCTGCATCATCCACGGATCGAGGCTCTCTCGGCATCGGCCCTTGGCGTCGTGGCACGGGTCGTATGAGATTCTGAGACGGCTGCCGAATCGCTGACGTAGGTTGATACACTCCATCGTCGTTGTCTCCAGTGACGAAAGTCTAGATTCCGCCGCCGTTCCACAACGCGGTCGTGTCCGTCATGTAAATGTCCGCAAGCAATTCGTGGTCACTGGTGTAGCTGCTTTTCCCGGATGGCGCGTAACCAGGCCATCCCCTGTTGATAAGCCTTGGTTGGCCCTATCACCGGGATGGCGAACAGTCAGTTTTCGGAAGGCCTTGTTTCGGGATGTTTCAGACCGGGAAGCTGCGGTTTTATTCGACGTTTTTTCTATCGACTTTGGACCGGGACGTCCGCCTGAATGCTGGATCGACTACCAGCCCGTTGCCCGGGAACTTGCTTTTCAGCAAGAACGTCATTTGCCGCAGCCTGCTTTGCATCGCCCCGTTATTCGATGTGCCGGCCACTTGACGAGGTTCGAAATCAGTTCCCTAGCCACTTGGCTTCCGGTTCTTTTTTGTGGAGAAAGCTCCGGAGAACATAGCCGACCTACCCTAGTTCCTCCGTGTTTGTATTTGTAAGCCGCTCGAATGCGATGGTACGTCGCATCGATTTCTTCGCGTAGCGCGTCGCGTTTCGTCATTGGGCGTTGCCTTTCATCCCGTCATGTCGTGCGACCCACCCTTGATCTCGTCCTCCGCCATTCCCTTCACGACGTCATCCCACGGCCGGGATGGATCTCTCGCGAGTGCGTCGCAGATCGTTTCCGACATCCCATCTGGTGCGACGATACATTCGACGGTGGCCTCGGCCTCCTTTACGATGTCGGAGATTTGATCGTTCACAATCGTGATGTGGCATGCACGGCGGTACGCGTCCGCAAGCGTTTCGTCGTCCGGGACGACCTTTTGGATGCGATGCTGCTCAAGCTTCGATTCGAGCCACTTGACAAAATCAGGACTTGTAAATGCATTCAGTTCAACCCGCTGCCTCGTCCGGAGAAAATCTTGCTCAGCCTGCGTTGCCGGGCTGTCGAACGGGAAATCGTCCCTAAATGTAACGAGTTCCGATTCGAGTCCCCAGTCCTCCACATCATCCAATCGCAGTCCGAGATCAACGAAGTGAATGTCGTTCTGGAATCGATATGCGACGCGATCACCCTCTACGGCAGCATCCGTGACGCTTGTCAGCGAGTGTAGAATCTCAAATCCGTACCGATCAAAATTGTGCAGCACAAGAAGGGGAACCCCCCTCTCGTGGCAAAACGCGTCAACGAGTCTGCGACACGCCACCACTGATTGGCCCTAACACGACATGATTGCGAGATCGTAACGCTCCGCGATTCGGGTCGCTTTTAGCAGGGGGGCAAAGCCCTCCTTTTCGATATACAGAACCGCGCTGATGCGGTTGGCGGTACCGATTGTTGGAAAGTCTGTCGCCAACGTCGCGCAGATGTCACCGTTAGATGCAATGCCAGCGGTGACGTCATCGAGATACTTGTCAACTTGCAGTGTCCCGAGTAGAACGCTGTGCCCGGTGTGCGGTTCGTTGATCCGGCCACGGTCGTCCGACGTGATTCGCCACGAATCCGTCACCGGGTGGCGGTTGATGTATTGCCGTAGCAGTGTCTGCGAAAAATACTTGTAATCCGGTGATCGCCCGACTTGTTCCAGAAAACTTGGGCGGGCGGCGAAATAGATCTGGCGCACTGATGCGGGAAGGCGGCCGCTGGCGCTCACCTTGGCGTGCGCGTCGGGGATGATGTCGGAGGCAACGTCCGTGAAGCAAACCTTGTTATTATACATGGTTCTGCGATTGACACGCGCACGACAGTTGCGTTCCTCCTTCTTTCTCTGTTTAGTCCACTTCTTCGTCGTGCGTGTTGTGATCTGTGCGACGTCTTCGGCCTTCATTGGCACCTCCGCGTTTTGTAAAAACTGCGACCCTTGGATCACAGCAATAACCAAGGTAAATCCCCGGCACCCGCGCCCCCCGGATTGGCATTGCAGGCAACTCTCACATCGCGGAACGTGATCATTCCACGTCAACGACGATCGCTGACTTACCTCTGTCGGTGTATTCAACACGTGGGTGCGCGAGATGCAGCATGAAAATTGTCGGCTCGTCGAATCCACACTTTAGATCCTCAAGATGACCTTCTAGTCCTTGTCCGCTCTGACCGAACGACCTGAACGGATTGCCGATCGCTGGACTCCAGTTCGCTCCAGTGAAGAGTTGTCGATTACCATCATCGTCAAACGATCCGAAAGCAGACTCCAGGACGAAAGGGATTCCAGCATCAGTGCGTGCTGTCTTGTTGTATTCAAACGAGGCCGGCTGGCAGCCGAGCCATTCAAAGCATGCCTGGACATGATCACGGCCGATAATGCCGAGCCGCTTGGGTTGAACCGGCCTGGTGTTCCTCTTCATCTTCATCGCATTCAGAAGCCGGGCGATGACGTCGGTGCGCAGTCCATCCACGTTCGCCAATTCCGAGAGGTGGGCGCGTTTCAGTTTGGCCTCCTCTAGGACGATTGAACGCTTTCGGCTGCCGGTCAGGCCGTCGAATTCCTTAACAAACGCGGCGACGGAACGGTCGGTGCCGTTGTCACGGTCGTGTGTGATGTAGGCCGCGATCTGCCGCCCCAGATGTGACGGCTCGTACCAGTGCGGCGATGTTGGTTTGTTCGGCGCCCACTTCTGCCAGTCCAGATCAGTTGCGTTGTACGCATGTGTCTCCCCGAACCAGTCGATACGTAGCGTCAGGTGCGGATTGAAGAGTAGGAATCCGTGAACTAAATCCAAGAGAGTTTCGTGAACACGTCTGGCGTCACTCCATTCTGGAATGGCCTGTGGACGCATGTCGTCGAAGGGCCAAATGACGCCGTCTTGAGGATCCGATCGTGGTGACCACTGGATCCGCATCGTGGTCCCTGGCTCGGATCCGACGGCACGTCGTTCGTCGTCGATTACGACTCGTTGTGAAACCGGTTCGGCGCGGCACTTGATCGTGTATTCGACGCCACGAGCCGTGACGATCAGTCTGCCTTGATCGGGATCGATGACGTAAGGCATCGATAGCATTGTCTTGAGCGCATTGCCCTGTGCCCCACGATCAGGTGCGACGTACATCTCCCGATTTGACGCCCGAACAGCGAAATTCATCGCCCCTTCCAGAGTATTCTCTGGAAGGCCGTGACCATGGTCAGAGACGGTGATTCCGCGCTCGTCAGCCGTCACAGAAATTTCCGGCGCAATACCGGCCTCGTCGCACGCGTCGAGGGCGTTGTCGATCGCCTCCTTTACGAAGACATATGGCCACTCGTCATACAATTCGAGATGGTAGAGGAGCGGCCCAAGGCGGCGCGTTGATTCGAGGGCAACGGCCATGTGCTTCTGGCATGGTCGGCAGGCATACTTCCAGCGGACGTGCGCCAGCACCTTCAGCACGGCCGGCACGAACTCCAGATGTTCGCTCTTCTCGCAACCGATCCTCTGGCGCACTTCGCCGCAATCGGGACAACGATTTTCCTCATCGGTCAGGTTGCGTTCGACGATCTCGTGCGGGAGATCGTCGGGCAGCGTCTTGCGTCCGCCGCCTGGGCGACCGTGTTCGCGGACAACAACCGGACTGTCGTGAGATTCATCGGGAGTTTGCGACTCGCTGTCTGCCTCGTCCACGTCGTCGTCATCGAACAGCTGCAGTTGATTTGGATCGATGCGTTCGGTTTTCGGACCGTACTTGCTGCGAAGCAACTGTTGCAGATAGTGCTCCAGTTGCCCAATCCGCTGCTGCGATTTGCGAATCGTCTCGGATTGTTCGCAAATCATCTGATTCAGCGGAGTGACGTCATCGGTCAATGGGGCAGGGTCAATACCAGTTGTTTCTTTTAGCGTTCGTCAATGCCCGTTTCTGCGTGCCATCCGAGCGCATCTTGAGAATCAGTGACGTTTGTCTCTCATTCTCCCTGACGGAGCACGCGATCCAATGGCCATCTGGAGATCATGCCGGCCGAGAATAATCTTGCCGGTCGGGTAAATCAGACGTCAAACACCGCTCATTTTTTCCGTTTGCACCTCGCACGCAGATTCGTGACGAATTTCCTCGAAGTGCTGCGAAAGCGATCATTTTTCCGCCCGGAGACCAAGACGGGCCATCCTCTCCTCGAGCCTTCCCGTCCTTCGTGAGCGGGTGAAGATCAGTGCCATCCGCCTTGCAGATCCAGATTTTCCGATTTTGCCGATCTGCGAAGTCCCCACGGACGAAGGCGATCTTTCCTTGTGGCGTCTCGGAGTCTGAAAAAGTGACACTTGGACTACCAAGTCCCAACCATCCGATGAAGACTGCGATACAACATGTATGCTTGATTGTCATCTCAACATCAGCCTCCACCAGTTGTGTCGAGCAACCTCAACACGTCGTCCCGTTCCCGATAGGATAGCGAACCGGGAGTGCTGCAGACCACATTGTCGACAGGTCATGCTGCGAAACGAAGGCGGCTTGCTACGCGTAGAGCAGGCGACTGATCCAATGTCTGCATCTGCATGGTCGATTCAACAGTCGTGATCAGCTTCGCAAGTGGCTTGGTTTAATTGAACGAAGAAACAACTGCCGTTGCCTACTTTCGACTCAACCCAGATGCGACCGCCCTGATTCTCAACGAGTTGCTTGGTAAAGTAGAGGCCGAGGCCCGAACCCGATTGGTCACGGTGCTTGGCGAGCCGTCGGAAGGGGGCAAAGATCCGAAATTGTTCTTCGGGCGGGATGCCGGGGCCGTTGTCGACTACTGAGAACACGCAATGAGATTCATCGGTCGAGACTCGCATTTCGATGCGGCCATTGCCGTTGTCGATATACTTCGCAGCGTTGGATAACAGGTTGTAGAAGACCTCTCGGAGCCGCACCTTGTTGCCGACGACGCGTGGGAATAACCCAGGGAAAATCAGCTCGATTCCTCGTTCTTCCAACAGCGGTCGCACACGGTCGGCCGCTTCGCGAATCGGCTCTTCGCTGGAAATCTCGCAATCGAATTCGATTGGCTCGGACGTTATCGAAGTCAACAGCAATTCGTCGATCGTGGAACTCATTCGGTAGACCGTCCGCTGGGCTGATTCAATCAACTTCCGAGCCTCGGCGGGAATGTCGTCTCTGAATTCGTCGAGCACCTCTTCGCACAGATTGGCAACCGTGCCCAACGGCGTCTTCAAGTCATGCGAGGTGAAGTGAGCGAACTGTCTCAGTTCGCTATTGGCCGCCCAATACATGTCCAAGGCGTGGCGGAGGTCGCTGGTTGTCTGAACGAAGTACGCATCCAGCGTCAGCCCAATATCCAGGAAAATGGCCTTGAACAATGCAGCCAACCGCTGCCTGATTTCTGGCAGTTCGGATGCATCTCCCGTAGCCAGACGGCTGAGGCAATGTTGAATGTACTGATTGTACGCGCCGAGAAAATACTGCGGTTCGACACCGCGATCCGCGTGTGCACGACCGACCTGACGACGACGTTTCACATAGGCATCGTCCCACTGCGCCTCCAACATCGACAACAGATGTTCTTGCTGAAGTTGCTTCAGCCTTTCCACGATTTCGGGATTGCGCAGAAACCGGGCTGTCTCTTCGAACGCAAAAAGGTGACCGTAAAACGCATCAACGAATTCCTGTGTCGACTCACCCAGCGCAGCGCCACACTCGCGAAGCCGCGCCGCGTCGTCGTCGCCGAGTGCCAGGAAGGCAAGCCGTTTTTCCAGGACGACGTCGCCCGGAGGCGTTTGAGGAACCTGATTGTGCAGTGATTTAGAGACAGGTCGATCTTCGTCCATCACAGGCCCTTTTTGGCGTTCATTCTCTCCCCAATAAGTTTCGGATAGCCGTTGCTGATTTGCAAGGACGCTGATCGGCAGCGTGCGTGTCAGCACAACTCTGTGATAGTTCACACGGCTTCCTAGCCCCAGTCGTTGCCGGTTCGGCCTCAATGTCACTCCGCATGCCGCCAACGTGGATCGGTAGGCCACGTGCATTGATGATTGGCGACACCGGCTGCGAAGGAGCTTGAAATGGTGGCACTCAAGAGGATCCTTGTGCCGACAGACTTCAGCGACGTTTCGAGACATGCACGGCGGTACGCGTGCGCGTGTGCCAAAGAGTTCAATTCCGAACCGCACTTGGTGCACGCTTTGCGGGACGTCATCGGGTGCGCGCCGGCAATGGACTCGGCGACTCCAACTCATCACAGCTATCGGTACGCGGAATCAGCCGGCCTTTTCGATAACTTCGCTGATCCAACAGTGTGCCGCGAAAGCCGCGGGCCAGCCGGCTGTTGTGATACCCAACAGGCTCACGTGTTTCAATTCGGCCTGCGACAGGCCGGCTTTGAGTCCACGGCGCGCGTGCGATCGGACCGCTCCTTCACGACCGGCACCGACGGCGATCGCAAGTTTGATTAATCGCTGGGTTTTCGAGTCCAATGGTCCCGATTCGGCCACCGCCTGACCGAGTTGATTGTAGGCGTCCCAAACCGCCGGACGGGACTGTGAAAACTCCTCGACGACCGACGGCAGCGTTTCGTCTTTCATGAAGTACTCTCCAAGTGTGATTTTCTGTCGTGCAACTGCGTCATACCGCGACGCCTTGAGAGAATCAATAGATGTAGTCCCGTTCGTACCCTTCCAACATCGTTGCCGTTGCCTTCTTGATGGCTTCGCGCCACTGAACGGCAAGATCCTCGTTCCAATCATCGCCGTGGAAATCGTGGATCGCTTCGATCAGACAATCGCGGAACATCGGATACAACTCCGGTCTCACTCCCATTTCGTGATGTCGGCTACCGAGCACCTTCAAATAATGTTCGGTGGCCGGGTATGAATAGGAGTAATGCGATTCGACGGTAATCAAGGCCATCGTCAGCAGGATGGCCTGCCGACGCATGTCGACGCCAGCGAAATAATTACGTGCGCCATGGTGTCGATTGAAGAAGAGTTCATAAAAACGATCGACCACGGGCTCCTTCTGGCTGAGAATTTTCTGAACGCTTTCGGCGATCCGCATGTCGTGGTCTCATCTCAATGGAATCGTGGCTCTCTTGGCTGAAGCCTAACCGGCAACGCCGAATTTCTCTGCCGGAAATGATATCGAAATCTCCGTCGGTTCTCCGGCTTTGATTTCGACCTCATAGCTGCGCTCCAAGAACTTGCCGCGTTCATGCCAAATGCGAAACTTGTGCTTGCCGGCCGGAAGGCCTCTGATTGCGAATTTTCCGTCGACGTCGGTGACTGCCATGAACGGATGGTCGAGGACCAACTGGTAGGCCCGCATCCAGGTATGCACATCGCATTTCACTTCCAGCGGCTCACGTTCAGATCGATTGTACACGAGTTCCAAGCCGCCTCGATCGTTTGGTCGGACAATCGAGTTCGAAGTCGTATTTCGCTGTGGGTACGTATGCACGTTGTGTGGGACGCCGTCGTTACTCTTTACCAGGACCGTCTGGCCCACTCGAATGAGTACAGCATGCGGGAGATAGATGCATCCCTTCTGATCCATCACCACCGGTTCGGTGGGCACCGGCGACTGAGTCCCTTTCGGAGCCTTGTTCAAATACACGAAGACGTTGGCCAAACCGTTGGCCGGAGAGTTGACCAGCAGCGATTCGTCCGGTACGTCGTGAACTGCACACACGGCGGCATCTCGGGCCGTCGCGTCGTCTTGGCTCACGAGCAACGGCAACTCCGGCGCGGGACCGTCGTATGTAACGACGCCAACAAAGTCTCCGACAGCGGGGGTCGCGCTGTCTGTGACATCGGTTGGCTCGCGTGAAACTGGAGTCCCGACAGTGTTATCCCCATTTGTTTCCCGCTTCGTGCTCGATTCCGCCTCGACCGGCTTCACCGTCGACTTCTTTGCGACCGGTGAGGATTTGTCGGACGCTCCTCCCCCGCAGCCCGAGAGTCCCAGCACAAAGGCGGCGAATGTCAGACCGAGTAGCGATCTTCGAGCCAATGACCAACCGGTCTGGCGACCGTAACTGACTTTCATGGCAAGTGCTCCTTGACGAAAATTCCGCAGACGGACGATTTCTGTGCACGACACGGAAACGGCGACGCATAAACCGTGCCGGGCACTGCAATGCTCCGTTCTCCAGGACTCGGCACGATTTTGAGGACGCAAACGTGCGATATCGCTCAGTCGAGTGCGGATCAGCACACAGAGCGGCCATTCGTACGTGCGAAACTGGTACATCACATCGCATGTGATTGGGCCGGAGTCGAATGCACCGGCCTTCCAGATGCCCGACATGTAAGAGATTCGTAGGCAACCATCGGCCGCACTGCCGTCTGGCTCAGCCGATTGCGTCTGCCACCGCGGGGAATTCCGAATCGTGACGCGCATTGGCACATCAAATGCAGCCACTTTGAAATCAGGATCAAGAATCGAGCAACCGCTGTGTTTGGCTGATGAGGGTCCGATGGCGTCAGACAAAGGAGGTTGGAACGATGGTGGTCGGCCATTCTGATTCGATGCCACAGACAAACAGTCTCTTTCATCTCCTACTGCTTGTCTGGATCGGCATAATGCCCGGTTGCTCGAAACCCGAACAGCCCACGCAAGTGGCTCCGCCGCCAGCAAGACGGCCGCCAACGACAGCCGAGACGCGGCAGCCGGAACCGAGTCAGACCGTCGAAACCACGTCGGTAATCGCGAGCGACTACGCGTCTCTGCCAGATGCCGAGCGGTCGCGAGCCCAGTCACTCTACGTTCAGCACTGTGCCGCCTGCCACGGTGAGAAAGGCGATGGTCAGGGAATCGCGTCTCGCTTTCTTTTCCCCAAGCCTCGCGACTTTCAAGCCGGCCATTTTCGGCTGGTCACAACAAGTAACGGAGTTCCCACGATGAGTGACCTCGATTCCGTCATCGGCCGAGGCATGCCGGGATCGTCCATGCCGCCGTGGCCGAATCTCAATGAGGCCGATCGCAGGCTGTTGGCCGCGCGGCTGATCGAGTTCCGTCGCGAAGCCATCCGGAATCGCGAACGTGCCCTGGCCGCCGAAGACGGTGAAGAGGTCGACGTAGATGAGCTCAACGACATTGTTCGTGGGCTGACGACACCCGGACCGTCGATCGAGGTTCCACTGCTCAGCGAGCCAACGATTGAAGCCGTCAGTCGCGGGAAGCAGTTGTATCTGACAGGCGGCTGTGCGAGCTGTCACGGCAAGGAGGGTCGAGGGGACGGCCAGCAGAAAATGGTTGATGCCGAAGGACTGCCCACTCGGCCGCGTGATTTGACCAAGGGAATCTTCAAGGGCAGCTCCGATGTCAAGTCGGTTTATATTCGCACGCAGGCGGGCATGCCAGGAAGTCCCATGCCGGCCACTGCAAAGCTGACCGCCGGGCAGATCGAGGACATGGTGCATTATGTGCTATCGCTGTCGGACGAAGAGACACGCAAGTCGACGGTGTTGAATCGTGAGCGGATCGTTGCAACGCCGGTCGACACCGTGGCGACATCTGTCGACGACCCGGCTTGGAACGAGATTGATTCCACTCATCCCCGGATGACGCCGCTCTGGTGGCGGGATGACTTCCCCCCGTATGTTGAAGTGCAAGCGATGCACGATGACCAATCGGTTTCATTGCGGTTGCGCTGGGCCGACACAGAAGCCGACAGCCACGCCGCGAGTTCTGAGGCGTTCGAAGATGCCGTCGCCGTCGAACTTTATCGCGGCGACGCCGAACCCTTTTTTGGGATGGGAGCAGCGAAATCAGCCGTCGAAGTGTGGATGTGGGACGCGGACCGCCAAAGTGGGACTCCTGACGTCGAAGAGCTGAATCCGAACGTGGTTGTCGACCGGTATCCGCGGACCGAAGGGGTTGCTGAGACAGCCGAGTATCGACGTCCAGGGACCGCAACCGCCGCACAAGCCGACGTCACGGTGGCGGCACGCGCCGCGGGGAATCAAATTGTCCCACGACCCGGAGAGTCCGCCGTCAGTTCCTTCGAAACGTCAGGCCCGGGTACCGTCACATTCCGTCCACCAATAAGCCAGTTCGTCACATCAGCGGGCAAATGGCACGACGGGCAGTGGACCGTCGTGATGACGCGCAAGTTATTACTGGAAAACGAATCGGCCGGAATCTCGCTGACCGCGTCCGACGAACGAACGTCGATTGCGTTCGCTGTATGGAATGGTTCACGGCGAGACCGGGATGGCCAGAAGCTGATCACAATCTGGCAGGACTTTGTTTTGGAAGAGAAGTGAATCGCGTAGCTGCAAGCTGTCAGCTATGGGCGGGACCGAAAAGCGAGCGGCGTATTTCCAAATCACAGGGAGCACCGGCATGGAACTTTCACGACGTCGATTCCTGGAATCCTGCCTCGCCGCCGGGGGAGGTCTGCTGTCCACGGGACCGCAGTCTTGGGCCTTTGCGCCCATTCAAGTCGAGAACCCGTTGGGAACGTATCCGGATCGAGGTTGGGAAAACGTCTACCTGGACCAGTACCGCTACGACAGCACGTTCACCTGGATTTGCGCCCCCAATGATACGCACATGTGCCGTCTAAAGGCGTTCGTGCGTAACGGCGTGATGATCCGCAGTGAGCAGAACTACGATCACGACCGTTGCGGCGATCTATACGGGAACAAGGCAACGAAAGCGTGGAACCCTCGCGGCTGTGCCAAGGGGTATACGATGCAGCGACGTATCTACGGTCCCTATCGGCTGAAAGGCCCCGTGCTGCGCAAGGGTTGGAAGGAGTGGGCTGACGCCGGTTTTCCATCGCTTTCAGACAATCCGGATCTCCGCACGCAGTACAAGTTCGACGACCGCGGCAACGACAGTTTCGTGCGAATGTCGTGGGAGGAAATCTCAAAGTACGTTGCTGGCGGCCTCGAAGCGGCGGCCGCGACATACAGCGGCGACGAGGGAGTGGCTCGTCTGAAAAAAGACGGCTACGAGCAGGCGATGATCGACAAGGTTGAAGGTGCCGGCACCCGCACCATCAAGATCGGCTCGAACTTACCGCTACATGGGCTCGTCGGCAAATTCGGAATCTATCGGTTGGCGAACTTGCTGGGCCTGTTGGATCATCACGTGCGCGGCGTGCCGCCTGAAGAGGCCCGGGGAGCCCGCGACTGGAACGAATACACCTGGCGGGGCGACCAGGCACCTGGGCATCCGTTCGTACACGGCTTGCAGACGGCGGACATGGATTTCAACGACATGCGGTTCTGCAAGCTGGTCATCCAGATCGGCAAGAACCTGATCGAAAACAAGATGCCCGAATCGCATTGGCTGAATGAATGCATGGAACGCGGCGCAAAGTTGGTTGACATCGCGCCCGAATACAATTGTCCGGCATCAAAAAGCGACTACTGGATTTCGGTGCGGCCAGGCTTGTCGGACCTGGCCGTCATGCTGGGCGTGACGAAGATCATGATCGATAACGAATGGTACAAGCCGGAATTCTGCCGGCAGTTCACAGACTTCCCGCTGTTGATCCGTACCGACAACTTGCAACGGCTGCGGCCGCAGGACGTGCAAGCCGACTACAAGCCGAAGGACATTTCGGCAGGACCTTCGTACAAAGTCCACGGACTCAAGCATGAACAGCGCGAGAAGATCGGCGACTTCTGCGTGTGGGATTCCGAACAAAACAAAGTCGTCTTCATCAGCCGCGACGAAGTCGGCGAGAACATGACGGTGCCTGCCGCCTTGGAGGGAAGTTTTCAAGTCAAGCTGGCCGACGGCACGCAGGTCGAAGTGATGCCGGTCTTGGAAATGTACAAGCGGCATCTGAAGGACTACGACGAAGAGACAGTGGAGGATATTTCCGGTGCCCCTGCGCACTTGGTGCGCCGTCTGGCGGAAGATATCTGGAAGACGACTGAAGCCGGTCACCCGGTCGCGATTCACATCGGCGAGGGAATTAATCACTACTTCCATGCGACGCTGCACAACCGGGCAACGTACCTGCCGCTGATGCTGACCGGCAACATCGGCAAGCACGGCGCCGGGTGCTACACCTGGGCCGGAAATTACAAGGGTGCGCTGTTCCAGGCGTCGTCTTGGAGCGGTCCCGGCGTGGGCGGCTTCACGCATGAGGATCCCTTCGACCCTGTGCTGGATGAAACAGCCCGCATCACGCATGAAAACATGCGTCACACGACCGACGTCGAGGACCCGTCCTATTGGGCCTGCGGCGAACGGACACTCACCGTGAATCTGCCCAACGGTGAGACACGCAACTTCACCGGCACCACCCACATGCCCACGCCCACGAAAGTCGTGTGGTACAACAACGCCAACTTTCTGAATCAGGCCAAGTGGGTCTACAACATCATCGTCAACCAATTGCCGAAGATGGACATGATTGTCGACCAGCAGATCGAGTGGACGGGCAGCGCGGAATACTCAGACGTCGTGTTGCCGGTCAACTCGTGGGTGGAAATGGAAGATTACGAATGCGGCGGGTCGTGCTCCAACCCGTTTTTGCAGGTTTGGAAAGGTGGCATCGATCCGGTCCACGATACGGTGGACGACGCCGAAGTGTTCGCCGGCGTGGCCCGCGCGTTTTCTGAAAAAACCGGCGACAAGCGTTTTTCCGATTACTTCAAATTCGTCACCGAAAAGAAGGCCAAAGTTTACATCCAACGTGTCTTTGATAATTCGACAACGACGCGCGGCACAGACGGCCCCTACGACGTCGACAAAATGATCGCAGGGGAGTACGGCGGCGAGCCGGGCGCGTCGCTGATGCTGTTCCGCACGTATCCTCGCGTGCCGTTTTGGGAGCAGATCCACGATTCCGTTCCGTTTTACACCGACAGCGGCCGACTGCACGGTTACTGCGACATCCCGGAAGCGATCGAGTACGGCGAAAACCTGGTTGTGCATCGCGAGGGTGTCGAAGCGACGCCTTATCTGCCGAACGTCATCGTCTCGACCAGCCCCTACGTGCGCCCGGTCGATTACGGGATCGCGGCCGAGACGATCGATCCCGATTTGCGGCAGGTGCACAACGTGAAGATGTCTTGGGAAGATGTCAAGAAGACAGTCAACCCACTGTGGAAGCAGGGCTATTCCTTCTTCTGCTGCACACCCAAGAGCCGGCACTCGACGCACTCGTCATGGTCCACGGTCGATTGGCACTGGATCTGGAGTGATAACTTCGGCGATCCGCACCGCACCGACAAACGTGCCCCCGGAGTGGCCGATCGCCAGATCCAAATAAATCCACAGGCGGCGAAAGATCTCGGCCTGAATGAAGGCGACTACGTTTACGTCGACGCCAACGAGCTGGACCGTCCCTACATCGGCTGGAAGGAAGACGACGGACCACGGCACAAGGCCTTCCGTTGTATGGTCCGAGTGAAAGTGAACCCCGGCCTGCCCTACAACTTCACGATCCTCAAACACACCGGGTGGATCGCAAGTGAACGAACGGTGAAGGCCCACGAGACACGTCCGGACGGCCGCGCGCTGGCCGCCGAAACTGGCTACCAGGCCAGCTACCGCTACGGTTCGCATCAAAGCATCACCCGCAACTGGATGATGCCCATGCACCAGACCGATACGCTGTTCCACAAGAAAACCGGCGCGATGGGATTCGTGTTCGGCTTCGACGTCGACAATCACGCGATTAACACCGTTCCAAAGGAGACGCTGATCCGCATTACG
>Ga0315336_1003739_pt1 | contig 19644 bp, 13 predicted proteins | sample ASW5metaG_FD_204512 | JGI IMG/M metagenome (GOLD analysis project Ga0315336, IMG submission 204512) | Ammonia-oxidizing marine archaeal communities from Monterey Bay, California, United States - ASW #5 | ecosystem: Environmental > Aquatic > Marine > Intertidal zone | place: USA: California... | reverse complement strand
GTGTTTGAATATGGAGAACATAGATAAGCTGGTGGAGCACTCCTGATGCATGGAGGGGGTATTACGATCCTTCGGCTCGTCCTTGGCGTAGTTTTTTTGGCTCATGGATTACCAAAACTTCTCCCAGTTTTTGGCGGAAGTCCGGCAGAGACTGCGACCATGTTTGAAGCATCCGGTTTGCAACCGGCACTCCTCTTGGTCCTGATCGTCGGAGTAATCGAACTTTTTGGAGGTGCGGCTATTATTCTCGGAGTGTGGACGCGTTTTTCGGCCATCTTGCTTGCCATCAACATGGGTGTTGCTATTTGGAAGATTCATCTGCCCCATGGGTTTTTTCTCAATTTAAGTCTTGAGCCTGGTGTGGGGCATGGTTACGAATTTGCCATGGTTTTGCTTGGGGGACTGGTTTGCCTATTACTAAATGGTCCAGGTGCAGTGTCGATTGACGGGTATCGCGCTAGAACTGGTGCAACTAGGTCTCGTAGAATCTCCCAACCGCAACCAAAAAATTGATTACGCTATTCCTTGACCACTAAAACTAGCAATCTTTATTTTTACATTAGTTATGCAGTTGAAAGATAGTGTGGTGCTCGTAACTGGAAGTCGTCGAATCGGTGGCGTTGTAGCCACCGCAGTCGCGGCCGCTGGAGCCGATGTGGCACTGTCCTACCATCAGTCTCAAGAAGCTGTCGAGGAGACGGCTAACGCAATTCGCAAATTTGGCCGTCGAACCTTTGTGTCGCATGCTGATTTAACGGTTGAGGAGGATTGCAATTCACTTGTGGCTGCGACTGTGCAAAATCTGGGTCGCTTGGATGTGCTTCTGAATATGGCTTCGGTCTACAAGCGTACTTCTTATGACGACTTAACCGGGCAGGATTGGGACTTGGGGCTAGCTGTGGATTTAAAAGCTGCATTTCTTTGTGCCCGTGCGGCTACGCCACACATGAGCGCAGTTGGGGGTGGTCGCATCATTAATGTATCAGACTGGACTGCGAAGAGTGGCCGCCCAACTTATCTTGGCTACATTCCTTACTATGTTGCGAAAGTTGGCGTCATCGGCCTTACTGAAGCATTAGCACTTGAGTTGGCGGACTCAGGAATTCTTGTGAATGCGATTGCTCCAGGACCAATTCGGCCTCCGGAAGGTCTTCCTGATGCGGAGCGGCGGGCAGTGGAAAAGGCAACCCCCGCAGGTCGTTGGGGCGGGGACGAAGAAATCGTTAAGGCAGTGCTAGCGCTTATCGAGACTGACTTTATAACGGGTGAGACGGTGCGTGTGGATGGCGGTCGGCATCTTCTCTAGTGTTGATTTAGTGAGTTGCACTGAACAAGCGCCGCATCGAATCAAGCGCTCCTGTCAATTCGGCTCTGTTGCGCGCAAAACAGAACCGCACGTAGCCTTCACCATGAGGGCCGAAGTCAACCCCCGGGACGCAACCGATTCTAGCCTGTTGGATAAGATGCTCAACGAATGCCCAAGACTGCGAGTCTGCTTTTGATAGGGGAGACTCTGGTTTCCAGGTTGGGTTAATGCGAAGAAAGGCATAAAAAGCACCAGTTGGTGGTTCGCCGCTAAGTACTGCACCTCCGAGGTTACGAATACCGTTATAGAAAAGATCACGGCGTGCCTGTAGTTCTATTCGAAATTCTTCAATTCGTGCTTGCGCGTTTTCCAGACCGCCCACACCGGCAAACTGCACCACACTGCAAACATTGCTGCAGCTGTAGTAGAGCACTTTCTTGACTCGGTCACGGACGGCGGGATCCTTAATCGAAAGATATCCAAGGCGCAGTCCAGTCATTGCATACGATTTACTGAATGTGTAAATCGGAATTGTTCGTTCATACATCTCTGGTAACGATGCGATACTGATGTGTTGTTCCCCATCGAACAGAATATCCTCATAAGCTTCGTCTGAAACGATCCAGAGATCCCGTTCTTTTGCAAGGTTCGCTATGTGTTCTAGATCGGACCGGGTTAATACGCCTCCTGTTGGGTTGTGCGGAGAATTTATAAGAATGACCCGGGTCCGCGATGTGATCTTTGATTCAAGTTCAACCAAATCAGGTCGCCATCGATTCGACTCGTACAATGGGCAGCTGATCGGAACACCACGAGCAGATAAAATACTACCGCGCGTGGATGGCCACATCGGATCTGTGCAGATCACTTCATCATCAGGTTCCAGTAGACCCATAAAGGCGATGTACAAGGCATGCATACCGCCATTGGTTACGATGATGTCATCAACTGACTCGACCGGAGTGTCGTTCTTGCCACGAAGCTTTTTTAGAATCAACTCGCGTAGACGAGGAATACCTACCGTTTGTACGTAATGCGTTTGGTTCGTGGTGATTGCCTTCGTCATACCGGCTTTGACGGCATCGGGAGCATCGAAGCCGACGTCACCTTGATCGAGACGAAACGGTTTATCAATACCGAACATCATGTCGCGTATGCGCATGATCCCTGAAAATGGAATCGAATCGAGGTAACTACCCATGCAGACTCTCTAGTAAACCACTTTGTGTCATGATGGTCTTAACGTTCCCATCCCCGCATGAGTCAATCTTGCCTCAACTTGACTCATGCGCGAAGTATACTCGACCCATTAGTTAACATGTTTGTAATCTTGATGCGGGGTTCGAAGTGAGGTTGTGACTGACTATGAAGCAGGCTGTCAACACGGACCCAATAAACACTCTAGATAGTATTCCTGCATTGAATCTTGGTTACTATCCGACACCGATTGAAGAGTTGGTTGGTCTACGTGACCATCTCGGTGGAGGACCACGTCTATTCGTGAAACGAGACGACGCTATCACTTTTGGCTTTGGTGGAAATAAGGTCCGAAAGATGGAGTTAGAAGCCAAACAAGCTATCACGAAAGGTGCTGACACCTTAATCACAGCAGGTGCTGTGCAGTCGAATCATGCACGAGTGACCGCAGCGACCGCTGCTCGTTACGGACTATCCTGTTTGTTAGTCGTTAATGGTGAGCGGCCATCAAAAGTGACAGCTAATGCACTCCTCGACAAGTTATACGGCGCTACTGTGGAATATGTTCCAACTCGTGAGGCTCGCATGCCCGCCATGTTGGCTGCTGCGGAACGATTGCGTGAAGAGGGACGACGTCCTTATGTTATTCCAGTTGGTGCCTCGACACCGCTTGGCGCAATTGGTTTTGTGAGAGCCGTACGAGAAATGGTAGCGCAAATACCTGTTCCGGATGTGATTGTTCACGCTACATCATCTGGTGGTACACAGGCAGGACTTGTTGCCGGTTGCCACTTATTCGCGCCACACACTCAGGTGCTTGGTGTTAGCGCTGGAGAATCGTCCAGTGATGTGATCTCCACGGTTACAAATCTAGTATCAAAAATTGAAGTTAAGCTAAACATGACTAATGGCTCAGTCTCGGACCACTGTGAAGTAACTGTAGATGATCGGTTTGTTGGAAATGGTTACGGTATACCCACCCTAGCTTCACAGGAAGCTATTGCCTTGCTAGCACGTTGCGAAGCGCTATTGCTCGGTCCGACGTACACTGCGAAGGCCATGGCCGGTTTGATCGAATATGTACGAAAGGAAAGATTTTCTGAATCTCAGACAGTGTTGTTTTGGCACACCGGTGGACAGGTTGCATTGTTCGCCTGATTTTCTACGACCACCTCTAGAAATGTTAAATTAATACTGACCTTGTGATTCGGTGTGATTTCTGTTGGTCAGCATTCTGAAACTGCGGAACATCATGATCTGGACCTCAGTGCTCATATTTTTAATCTGTGCGGTTGCAGGGGTCGGCACCCAGGAGTTGACCCTTAGTGAGTTATTGTTTCGTGCGAATGAGTCGGTTATTGACTACGAGCAGAGATTCTCAAATGCGGTTGCTGAGGAAAATTATACACAGCGGATTATTCGCGCTGACGGATCGATTGCCGGAGAACGTCAACTACGTTCGGACATACTGCTCATTTTACTGCCCGGGGCTGATTCTTGGTTGGGCTTCCGAGACGTATTTGAGGTTAACGGCAGGCCGGTTCGTGACCGAGATCTCCGGTTGCAGGCACTCTTTTTGGACGAAGTGAGGCTTGCAGTTGACCAGGCTCTTGAGATTTCACAAGAAAGTGCACGCTACAATATTGGGCAAGTTAAGCGGACGGTTAATCTACCGACGATAGCTTTAAGTTTCTTGCACCCACTAAATCAACATCGCTTCGCGTTCGAAAAGATTGGTGAATTATCGATCGATAACCGTCAAACTTGGGCGATACGGTACCATGAACGAGTGCAACCCACCGTTGTGCAAACACAATCCGGTGACTTGTTTGCACACGGCACTCTTTGGCTCGATGTTCAGAACGGCAAAGCGCTTCGCACTCATCTTGTGTTAGGTGATGCTATGAGTGATGTGCGAACCACGATCAAAGTGAACTATTGGCACAATGAAGGTATTGGGACTTTGGTGCCAGCAGTGATGGATGAACTGTACGAGAACCCAAAAGATGCTAGTGCAACACGCATTGAAGCCACAGCGGTCTATTCGAACTTTAGGAAATTCGATGTAAGTACGGATGTCAGTGTCATCGAGGAATGAAACTTTCGCCAATGGCGAAAAACGTGAACCATGGTAGTAGTTGAGTATGTTCCGGTTAAGAGTTGGACACGTCTCAGTTGGTGACTAAAAACGCATTGGTTGCTAATGCAACCTCAAAAAACCATAAGGCGAGTCGACCATACTTGCTAGAGCAAGTGGGCGAAGCGGCTGTGGTTCAACTGTACGCTGATGGCTTTACCACTTTGTCTCTTCGAGAGAAGACGCTTATCTACCATCTGTACTGTGCGGCATTAGCTGGGCGTGACATTTATTATGACCAACGATATGTTCACAATTTGGAAATGCGTGAGGTGCTTGAGCAAATTTTAATACATGCCAACAATGTAAAGGTGTTTACCTTGGAGGAAATCCGGCGCTATACAAAACTCTTCTGGATTAATAGTGGCCCTTATAACAATTTAACGGCACGAAAATTTGTTTTAAATTGCACACCGGAAGAATTCTCAATAGCTGTTGTAGCTGCAGGCAAAGCTGGCGCCAATTTTCCGAGGCGTGAAGGGGAAACACTTAAGGATATGCTTGCTCGTCTTGAGTCGCTGTTCTTTGACGCTTCAGTTGATCCAGTTGTGACCAATAAAACGCCTGGTAAGGGTGAAGACATTCTGTCTTCCAGTGCGAATAACCTATATGTCGACGTCAGAGCTTCTGACGTGCAAGATTTTACTGAGCACTATCCACTTAATTCGAGATTAGCCAAGTGTGGTGGTCGACTAGTAGAGGAGGTGTATCGGATTGATGGAAAGTACGGGAAGGAGATTACTAATATAGTGCGTCACCTTGAGGCTGCGATTCCATTCGCGACCGACGAAATGGCCAAAGCCTTAAATGCTCTCATAAAGTTTTATCGGACCGGAACTTCGCTCGACCGCGAGGCCTACGACATCGCATGGGTCCAAGATGATGCTTCGTCCGTCGATACGATCAATGGATTTGTCGAAGTGTATATGGATGCTCGAGGTACTAAAGGTGCGTGGGAGGCGCTCGTCTTTTATATCAACGAGGGTAAAACTTCTGAAATTCGCACCCTCGCTGAAGCTGCGCAGTGGTTTGAGGACCACATGCCTTGGGATGCGAAGTATTGCAAGCTAGGCGTACAAGGCATTACCGCTAATGCCATCGACGTGGTTATCGAATCTGGTGATTCAGGGCCAATCACACCTATTGGTATCAACCTTCCTAACGATCAGATCATCCGAGAAAAGCATGGTAGTAAATCTGTATTGTTATCAAATGTAATCGAAGCCCACGATCGATCAATGCCTAGAGAGTTGCGGACAGAGTTCGCATGGACTACGGAGGAAATTTCACGCGCTGAACGATGGGGTAGTTTCGTAGGTGAACTGACTACGAATATGCACGAAGTGATTGGTCATGGGTCAGGCAAAATTGCAGACCATCTTAATGGTCAACCTCAAGCATTCCTAAAGGAGCATTACTCGGCACTTGAAGAAAGTAGAGCAGATTTAGTCGCGCTCTATTTTGTGGCAGATCCCAAGCTCGTTGATTTAGGCTTGGTCGCTGTTGATGATCACAATGACATTGTGCTGACAGAGTATGAAGGATACGTTAGGAATGCACTGGTACAGTTGCGACGAGTTCGCGAAGGGACACAACTGGAAGAAGACCACATGCGAAACCGTCAGATGATCGTTCATTGGCTAATGGAGAATACCACTGCTGTTGAATCACGCCAGCGCGATGGTAAGACTTTTTACCTTATGAGTGATTGGCAGGCATTTCGTAACGGAATTGGGCAATTACTCGCGGAAGTGCAGAGGATAAAGTCAGAGGGGGATTACGAGGCGGCTGTTCAACTTTTTAATCAGCACGGTATTCACTTCGATCCCGTGCTACGTGATGAGGTTGTCACTCGTGTCGATGCTCTTAATTTGCCGTCTTATACGGGTTTCGTGCAGCCTCGTCTTGAGGCCATGGCTAATAGCGAAGGGAAGATTACCGACGTTCTCATTTCGTATCCCCAAGATTTGACTAAGCAAATGCTCGAATATTCTGGACATGCGAATTGTGACGAAAGCTGATTTAGTTTTTTAGGTAAGATGGTCGAACCTCTCGACTTGTGAGCTGGATATCAATTCTATGAATCGTCAGGGCGCTCCTGCTTTACTTGTCTTATCGATTATGTTTTTAGTTTTTGGAACACCTTCAAGTGTTCCAGCACAGTCGATTAAGAACGCGGTGGACGCCACTACAATCTTTAGGCAATTTCTTTTTGAAGCTGAAGATTCTCGGGCCGTAGATCCACAGGCATTCGCAACATTACGGGCTGGCCTGGAAAGCGCTGACGACGAGTTGCGACTAATAGCGATTCGGGCATTTGGCAGACTTGAACGGGCAGATGCCGTAAATTTGCTTATTAATTCAATTACAGATGAATCTGCAGAAATTCGTGCAGAAGTCGCCAACGCACTGGGCCAGAGCGTTGAATCAATAAGTGAACCGGCTGGAGGTGAGCGTGCAGAGTTATCAGTTATTGCAACGGTGCATGCCGCATTAACTTCCCGACTATATAAAGAGACGGATTCAAAGGTACGTGCAGTTCTTGCCCAAACTCTAGGCCGTCTCTCCTTTCGAAACACTCAATCCATCGCAGCAGCTGAGCAACCCCTTTCTGCGCTTCTCGACATGCGAGACGTAGAAAGTTTGCATACCTTGTTAGGGGTTGTCGACGGACTTGAATCGCTGACGCGTCAAAACGTCGGACGCCATTCTTTGATGAGCGAAACTGTCGAGGGACTGCGTAGCATCGTAATTGGTCCGATGCCGGTGGTGGAGAATGCTCAAGACCAAGATACTTTGGCTCGTATACGTCGACTAGCCATGTCGACGTTAGCGATCAACGGGACAGTGGATAGGACGATAGTCGAAAGCGCTCTATCAGACATTGATCCACAAGTACGGCGCTTGGCAGCAACTGCGCTAGGTACGGCTGACGCGCTTAATGATCGCGCTGCACTTGTTATGGCGGCGTTAAATGACTCAGTGGCAATGGTTCGCTACGAAGCTCTCCGAGCTTACGGGGACAGGTTACAAACCAACGATTGTCAGCCAATAATCGATATCCTGAATACGGACGATGGCAACATGCATCTTTCATTGCTGGCTCTCGATCTTCTAGGGAATGAATGTCCATCTACTCCGTCAGTCGATCTTATCCTCGCAAGTATTGCTGGTGAGTTAACTAGCAACCAGACTTTTTTCAGTTGGCACCGTCCTGCGCATGCGCTGGTTTCGCTGGCGTCGGTTGCGCCGGACCGGGCTCAGAATCTATTGCCTCAGTTTGCCAAACATCAGATTTGGCAGGTGCGGAGTTATGCAGCTCGCGCTGCTGCAATATTGGCTGCAAGCGACTGGCTGCTAGTGCTAGCCAACGATAGTCATCCTAATGTACGTACCTTAGCGGTTAGGGGTTTAGCACAGCTTGAAGGATATACGGCAGATGAGGTGTATCTCGAAGCTCTTGAGAGTTCGAACTATCAACTGATTCTTACTGCAGCGCGAGCGTTGGAAGGTAGTCCGGACAGACGTGTCACTCAGACACTGATTACTACGCTTGCCAGGTTGACTGCGGAAAATTCAGACACATCGCGTGATCCTCGTGTAGCGATTCTGGAGCGCTTGCACGAGCTTGGCTCACGAAGAAATGCTGGTGTGTTACGACCCTATCTTGAGGATTTTGATACACAGGTCTCAAATTTAGCGGCTGAGGTGTTAACCAAATGGACAGGTCAGCTTCACGAACCAGCATCCGTGCCGATGAGAACGAGTGACACACCGTTACTTGAGCCAACTTATCGTATCCAGCACGCACGGATCGAGATGAGTAATGGCGGGGTGTTTCACTTAACCATGCACCCGAGGGAAGCCCCGGCCACTGTGGCAAGATTTGCACGACTGAGCCGGGAGGGATACTACGACGGTCTCATGTTTCATCGCGTCGTTCCCAATTTTGTAATTCAAGGTGGTAGTCCAGGCGCTAATGAATTTGCAGGTGACGACAGGTACCTCCGCGACGAAGTAGGCTTACGTCCACATGTACGTGGAGCAGTTGGTATCTCGACGCGTGGACGAGACACTGGTGATGCGCAAATCTTTATTAACCTAGTGGATAATCCACGCCTAGATCACAACTACACGGTGTTTGCGACTGTGACCAGTGGAATGGATGTTATCGATCAGATCATCGAAGGTGATGTGATGCAACGGATTACAATTTTTGAACAGTGATCAAGAATTGCAGCACCGCTTGGACAAGCCTGTCAAGGGCGACGATTTATTCGGGTTCTCTAGGTAGAGATATAGAAATAGCTGTTATAAAATTTCTTTGAGACTAAGCTAACTGTTGCTATGCCCAAAAGAGCCATTATCTTCATGTTAATCGTATGTGCACCTGTCTGGATTACTCCAGCAGTGCATGGGCAAATGCGTGCGCAACCGGTTGCTGAGCTTGATGGCCAAGTTGGGCTAGGTTTAATGTTGCGAAAACTCAACACGGTCGGCTCGTTTATGATGATGACCGCGCATCCTGACGATGAGAACAATGCGATTCTCGCGATGTTAAGCCACGGTCAGGGCGTTCGCGCCGCTTTGGTTTCAGCTACCAGAGGTGACGGCGGTCAGAACGAGATCGGCACGGAACTCTTTGACGCGTTGGCGGTGCTGCGCACCGAAGAACTTTTAGCGGCTCATCGATTCGACGGAGCTGAGCAATATTTTACCCGCGCAGTCGACTTTGGGTATTCGTTTAGCATCGAGGAAACTTTCGAGAAATGGGGCCAGGAAGAAATTCTTGGTGATTTCGTTCGTATGATTCGTGTGCTTCGGCCCGATGTCATCGTGGGCATGCGACCCACAGGTGCTGGCGGTGGGCAGCACCACCAAGCCTCTGCGCTGCTTGCACGAGAAGCGTTTCGAGCGGCCGCAGACGCAACCCGTTTTTCTGATCAGCTACAAGAAGGACTTCGTCCTTGGCAGGCACGCAAGTTCTATTTCCGTGTCGGTTCGCCATTTCAAGCGAGACTAGGGCCGCCGCAAGGTGACGATATTGTCGCTGTAGATACCGGCGGGTACGATTCACTATTAGGTCGCACCTATGCCCAAATTGGTAGCGAAGCGCGTAGCATGCATAAGTGCCAAGGGATGCCCCAATTGTTAGGGGTTCCAGGACAAAGCAACAAGGCCTACTATCGCCTAACCGAATCGACCGTCGACCATCAAACAGTCTCGGACGATTTTTTCAGTGGAATCGGCACCACGATTCTTCAACTTCGACAGCATGCTGGATTTAGCCCGCCATCCGAATTAACAATTCAGCTAACGAGTATTGAAACGCATGCAGCGAATGCGTTGCAGGTGTTTGAGAGCGAAGGTCTCGAAGCCACACGTCAACCAATTCGTTCAGGTCTTTCGGCCGTGAGGAAATTGCGTGATCAGCTCAGCCTGATGAATTTGTCAGATGAAGCACAGTATGAAATTGATTTCAGGCTTGCGCAAAAAGAAGCTCAATTTGAGCGGGCATTGCTTTTAGCGCACGAAATCAAACTAGAAGCATTAGCCGACGATGGCGTGGTGACTGCCGGTCAGCTTGTTCAGGTCTCGACGTTTGTGGCAAATCGAGGGAATGCGGACATTAACGTGCGTGGTGTGACTTTTAATGGTTTTGATAATAGCGGTATTGGTTGTCAAGCTGACGTCGTAGATGGTGAATCTGTGTATTCCTGCGACTCGCAGTTAAGAATACCGGCCGATGCTGCAAGCACTACACCATATTTCGAAAGACTCCCTGACGCTGCTCGATATGTTTTTAAGTCAGACGTGCCGTTCGGTGCAGCGTTCGAACCATCACCGTTCTCCGTGACATTTTCCATTGAGTTTGACAGTGAGCAAATTGGCGTCACCTTACCCATTCAACATCGCTACGAGGAGAACATCTTCAGCGGTGAACGAAGAATGGAACTTCATGTCGTTCCTCAGTTAGCGGTTAAGATTTCGCCAGATATTGTCATTGTTCCACTTCGTGGAGAACCACGTGACCGAGAAATGCGTGTCAGCGTTACCAATCTCGGAACTGGCAGTATTGAAGGAAAAATCACACTCCAGGCGCCGCTTGGATGGACAGTAACACCACCAAGTGCCCAGGTGACTTTTACGCGGCAGGACGAAGAATGGATAGCGCGTTTTGTCATTACGCCAGCGGCGGATGTTAAGCCTGGTGAGTTCGAAATGCTAGCGTCTGTTCAGACTGCCGAAGCTACCTTTGGTGAAGATGTTCAAGTTGTTGAGTATCCTCACATCCAGCGAAGGCATCTCGTCGGAATTGCGGAGGCGAGACTGAAGGTAATCGACGTGCGTGTTGCTCCCGACCTAAATGTTGGTTACGTGATGGGTGCTGGTGATCAGATGCCGGTAGCGATTGAACAACTGGGCGCTAAACTGGATCGTCTTGACGCGGACACCTTAGCTTGGGGTGACCTGCATAGTTACGACGTGATTATAACTGGCGTACGAGCGTACGAATTAAATCGTCATCTCACTGCGTATAATGATCGCTTGATCGAGTACGTCAAGACTGGTGGCACGGTGATCGTTCAATACAACAAGTTAGGCTTCAATGCAGTGCAGTATGGGCCATATCCAGCGGAAGTCAGTCGTAATCGTGTGACCGATGAACACGCACCGGTTGAGATTCTCGTGCCAGAACATTCAGTGTTCATGACACCTAATCAAATTACTGAAAATACTTGGAACGGTTGGATACAGGAGCGTGGCTTATACTTTCTTGGCGATCGTGATCCAGAGTATGTTGACCTTGTTCAGATCGAAGACTCGTTTAAGTTTAATGATGGGCCTAAGCGCGGCGCCTTGGTTGAAGCTCGACTGGGCGCTGGTCGTTGGATGTACGTTGGCCTAGGGCTTTGGCGCCAATTGCCTGCAGGTACTACCGGCGCATACCAACTTCTCGCTAATTTGATCAGTCTTGGTAGAATCCCTGTTCACTAATCGTGAATTCCTATAAACCTGTGACCAAAGATCTCAGGTGTCCAGTCTTAGTGCTTCGAGTCGACGTATTTTTCAGAGAACCAGTACTCGCCCGGCACCGAACCCATGACGCCTTCATAGAAAATTGTCACTGGTTCTGCAAAGTCAATCACACCTTTGAATAGCAGAAGCGCCTCTCCGCTTAATGCTGGCCCATTCTGAATCAAGCCGGTTGGGAGAGTGAGATCAAGGCGACGCATTACATCGAGCCGTTGATCGCCTTGGATCATATAAAAGCGCTCTGTGCGAAACAGATCTAGCAGTGTACCTTCTAGGCCGACCCAGAACAGATGTTGCGTGCTTGGATCTTTTAGCAGGCTTTCACGAACTTCGTTGTAGGGCTCCTGTCCCAGCGTGCATTGTCCCAACGTCGGTGGATTGACATAAACGAACCACATACGCAGCCCGGCCATGCTGGGATCGCTAATGGTTAACTCGATAAGACTGTCATCCATATGAAGCTCGTCCCAGGTTGGACACTCTGCAGATACAGTCCGACTGGTGAACAGCACGATAACAGTTGCGAGAACCAGGAAAATTTGTTTTAAAGCGTTAATCATGATCAAGCAATAGGTTTTTGGTTTTAATGTGCGTCACCGCTAGTTCCTGCAAGAAACGCCGAGGCAATGCGGCGTGCACTTTTACGAATAGCGCGAGTTGCACTGGAGACGGTGATAGTTGCGGTCGTGATGCCGTCAATATCCTCGCCCACACGAAAACGATCCAAGATACTCTTGTTTAGGAACTGCTCTGTGAATTCTGGAAGATCAATTGAAAAATACCCGTAGGGTTCTCGATGTTTGATCATCTCGACTCCAGTGAGTTTACCGTTTACATCTAGGCCAACCAGCATTTCGATTGGTCCTTCATAGCCACGCTCAAGTGGTTCTATGTCTAGGGTTAAGAACGCGAAGCCTAGTAATTCCTCGCTGCCATTTGTGATCCGGAACGCTTGAATGTGCGGTGGACTCCCTGTTTTTTCTGTGAATTGAGTAGCCGCAGGAAACATTACAGCAAAGTATGCCTCAAGTCCTGCTAGGGCCGATTGCCGGTCTGCGCTCACTTGAACGACCGCAGCTAGCATCAGTGCGGCGATACCCATGGTCGCAGTTCGTAAAAATAGCTTGGTGCGCCGGTTCATTCCTTTATCATCTTTACCCATGTGGTCACACGATCAATACGGGTAAAACCAGAGAAAGTGTTGTCGAATTGTCGGCATATGAAGAATTTAACATCTTACTTGCTCTTGCTGGGTTATTTGGTAACTTTTGTAGTTTCTTTACATATAATCACTTTTCTAATGACTGATGGCGTTCCAGTAGGGAAGTCGTGATCGCTGCGTTAATATCATTTCTCTCGGCTACAATTGCGGTGGTTGGACACGGTAAGGTATTTGTGATCAAGGCATAAGTTTTTTGCCGTTTTTCAGATCGGAGTAATCATGCGATTGCGCTGGCTTGTCTTCACGCTTATCGTTGTTGCACTAGGCCCAGTAGCTGTTCATGCCCAGCAGACGGGTCAACCCGCAAGCGACGTACTCCTCCAGTTTGATCCGTGGGGCAATCCCACTCCTCGAGGAGGCGTTACAAACAATGGACCAAATTCCCATAGCGTGTGGTGACCAGGTTCTGTGGCGCTGGATCGCGTCAATCACCGTATGTTTGTGCCAGAACCAGGCAACATTCGAGTACTCGTATATCAATTAGACGAGAAGGGCCAGCATGTCCGTCATACAGCAGATCATGTAATCGGTCATAGAAGTCTGGTCGGTCGCCGACGACAGTCTGTAACCAATCGTACCGACGGCGCGGGTGGTGCCGAAACTGGTCTTGCGGTGGACAATATCTACCAGCGACTGTTTGTGCGAGACCGTAACCGTATTCTCGTCTTCAACATCCATCCTGATGACATGCAAGATTATCCGGAAGCGACCCACGTAATTGGTCAGCCGGACTTCGAGACCATGACATCTGGTGCCGGGCAGAGGCAATTCAGTGGTTCTGAGATCATCGTTGACGAAGATACACAGCGACTCTTTGTGGAAGACGGCTCACGTATTCTTGTGTTTGATATCGATCCAACAAGACTTGTAGATTTCCCAAATGCGAAAATTGTAATTGGACAGCCTGACTTTAAGAGCCGCGAACAAGGACTTGGGCCAAATCGACTTACACGCGCCCACGGGATTGCCTTAGATCCAGATGAGCACCGACTGTTTGTTTCAGATCAGAATAACAATAGAATTTTGGTTTTTGATATACATCCTGATCGACTGGCCAACGATCCACACGCTGTTGCAGTGCTTGGTCAGCCGGATTTCTACACGAACACGCCACGTTTCTCTGGCGCTCGCGCGAGGCCGGCAAATCGATTTGGTGTGAGATCGATCACGCCTGGTGGCCTAGATTATGACCGTTTGCATAAACGCTTGTTCGTTAGCCAATTGCCTGACAATAGAATTCTAGTGTTCGAAGCGGCGCCGGACAAGCTACAGGATAATCTAGAGGCCTTCGTTGTTGTCGGTCAGCCGGATTTCACGACATTCGATCCAGTCGTTTCACAAACACGATTCGCTTTTCCCAAGGATCCATCGGTCGATTCTGAGAAGCAAATGCTTTATGTCTCTGAGGGTTTTCCTGGTGGAAACCGTGTTATGGCTTTTGACATCAGACCAGAGGTACTCCGCAGCGGACTCGCTGCACTCGATGTGATCGGCCACGTAGATGATGCAGGGCGTGACGACTTTAATCGTCGTATGGCCAATGACAGGTTGGATGCTCGGACCACGACGATGGCACGTGCCGTGGCGCTCGACGCGGTAGACCACCGGCTCTGGGTTGCTGACGAATACAACAATCGGGTCCTTGGTTTTCGTCTCGATCGCCACAATCGTTTGTTGGAGTATGAGGCGCGTTGGGTTTTTGGCCAGCCGGACTTCCAGACGGCAAAAGCAGCCAGATCAGCAACGGGTATCAACGTGCCTCTTGCGCTGGCCTATGACGTTTTGGATAAGCGTCTGTATGTAGGTGACGGATGGAACGATCGTGTCCTGATTTACGAAACCAATCCCGAGACGTTGTCTTCGGGCGGAGGTCATGTGGCTGTGGCGGTTCTAGGACAACCTGACTTTGAAACCCAGGAACCGCAAACAAGTCGCAACCGTTTCGATTTCGCCGTCGATATCGGTCGGGGCATTGCATCGAATATGTTGCCTGTGGGTATTGCGATTGACTTCAAGAATCGTCGAGCTTTTGTTGCTGACGGCGGAAATCATCGAGTGCTCGTATTCGATATTGACCGTGATCGGCTGACCAGTGGTTCTGATGCGATTAATGTACTTGGCCAGCCAGATTTCACGTCAGGTGACCCTGGGTTGGCGGCCCACAGCTTGAGTTCACCTGGACATCTAGCGTACGACGCTGATAACGACCGCCTCTTCGTTGTAGACAACAGGAACCACCGCTTGCTTGTTTTTGCTGTGGCACCAGACGTAATACAAGACGGAATGGCTGCGATCTCAGTTCTCGGGCAACCGGATTTTTCCAGTACGACGCCGGCAACTCAATTGCGAGGTCCAGGCAAAGTGATCACGGGAAAAAGTTTCACTTCACCGAATGGTGTAGCGTATGACCATGTAAAGCAACGGCTGTATGTTGCTGACCAGGGTGCAGACCGTGTACTTGTATTCGATGTCACAGCGGATCGAATGAAAAACCATCCGACTGCTTTGGCTGTGCTGGGTCAGCGCGACGAGATGAGTCAATCTGGACAAGTGTTAAGAGATGTGTCCGCACAGGACCAATTGTACGATCCACGCGGGTTGGCATTCGACAGTATCAATCAACAGTTGTACGTGATGGATTCGCACTGGGCTCGGATGCTGATATTTCGAGATCCTTCTAGTCGCCACCGTATCGAGGTGCCACCGAATGGCGTGGCCCGTTTCAGCTCGTTGGACCCTATCCTTGCATTAACGGAACCAGAACTCATTCTGGGTCAGGGAAAACTCCAAGTGGATGCTGGAGTTGCAGGTCTGTGGATGAAAACTCGTACCAAGGTCCTGATGGACACGCAAACTGAACAACAAAGTCGTCTTCTCCTTAATCAAGTAGCAGGGCGACTTGAAGCACCTACGATGCATGCGTTGGTTCTGGCCGATGGACGTGATGGTGCGAAGACTGTCATCAATGTTACTAATGAAACAGAGTCGTCCCAAGCGGTGGGTTTCACGCTGCGGTCAGGAAATGCCATAAGTTCGACTGTGGAGACGCTGACTTTGGGGGCCTCCATGACCGTTGATGTGGCAGAACTGCTGGATGGGTCGTTCGATACTGGAGCACTTGAGGTGACTTCGGATGCTCCTGTATCAGTAGCGGCTTGGCATGTTCTAGAAAACAAGTATGGCGAAGAAATAATCTCCATGGCTCCAGTGGTGCGTGGTTTGTCGCCGAACTCTGTGACCGTTCTACCGCATGTCATGATTGGTGGAGGATACGAAACCGACATAGTCTTGTTGAATGTAGAGAATGAGTCGGTGCAAGGAGAGATAGCTCTTATCGATGACGAAGGTCAGGAAATCGAGTATCAACGGTACGAAGTATCACCGCAGGAAGCGTTCATCTGGCAACCATCAACCGGTAGTTTGCTTCCACGCCGTACGTATGCGGTTGTGCATCCGACCTCCTCATTTACACCGTTGATTTCTGCATTGGTGTCACGGTCGGATGTGGGATTAATTACTAGGGTCGGTCTTGAGCCAGTCGCGAATGTAATGTATGCCAGGATTCCAATCCAGTCCATGCCAGATCTAATTCGTCACGGTCAGATGACACGGCTCGATTTAGTGATTGCAAATCCTGCTGAACACGCTGCCTCGGTGCGGTTCGTGCTGAGGGATCTAGATGGTCAAGAGGTGGACCGTGATGAGCGTCTTATCTTGCAAGGAGTTCAGAATGCATTCACTCTCGGTAGTTTGTTTAATCGTGTGCAGTTCGCGGGCTCTTTAAGTATTGCATCGGACGTCCCAATTGCTTGGTCGGCGCGTCAAGTGACGACGAATCTCAGAGGTGATGAGATCTTGACCGAGATTCCTGTTCTGACGGATAGTTCAGCGTCAGGTAAACTGGTATTTCCGTATAATGACGGGCAGGGGAACTCGACTCAGCTTTTTATGATTGCTGGAGCAACTGGTCGGTTAGAATCACACGTTGAGTTCGTCGATATGGGCGGGCAGTTAATCGATGTTATCGCTCGGTAAAAAACATTATGACTAAAAACTGGCCAATTATTGCCGCGTCCTTTCTTACGATTGTCTTTACCTTCGGGATACCTACGATGGTAATGCCAGTCATCTACGCACCAATCATTGATGAATTCGGATGGGGTCGTGCGCAGGTGACGTTTGTTGCAACACTCAAGTTCGGTGCTGGCGCTGTCTTTGGTATTTTCTTTGGCGTCATTGTCGACAAATTGAGCATTCGAAAAATCGTGGCCGTTGCTTCCTGCGTGTCGATCATTGCGATGCTAGGATTTCTCTGGGTGCAAACGCTCTGGCAGTTTTATCTCGTCGGTCTTGTGTTGGGAATGGGTTCAATTTCCTGCATGATTGCCATCAAGGTACTGGTTTCGCAGCGGTTTATGCATCAGCAAGGTCTTGCGATTGGTTCGGCGTTACTTGGTACCAGTGTCGCGGGGATTTTTACCCCACCATTTGCGACATGGCTGATTGGCATCTATGGCTGGCGGATGACGGTAGCACTGCTAAGCATTGGCATTTGGACAGTTGCGCTCCCAGTTTTCTTGCGGGTCGTTAAAGACTCTCAAGATGCTGAAATCGAAGGCGCAGGACCTGCAAATAGTTCATCGCAAACCAAACGCGAGGAGAGTGCTGCCGCCGAGATAGATTTTTCAGATGTGCTGAAAAGCCGCTCGTTCTGGATGATTGGCCTGGCTGTGAGCTTGATTGGGTTTACGGATCAGTCGCTGGGGCAACATCTTATGCTGTATCTCATTCAGGAGGTTCATTACAGTCCCATGGACGCAGCTTGGATAAAGAGTGCCGTGTTCGGCGTTAGTATTGCGGGCAAGCTTGGCTTTGGATGGCTATACGACAAGCTGTCGGTGCAAGGCGTCATGCTCTGTTATTTCCTGATGGCTGTGTCCGTGTTACTGATGTTTCCCCTTTTCATTTCGTCTGCGCTGGTTGCATTTATCATTACGCGTGGTTTATCCCACGGCGGTTCGATTGTAGACATCCCGGTCTTATCGAAGCACTGTTTTGGGCCTAAGGTGCTAGGGAAGACAATAGGGATTCTGACTGCGTGCGTGACCATTGGGTTCGCTATCGGGCCGCCGCTAGTGGGCTATATGTCCGACACACAGGGTAGTTACAGGAATGCTTTTATCATGCTCGCCGTTGCGTCGATTGCGGCCGGCTTGTCTTTATTGGGTGTGAAGACGACTTATCGAGATCGAATAATCGCCCTGGAGCAGTCTCGGGTACAAGCCTCAGAAACGTCTGCGTGAGAGTTTTCAAAATTAGTACTGCGTGAGTTGTGGGGCACTCATAAACATCTCATTGGAGATCATGCGCTATGTACAATGCCTACGAACACCCTCATGAAGATCTCCGGGAATTACTAAAACGTGCGGCTGATGTTGGTGAACTGCTGACAGTGGATGGCGTAGATTGTAATTTGGAAATGGGTGCGTTTACTGAGATTGTCCACCATACGCATGCCAACCCACCAGCCATTTTGTTTCAAAAGATTCCAGGATTCCCAGATGGATTTCGTGTTGTATCTGGGACCATGAATTCGCGCAAGCGTTTAGCAATCGCTCTTGGATTTCCAGTACCAGAAACTCCCATGGATGTCGTCCGTTCGTACCGTGACCGAATGCAATTACATAAGTCACTTGCACCTGAAACTGTGGAGACCGGACCGATTCTTCAGAATATTGATCGTGATGACGATGTTGACTTAAATAAATTTCCTGCACCACTTCTTCACGAACGAGATGGTGGACGATACATTGGCACTGATGATCTTGTGATTATGTACGACCCAGACGACGACTGGGTTAATGTTGGCACCTACCGGGCGATGCTCCATGATCAACGAACCGTTGGGCTATGGATGTCACCTGGAAAACAAGGTCGGCAGATTCGAGAAAAATATTTTCGTCGAGGACAACCGTGCCCCGTACTTATCAGTTGCGGACATGATCCGCTTTTATTTCTTGGGGCTGGGAACGAATTACGATTTGGACTTTCGGAATTCGCGTGGGCGGGTGGACATCGTGGCCGGCCGTTTGAAACGATTCGATCTGAACGCTATGGCCTCCCGATGCCGGCCCACAGTGAGATTATTTTGGAAGGTGCTATGCATGCCGGTGACGTGCTGCCTGAGGGTCCGTTTGGGGAATTTACTGGCTACTATGCGAGCGCTGTCAGCGATGAGCCAGTTGTCCGGATTGAACGGATTTACTATCGCGACGATCCCATTCTCACCATGGCGAGCCCGATGCAACCACCATCGGACTTCTCTTTTAGCAAGTGTGTTATGAAATCTGGCATGATTTGGGACGAGGTAGAGAGGGCGGGATTAAATGGTGTCCAGGGTGTATGGTGCCATGAAGCTGGCGGGCCTCGACTTTTTAACGTTATATCAATTAAACAGGCGTACGCTGGCCATGCGAAACAGGCGGGATTGCTCACAGCTGGTTGCCAATCTGGTAATTACCTCGGGCGCTATGTTGTGGTCGTGGATGAAGACATCGATCCAACAAACACTTTTGAGGTTATTTGGGCCTTGTCGACCAGAAGTAATCCAGCTGAAGACATTGACATCATTCGCCGAGCATGGAGCGGTCCACTTGATCCCATGTTGCGACCCGGCGAGCGCCTGAATTCACGGGCAATTATTGATGCCTGCCGGCCATTCGAATGGAAAGACAAATTTCCACC
>Ga0315336_1003738_pt1 | contig 19654 bp, 17 predicted proteins | sample ASW5metaG_FD_204512 | JGI IMG/M metagenome (GOLD analysis project Ga0315336, IMG submission 204512) | Ammonia-oxidizing marine archaeal communities from Monterey Bay, California, United States - ASW #5 | ecosystem: Environmental > Aquatic > Marine > Intertidal zone | place: USA: California... | reverse complement strand
GGGAATGTGACTACTGATATGATTACAAACATGCTGGAGATGTCGGAGCATTAGGAAAGAATTACCTAGAAAACCAATTTGCTGCCGGTGCGAAACTGCCTTATCTACGGCCACCTGGAATCATCTGGGAGGCTGGCTAAATAATTATCCTGGAAATGCTTCCGAAGTTAAGAAAAGTCATTGATAAGGCAATTACCAAACACTAAGAACAGTCGAAGGTATATCTCCTTCATCCCCCGTTTACTTGAATCATCACCTGAGCAAGAACGATGGCCGCTGTGTTGGCTATGTTGTAAGAACGAATAGGGCCATGGATCGGAACAAAAATACGGCGTTCAAACCAACGCTCGTGCCAAGCTTCGGGCAGGCCAGTGTTCTCGTTCCCCAGAATGATCACGTCTTCGTCGCAATAAGAGGCCTTATCGAAACGAACCTGGCCAAACTTGGTGATGAGCCACGGCTCCCTTCCATCCAGCCAGTCAAGGAACACGTCTGCATCGGCATGCAAAAGGTAAGTCAGGTTCCCCCAATAATCGAGGCCCGCACGGCGCAAAGTCTTATCTGACAGCTCAAAAGTAGTGGGCTGAATAATATGAAGGTGAGCCCCCATGCCAACACATAGCCGGCCAATATTCCCTGTATTCTGCGGGATTGCGGGTTCGTATAAAGCAACGTGGAGCGTCATATTCATCCTTAGGAGACGGCAGAAATCAGACCCCCGAAATTCCCCCAAAAACCCTGCCAGTTTTCTTTTCCGAAAATCAGTCCATTATGTGTTTTGCAATGACCAGCCGAAGGATTTCGTTCGTTCCCTCGTAAATCTGGGTCGCCTTGGCAGCGCGGTAAAATTTTTCCACCGCGTATTCCTTCATATAGCCATTCCCCCCGTGAATCTGGACAGCTTCACTTACAGCCCGCTGGGCCATATCAGAGGAAAATACTTTTGCCATCGAGGCCTCAGCCGAGAAAGGCTGGCCAGAATCCTTCATGCGAGCCGCCTTAAGGTAAAGTAACCGGGCCGCGTCGATTCCGGTAGCCATGTCGGCCACCTTCCACCGGACCGACTGATGGCGAGAGATAGGTTTTCCAAACGCCTCACGCTCTCTAGCGTAGGCTACCGACGCCTCAAAGCCCGCACGCGCGAAACCCACCCCTTGGGCCGCTACCCCAATACGTCCGGCATCGAGGGTTGTCATCGCAATCTCAAATCCTTGGCCCTCCTCGCCTAATAGACTATCGATGGGAAGTTCCAAAAAATCGAACCTTAGATCGCAGGCCGAGCTCCCGCCTAGGCCCATTTTCTCCTCGGAATGGCCCACCTCGAATCCCCGAGCCCGCGTCTCAGCGATGAACACATTAATCCCTTTGTGGCTGCGCCCCTGATCCGCGACTGCGAAGATGAGGCAAAGATCGGCTTCGCGCGAGTTGGAGATAAAGCGCTTTTCTCCGTCGATGCGCCAACCACAACCCTCCCGCCTTGCCCTTGTTTTAAGGGAGGCGGCGTCCGATCCCGCCGATGGCTCACTTAATGCAAAACAGCCGAGCTTCTCACCCCTAGCCAGTCCGCGGAGGAATTCGTTTTTTTGCGCATCACTTGCATAATGGCTCATCGGTGCACAAACGAGGCTGTTCTGCACGGCAAAGAGCACACTCAATGACGGACAAACCGCCGAGATTTCCTCCATGACCAGTGCCACAGAGACCTCATCCGCACCGCCGCCGCCGTATTCGGCAGACGCCGTCATTCCAAGAAGGCCAAGGGAAGCCATTTTTTTGGACAGACCAACGGGAAATCGACCCGCATCCGTTTCTGCTGCGCGAGAGGCCACCTCGCTTTGACAGAAATCGCGTGCCATAGCACGCATCATCAATTGATCTTCGGTCAGCATGTCCTCATACGCCATATTCGTCAGTCCTGTGAGGTCTATGCGAAAACGGAATGTGCCACGATCTCGCGCAGAATTTCACTCGTCCCTTCGCTGATCGTAAGTAACCGCGCATCTCGCCAGAATCGGTGCGCTGGAACCTCATCCGTATACCCGTAGCCTCCGTGAATCTGGATACCCTGGTCGCAAGAGCGGAGGGCCGCCTCGGAGGTAAATAACTTGGCCCGAGCCGCCGAATCGGTGGCATCTTCACCCGAATCGAATAGGCGCGCCGCCCGAAAAACAAGCTCGCGCCCGGCAGCAAGACCGATGGCTGAATCCGCGAGCTGCTCTCGAATACCACCAAACTCGCCGATGGGCCGACCAAATGCCTCTCGCTCGCGTGCGTAATTAAGCGCTGCATCGAGCGCACCCTGGCCCAAGCCTACACAAAGAGCAGCAGAGGCAATTCGCGCCTCCACGAGGGTAGCCATCGCCTGTGAGAACCCATCGCCCTCCATACCAAGGAGTCGATCGCCTGGAATTTCGCATCCTTCAAACACGACTTCAGCCGTATCGCACGAACGCATGCCAAGTTTCCCTTGAATCGGCCTGCTCTCGCGCCCCCCATCGCCAGCTCCTATTGCAAAGGAACTTATCCCTCCTTTTCCCTCCCTTGTCCGCGCCATGAGAACCATGACCGAAAATAAATTGCCGTGGGTAACGAACTTCTTAGCTCCATTGATGATATAGCCCTCGCCGCACCGTTCAGCGCGACACTGAATCGCCGCTGCATCACACCCCCCACTTGCCTCGGTCAGTGCCCAGGCGCCGAGTTCGCCCCGTATTAGAGGGGAAATCCAACGCTTTGCCTGCTCTTCGCTACAGACGCGGAACAAATGTCCCGCCGTTAGGGCCGTAGATGCCAATGCCGTTAGGGCAAAGCTTCCATCCACCCGAGCGAATTGTTCGATTACAAGAGCCGCCTCAAACATTCCAAGGTTACCGCCTCCGATGCGCAACGGAAGATTCACGCCAAGGAGACCAAGTTCCCCTGCCTCTTTATAGAGGTCTACGGAAAAATTTCCGCACCTGTCTCTATCGGCTGCACCAGGCGCCAACCGACTTAGGGCAAAATCACGTGAAACTCCCATCAAGACCGCCTGGGCCTCGCTCAGTTCGGAATGGGTGTCGATGGGCACTGCCAACTCCTCTGGAGTCCGGTTAATTCAAAAAATGCACTTAAATTCAACTTGAATGTTAAACCAAATTTCAGTTTTTATAAATTATGAAAAATCCTCCACTTTTTTTCATTTATCAAATCTCTCTCATGGGATACGACCTATAGTTGTTCCCGCCATCCATCAGGGATAGAATCTGTCTTTACCCGCAAAGCATCCTCATTCGATCATCCGTTGATTTAAGGACAAATCACATGGCCATTCAAATCAATGTTGATGGAATTCGGCTGCTATTTCCTGAGGTAGAAAAAATCCAGGATCAAAGTCTGAGAGACGGAGTTATAGAGATTTGGCTGGATATCGCCGCCGAAACTTCATGGGAGCGGTTCGAGGACATTCCGAAAAATCTCACCTTAGAAAAACATGTGACCCTAGTTGGTCATATTCAGGGCGTAACTCAGATGGCACTCGCCATGGCCAACATAGCCGAAGAATTGCATGGAATTCCTGTGGATCGGGACCTTCTCATCGCTGCGTGCCTCTTGCACGACGTCTCTAAGCCACTCGAATGCGCAGCCAACCCCGCTGGACCGCCGAGCGGAGGAAACACATCACCCGCCCAAAAAACCGAGTTCGGTGAAAAAATTCAACACGGCGTTTACGGAGCCCACAAAATTTGGGAAAAAAATTTACCCCGGGCGGCTGACCTTGCTCATCTAGTAATTACCCATACGCGTGAGAGCAGTACCCGTTCAATGAGCTATGAGGCATCGCTACTCTTCTACGCAGACTGGGGAGACTCGGATGCGGGTATAATCACGGGCGGCGGCAAGCCCTTCGCAGCACGGTGGGTGGAAGGATAACTAAACGATATCAGGTAAACATTTAGGCCTTTACGCGCCGATCGGCTAGGCGAAGCATCGCCGAAGCCAATACCTCTGCCCCCGCCACGATATCCGAAAATCGAGTGAATTCCTCAGGGGTGTGCGAAAGCCCCTTGACTGAGGGAACAAAAACCATCCCGATAGGACAAAGGGCGGCGATACGGCATGCATCATGAATTCCTCCGCTCGGAAGAGTGAGAGAGCCATAACCTACTTTTTCCACAGCGCGATTGAGCACCCGCTTAACTCCGGAAGAAACCGGACAAGGAGAGTACTTCACTTTGAGCTTGAGGCGGGCCTTCACTCCTCGCTTTTTTTGAATCGTCCAAAGCACCTTTTTCATTCGATCCAGCATCGTCTCAGACGCCTTTCCGCTCTTGCTCCGGAGATCAAAGGAAATACTCGCCCCTCCTGGAACGATCGAATACCAGCCCGGCTGGGCTGACATCATTCCGAAGGTCAGTGTCATTCGCTGGCTCTCGGGCGCACGACGCGCCATCCCCTCGGCCTCGAGCATAAAATCTGCGGCGGCCATACCAGCATCTCGCCTGTACGCCATAGGCTGCCCTCCCGAGTGAGCTGTCTGGCCCTCAAAATAAATGTCGCCTCTGAGTGCACCCACGATGGTGTCGATAATTCCGATCGGAACCCTTGCAGCTTCCAGAACTGGGCCCTGCTCTATATGAAGCTCTAAAAAGGCCTTTAAGGATTTTCGAGAGAGACGGCACCTGGCCGCCCGAGCAGGGTTTCCCCCAGCCAGACGAACAGCCTCGTAGACCGATTTTTTCGTCGGTGGATGAAGCGCCGCCTTCATCCCTACGGGCCCCAACTGACCAGCAAGGACACTGCTCCCGAATGTGACAATACCGCAGGCGGACTCCTCACCAACAAAGGCAACGACCTCGAGGGGATGATCGTGGGAAGAGCTCGTTTCGACAATCCGGCGTACAGCCTCAAGTGCTGTGAGTACCCCAACAGGACCATCGAAACGTCCCCCTGGGTTCTGAGAATCTAAGTGAGAACCCGCCACCACCGCCGGCAACCCTTTCACCCGACCTTCCTTACGCCCAAACAAATTTCCCACAGCGTCCACACGAGTTTTAAGACCCGCTGCCTCCATCCAACTCTGAACAAGTTTCCGAACTTGATTGTACTCGGGAGTAAACGCGATCCGCACGAGACCTGTTCTTTCAACACACCCGATTTTCGACTGCGCGTCGAATTCCTTTCTCATGCGGGCACGGTTCGCACGGATAATTTTGCTCTGGCCCATTTTAATCTTCCGCTGAAAAGAGAAGGCTGCCGTGAAGGAAAATGATCAGAAAACTTCGTCCTCTGGATTGTGCACCTCACCTATCCGCTTGAGGGTGGGCTGGGGGAGATTCTCGTAGAGCCCTTTAAGTTCTTCGTTCGTCTCCTTTTGGGCCATCTGGTAGAGGCTGTTTCCACGCGTGTCACATTCGACGAGAAAGGGTCCAAAATTTTTTACTCGGAGAACCCACATAGCTTGTGCAATTCCCAACTCCTGCAGCCAGTGCACCTCTTCCACCTTCTCAACACCTCTCCCATATTGGGCACCGATGCCATACCCCACCGTGTTGAGGAACACCGCCCCTAGGCGCTTGAAGTGGTCCTGGTAAAATTTGGGGGACATCCCCCCTTTTCCAATTACGCAGCGGACTCCGTATTGATCCATGAGCATGGGCAGGTGCTTTTCGAACCGAAAACTCGCCGTCGCAGTCACAGCCGCAACCTCCCATTCGCCCGGTGCCTTTTCACCTACCGCGGGCGAGCAATGAAAGGTAATGTTTGTCAGGGATTTAATATCCACAGGGGGAACATTTCCCTCGTCGAAGAGCTTTTTGTAGAGTCCAATTCGCCCAGTAAAAATCAGCCCGTCGATACGGACAATATCGCCCAGCTTAAGGCGGTCGAGCACCTCGGCCGAGATCGGCGACTCGAGACGATGCTCGTCCATCACCAAATCAGATGTGTTCAAATCATTCATGCGACTGGACCCCCAAAAAAGATCAACTCACAGAGTCGCGGCGGTAATATTCGGTGAACCAGCGTGGGTCTTCGCGGTACTCGACTTCACCGTCCGGATGAATTCGAGCGGTGCTTCTCCTGAGGGCAAAGCACTGATGGTGGATGGAGACAGGCATACCGCCGGTGTGGGTGTAGGCGACCTCGATGTGTGCATCCATGACAGCGCCCTGACCCTTGAAGCCCATCGCGCTCAAGCTGGAACGCCGGCCCAGCTCAACCAACTCCTCCTCGAGAGCGGCAATTTCCGGATCCGGGTTGCGGTTCCCCACTACCCGCAAGCATGCGGCCTCCTTTGCAAGTCTTACGCAGGTATCTTTAGTTCCCCCAATTCCGATGCCAACGATGGCTGGCTGGCAAGAAAGGCCACGCTTAAAAAATTCGCTGATCACATCGAGGTAAAAACGGCGGATACCGTCGATTCCGTCTCCAGGAAAGAGCATCCGATAGTCGCCACCAAAGAGACCTCCCTTGTGAAACGCCGTCATCTCGATCCAGTCGGCCTCGGGCTCCCAGGAGTAATCCACGCTCGGAGCATGGATGCCGACATTGTTGTTGTAGTCTTTCCGTGTAATGGGGTGGACACGATTCGGACGGAGGGGGATCTCAGCCGTGGCACGGGCTGTCGCCTCGCGGATGCAGCGCTCAAAGGAAACGAAACCGCCCTCGAGATGCGCCTCATTTCCGATCTTAGCGTAAAAGCGCGGAAGACCCGTATCGGCACACATGGGGCGCAGGTCCTCGTCGGCTACCTCGTAATTATTTACAATCTCGAGCAGGACAAATTTCGAAAGTTTTTCAGTCTCACGCTCAGCCATCCCACGGATACTGGTTCGCACATCACCCGGAATGTGAATGGCGGCCCGGCGATTGAGTTCGAAGGCCACATCACATATATGGTCGGCACTGATGGATGTCCCGGTTGTGTACGTCATGACTAGCTCCTTCTCCAATTCTTTACTTGGCGAGAGATACAAAATTTTAGTCGCCCTGGGCGCGCTCCCCGCTGGGGGCTCGGCCCTCAAGAAGAGCTGAAACGAAACCCCTCGTCCCACTCGCCGTCGCGCGACGTTTGAGAGCATGAATAGCGGTTGCCGGGCTAATTCCCTTCGGGCAAGCCTCAGTGCAATTAAACTGGCTGTGGCACCGCCAGACACCGTCCTCTCCTGCCAACTCAGCCAGACGCTCCGCACCTCCCATCTCACGGCTGTCACACACCAGCGTGTAACCACGGTTCAAAGCCGCAGGACCCAGGAAGGCCGGCTCATGCCCCACCATTGTGCAGGCAGAATAACAGATTCCGCAGGTAATGCATTCGATATGCGGATCGATCTGGCCCCGTTCGCGCCCGAGCGGAGAAATCTGGGTAGGCACCTCAGCTGCCTCTCTGGAAGGTTCAGCCCATCCTCGCACCCTGGTCATTTTGTCGAAAAACGGGTCCATGTCCACCGCCAAATCGCGCAGGACGGGGAAATTCGTCAGGGGCTCGAGAGTGATGCTCTCCCCCAGCCCATCGAGGCGAGTCCGGCAGGCCCAGCGAGGACGACCATTCACCCGGAGAGCACAGGTACCGCACATACCTACACGACAGGAATAACGAAACCCTAGGGTGGCGTCCTGCCTGCTCTGGATAGCGGTCAACGCATCGAGGACGGTCATCCGGGGGCGCGGGGTGATCGCGTAGGCCTGGAATCGTTCGTTGGGATCGTCAGCCCCGCTGCCACGCCGGATGCGGAAAATTACGCCACTAGCCGCCATCAAAAAAAACCCCAGGTGGCCTTGCGCAGGTAGGCCAGCCAAAAAAAGCCCGCCACACCAAATACAGTCAACCCCAAGAGAAGCTTTCGCTGGTGGCGGGCCGGGAACCCGAAGTCGGTCAGGATGACTTTGAGGCCGTGCATTCCGTGGAGAATCACTAGCGCCAGAACCGCCGCCCGAAGCCACGTCTTGTAGGGGTTCAGCACATGAAACGGAAAAAGAATGAGAAGAACAACTGCCGAGAGGCGCTGGAGAACCCAGGCCCACATGCCTGGATACATGGCGCGCCACGCCCTTAAATCCCAAAAGGGTGGACGAGCCGGAGGGCCGGCTGACGTGTACATTAGGTCATCTCCCTTGCGCGGCGTTTTATAGGTCAATCCACGAAGGATTCAGGAGCCGCCGGGGTGGTTTCGTGGTCCTTGCCCGGCTTAACCCGAGTGAAACGGACGGGCCGGCGCTCGACGGCAACCTTCCCTTCCCGCTTTGATATGTAAACATTGTACAGTCCATCGCCACTTGTTTCCGGATAATCATCTCGGTAGTGACTCCCCCGGGTTTCGTCCCGCTCTATTGCACTGCGCGCGATCAGCTTCGCTGTGGCAATTTGGTTGCGTACGTCGAGGACATTTTGCCAAGCCAGATTGTAGGCGCGATCACCTCCTGCCCGGGCCGTCGCAGCACGGTCCTCAAGTGCTTCGAGCCCGGCCAGACCCGCTTCAAGGTCCACTCCGTCTCTCCGGAGGCCGATTTTCTCCCACATTAACTCCTTTAGCTCTAACCGGATGGGATAGGGAGAGTCCCCGCCACCGAGAATTGCATTTGCGCAATGCGCCGCGTCTTCGGCAACTGAGCGATCGAAATTTTCTAAAGGAACGATCCGGGCTTCTGTCGCCATGGCCTCGCCAGCCACCTCTCCGAAAACGGTGGAATTTGCTATCCCGTTTCCGCCAAGACGGTTCGCCCCGTGGGTTCCACCCGCATCCTCGCCCGCCACAAAAAGGCCGGGAAGATTCGTGCGGCAAATGGTGTCAATCTTGATTCCGCCCATCATGTAGTGCGCCGTAGGGGTAACCTCCACAGGGCCTGCGGTAAGGTCGAAACCCAGATCCGCGCAGCGATCCACCATCCCCTTGAAATTTTTCCGAACGAAATCCGCACCCAAGTGGCTCACATCAATAAAAACACCGCCACTCGCTGTGCCCCGGCCATCCCGGATTTCGGTGTACCCTGCTCGGGATACAAGGTCGCGCGTAGAGCGCTCCATCCGGTTCGGGTCATAACGCTCCATGTAGCGCTCTCCCTTCTCGTTTAAAAGGTAGCCACCTGCCCCGCGCAACCCTTCTTCGAGAAGCGTCCCGGTAATCTGTAATCCTTCTCCTGTAAGAATTCCCGTCGGGTGGAACTGGACCATCTCCATGTCACAAAATTCCGCCCCCGACTCCCATGCCATCGCCATCCCGTCTGTGGCGAGCTCCTGAGCACAGGCCGAATACTTGTAAAAGGTGGGGCCGCCGCCAGTGGCGAGAAGGGTGCATTTTGCCGCCACGACGGTAAATGTCCCGGTCCGAATATCGAGGAGCAACGTCCCGGCAATTCGACCCTTTTCCCGGGTAGCGGGAAGGAAAGAAAGGGCGCGGTATTCTTCGAGGACGGGGATGCCGCGCCGAGCAATTTGCTCAGCAGCGCGGTTCGTCAGCTCAATACCCGTCAAATCGCCCTTGTGGACAGTCCGATCGTAGCTCTGGCCGGCGAAGGCTTTCTGGTGAATAATCCCGTCCGCATCCCGGTCGAAGAACGCGCCACAAACGGTCTCCAGCCTGCGTACACAATCAGGCGCACGGCTGGCGAGGAGCCAGGCGAGATCTTGATCGTTAATCCAGGCACCAGCCCGGATTGTGTCCATGAAATGGTTTTCAACTGAATCGCCCTCCGAGAGGGCGGCATTGTAGCCCCCCTGGACCATGCGCGTGCATCCGCTTTTACCGAAGAGACCCTTGACAGCAATGAGGATATCTAAAGATGGGTCCACATTGTAGGCCGAAAGAGCCGCCATAAGACCCGCGCCGCCTGAACCCAGAATGAGTACATCGCACTTTCGTACCTGGTAGGTAGGGCCGCCCACAAGAATCTCCTCTTTAAAAAGGTTGTGGCACGTACCCGATCACCAAGAGGAAGGCTTCCACCTTCCCCCATGTCGATGGGACGCCAGGAAGGCCATCAGTCCATCCTTTTTCGAAGAAAGCCTAAACGAAATTGTTCTCGGTCCGCTCGAAGGGCATCTCGGTTCCTGACTTCAATTGAAATTGGAAATACCCTTTCGGCCCACGGGCCCAAGTATGCCTACCTACAGCCTCGGCATGTCAAGCATTCGGCGGAAAACCGCCGGCCCCGCAGGATCGATTCCGCCCCCTGATGGGAGTAGGATACACAGCTCAAAGATTCGACTGGATCCAATCCGCTCCTCACAAGAATTTCGGTGTCTGATCCGCCGTAAACCCGTGGAAGGGATGAGATGAGCGCACCACAAGAATCCATCAGCCCCAGTCCCGCCGGGTGGGTGTATGCAGCCCTGTTGACAGCACTTTTACTGCTCCTGTTCCTCTCCCCACCGCCCGGCCTCTCGGTTCAAGGCTACCGGACACTCCTCGTTTGCGCCGGCGCCGTTATCCTGTGGACAAGCGAAATCCTCCCACCCGGGATGACTGGCGGGCTTGTCATCTTGCTCCTAATCCTGACGGGCGCCTCATCCTCGATGAACGAGGCCCTCATTGGATTTTCCCAACCCGTAATTTATTTTTTCATTGGCGTCTTCACGATTGCCATCGCTGTCGAGCGGGTTGGCCTCGCAGAAAGGATCGGGCGGTATTTTCTACGGTGCTCTCGGGGAAAGAGCCACTCGCTCTTTTGGTTAATGGTACTCTCGTTTCCCCCGATGGCATTGATCATGCCCTCCGCGAACAGCCGCTCTATCATCCTTGCCGAGGTGTTCGACCACACTTTTTCCCTCACACGCGTAGAAAGAGGAGCCCCGGTCGCCCGCGCCGTCATGATGTCCCTCCATTCGCTGAACCGCCTCGCCTCCTCCGCTTTGCTCACCGGCGGAATGACCTCCATCGTAGCGTCGAATCTCATCGGCGGAATAAGCTGGACTCGGTGGTTTCTTCTATTGGGGGTCCCCTACTACTTAACGTTGTTGATCGGTTCCTTCTTCCTGCATTTGAAGTACCTTCACGGCAAGAATCAGCGGCTTATCCTTCCCCCTCAAGAAAATAAACCGCTAGACCGTGGTGAAGTCCGCACCAGCCTGATCATTCTTACGGCCTCTCTTCTGTGGCTATCGGATTCGGTGCACGGTCTCCACCCTGCCGTCCCAGCAATGATTGCATGGGCACTTCTCCTACTTCCTGGTGTCGGCGTACTGAAATGGAATGATTTCGAAGACAGGTTTTCCTGGGCAACGTTTTTCCTTCTCGGCGCCTCCCTCTCCCTGGGCTGGACATTGGTCTCTACCGGTGCAGCAAAATGGCTAGCGCTGAGTCTCCTCCATCTAGCTCCAACCCTCGCTGAACGCCCCTATTTTCTCTTCGCCGCGATATTGTTTGTTAGTATTCCGATCCGCATCCTCGTTCCCAACATCACTGGCTACCTGGCCATCACAATTCCCATTAGCATTGAAATTGGACAAGGAGGCGGCTTGAACCCTCTGACTTGCGCTCTGGGCGTACTTCTCATGGGCGATTCGATACTCTTCTACCCAGCGCAGAGTCCGAGCAGCCTCGCCGTCTACGAACGAGGACACCTTCATGCGGGCGAGATCTTCCGCTTCGGCCTATTCATGACTGGGGTGGCGTTCATAACTACTCTAACAACCACTCTCCTCTGGTGGCACATCGCAGGGGTTGCCTGGCTTCAGTAGCTAAACCTGCTTTTGTGGCAGCCCCCGCTTTTGACCTAGACTCGCATAAACTTCATGGGGAACTTTTGGAGCGAACGGGCGCCGTTCTTCGTCACTTCGACGAGGTTGCCTACCTGAAGGCCGCGTTTGCCGTCCGAGGTAACAAGGTTGGGCTGAATCACCATGAGCATCCCCTCCTCGAAAACGATTTTGTTCTGAGGACGCTCGATGAGGGTGGTATTGACATCTATGCGTGGATTTTCAATAAGCAGCCCCCAGCCGTGAAAGGTCGTGTCGAACGTAGTGAATCCCTCCTCACCAATAATCGCCCCCGCTCGGCGCACATCGTCCTGGTTCGCACCCGGCTTAACCGCTCGGAAAATCCGCTCGTAAGCCTCAGCCGCCACATCGTAGAGTCTTTTATAAACTGGGGTTGGTCTTGTGCCCACAGATATCGGGCGATGAGCCTGGCCCGAATGCATGTGATAGTCAGCCGAAAGTTCGGTCAACACGACGTCGCCCTTTCGGGTCTTTCGGTGCGTGGGAAACTGATTCGGAAATACCAGGTGAGGGCGAGCCATCGAGGTTGACCCGATAAAGATAAGCTGTTGCCCACCACCGCTGTGCATGTAGCCGTTCGATACAACTGCCGCCAACTCGTAGTCGGTCATACCGGGGCGAGCCTTTCTCTCCAGCGCCTCGAACGCCATGTCGGTCAAAGCGGCGCCCCGCCGGAACCACTTAAGCTCTTCCTTGCTCTTCACCAAGCGGACTTCGTGGAGGAGTTCTGTCGCCTCAGAAAACATGGCCCTCTTAAACGCTCGGCGCCAGTGGTCCATCACGCTGAATGGGATCGAGGTCTTCAATATTCCCCGGTAGCCGACTACGCCGACCGCCCCTTTCGCAAGACCTAATTCGCGAATCCTCCGTTCCACCTTAACCCCTGGTTCGTAGTCAACCGCCTCAGTCCGGCGAAGAACGCTCATCCTCTCCGCGTAGGGGAGGTAGAGCCTGTTCGAGATATAAAGAGCGGGATCCCCTTTAAGGGGGAAGACGACGAAACTGCAGACCGGATCCTGATAATTCGTTACGTATTGGATGTTGGCCTGATTCCCCCCATGACTTCCCGAATCGCCATACATGACAAGCACATCGAGCCCCTGGGCGCGCATCCGTTTTCGTATTTCTCTGTAGCGTCGACGATACTCTTCATTCGAATAGCGGGGATGGTCACTTAATAAGGGCATTGAGGGAACTCCTCAAACAAGGACATATGGATACAAAGGGTCAAAAAAAGCGGGGGACCGTCACCGGTCCCCCGCACAAACTCTCTTCAAAAATCCCTCTACTTCATACTGATCTCCCACGGGTAGAGGGTCTCGTCATGCCGCGGGGTCCAGTTAATACGGTCGCTGTAGCCAAGCACGTCGTGAATCTTTGCAACAACCTTGGCCGTTGCTTTTGCCTTCGTCATCCCAGTGACCTTGTCATACTCCTCATGCTGCTTTTTGGGGTTGGGCTCAGCGTTTGCCTTATTAACTTGAGCGTCGATATCCTTGAAGCAATGCCCGCTCCAAGAGCCGCCGCACATCGTCGTTCCCGAGAATAGAAGGCCTGGCTCGCCGCCGCCGTTGCCAAATCCCATGTAGTACATTGCAGCGCCCTTCCTTTTTCCGGCCTGATAGGCGCGGTGATACTTTTTGAAGAGCGGGAAGCGCTGAGAGTTGCATGTCGCGTTGATCTTGATCTTCTTGAGCATACCGGCAATAGCCTCACAGGTGGGCTTGTCGCCAGGATAGCGACCATTCGTCGCAATTAATTCAGCTTTAAATCCTTTTCCATAGCCGGATTCTTTCATCAAGGCTTTTGCCTTTCCCACATCGTAGCCCCACCATTTCCGATTCGGGTTGTAGCCCGAAAAATTCCACGGATGGAGTTGGCCACCGATAGGATCTGCCCGGCCACCGAGGATTGTCTTACGAATCAATCCATCGTCGATAGCATGGTTGACCGCAAGACGCACCTTCACGTTAGAGAAGGGACCACCGTGCTTGCTGAAAAAGCTCAAGAACATGATACGCACCGCTGGAACAGCCTTGACGTGCGTTTTCGGGTTTTTCACCAAAGCGCTAACAAACTGCGGGAGAACTCCCCACGCAACGTCGACTTCACCAGCTTCTAGCGCCTTCACGCGAGTGGCCGCTTCCTTGATACGACGAAGAACAACCGTTTTGGGCATGTTTGGAAAATCTTTACTCCCCCACCAGGTCGGGTTCGCCTCAAAAACCATTTTTCGGCCCTTCACCCAAGATTTGAGGATATAGGGACCTGAGCCATAGGTATTCCGAGAGAGATGAGCTTTTTTCTTCCCCTTCGCCTTCAGGCTCATGAGGCCCGCCCAACGGGTAACACGAGACAAAACGCCGTTGTCGTGTGTCTTGTTGTGCCAAATAAAGGTTTTATCGTCGATAATCTCGATGCGATCGAAGGAGGCAAAATATTTTCTCTGCCGGGCGGCCTTAAGAACACGGCTAACTGACCATGCCATGGCTTTAGAGGTAACTGGCGTTCCGTCGGCGAAATTCGCATCTTTTCGGAGCCAGAATTTAATTTTCTTCGTACCCTCGAGCAATTTGTATTTTGTCGCAAGCCAAGGAATGATTTTTCCCGTACCTGTTTCCCTGGAGAGGAGAGTGTCATAGGGCCAGCGCCAGACCATGGCGCCCACGAAATTTGAGGTTCGGTGCGGGTCCATCGTGGGCGGCTCACCCGAAAGTGCAATCGTCACACTTCCCTTCCCGGCGGCATCCGACCATGTGGAACCTGCCAGCCCTAGCGCGGCAACTAATAAAATTACTATACCCAACTTTCGCATAACCGCTTTCTCCTTTTTCCTGATGTTTAACGAGTGCTGCCCATTGATGAAAAAGCCCGCCAGCCCCATCTCAGGTGGCATTAATTGTCAAGATTAGCTATCAAGGTAACAAAATTGAATCTCAAGGTCAAAATTAAATTTTTCTGGTTTCTCGGGTTTGGGTCATAAGATACAAAATGCCCCCGCCTGGCACCATGGCCAGTCACTACAATAGGAGACATCGATGGGGGCCGAAAAAATAGCGGGGTCCTGGTTTCGGTATTTTCCAGAACACTACCTCTGGTCACAGCTCATGTGCGGGGAAATTAACCTTGCACCCATGGGTGGCACCAATTTCCATGAAGTGGATCAGATCGGAAAACGTCTCCGCGGAAAAGAAGGCGACGGTGAGGCCTGGCACGACGCCTGGCTCGAGATGGCCGACAAGGTCCTCTCTACCGCAGAAGCCGAAGAAAAAAAAGATCATATTCAAACTGCCTCTGGCGCCTACATCCGAAGCGCTATTTACCGTTATACCTGCGAACGTTTTATCCATCCCGATGATCCGCGAAAGGCAGCCTCCTACAGTAAAATGCTTCCCCATTACGAAAAAGGGATGAAACTTCAGGTTCCTGGTTTCGAGCGGATCGAAGTCCCTTATGAAGAAGGCTCCCTTCCCGCCTGGTGGATTCCACCGGAAAACCCCACCGGAAACGATCCAGCAATTGCCTTTTTTGACGGACTAGACGGTTCAAAGGAGTTTACTGTCCTTTGGGGCGGGCTTTCTCTCCGACGACGCGGGATTGGGGTCCTCTGCGTAGACGGACCAGGCCAGGGGGAGACGCTACGACTTCAGAACATTCCGAGCCGGCCAGACTACGAGGTTCCTGGTACTGCCGCCTTTGACTATCTCAATACCAAAGAGGGAGTTGATTCAGCCCGTATTGGAATCATGGCCATGAGCATGGGCGGCTACTACGCCCCACGCATTGCTGCATTCGAGCACCGCTACGCCGCTTGCCTCACCTGGGGGGCACACTTCGACTACCACGAGGTTTGGCTTCACCGACGCCAGGTCCTCGAAGCAGGCGGGACCGTCTCCTCCTCCGCTATCTGGCAGCTCCCTTGGGTTCTGGGAAAACCCGACATGGACAGTGCCATGGAAAAATGTCGTGCCTACACCCTCGCCGGGGTGGCTGAAAAAATTCGGATACCTATCTGCATCACTCACGGCCAAGACGACAATATCGTCCCCGTCGATATGGCCCACCGGCTCTACAAGGCTTGCGGCTCTGCCGAAAAAGAACTCAAAATCTTCAAGACCGAGGACGGTGGCAGTCAACACTGCTGTTTCGACAATCTCTCCATGTGCGGAAACTGGATCGCTGACTGGTGGATGGACCGCTTTGGGACGAGGGGGTAAAAATACCGTACAAGGACTCACGCTCCATCCGAGAGGAGAAATTTATGCCTGATTCTGGCGGAGTATTCACAAAAGAGAAAATGAACGAGATGTATCGCACAATGGTCCGCATCCGCCGCTTTGAGGAAAAAGCACAGGAGCTTTTTGAAGCTGGGCGCGTGGTAGGCGGAATCCACGTGAGTGTTGGGCAGGAGGCCTGTTCGGTAGGATTGTGCTCCGCTCTGAACCTAGATGATGCCATCCTCACAACCCACCGAGGACATGGACATTCCATCGCAAAGGGAACGCGGCTACCTGAGATGATGGCTGAGCTTTTCGGAAAGGCAACAGGCCTATGCCACGCCAAGGGAGGATCTATGCACATCGCCGATGTCTCCAAGGGCCATTATGGTGCACACTCAATTGTAGGCTCGAACATGCCTATGGCAGCGGGAATTGGCCTAGCATTCCAGTTTGAGGGAAAGGGCCAGGTAGCAGTCGCTTTCTTCGGCGACGGAGCCTCAAACCAGGGTGCTTTTCACGAATCAATGAATCTATGTGCAATTTGGAAACTTCCTGTGATTTATTTTTGCGAGAATAACCACTACGCATCGAGTACAGAGGTAGGAACCTCCACATCGGTCGAGGACATCAGCATCCGTGCCCAGGCATACGGGGCCCCGGGGATCACGGTAGACGGCATGGACGTTCTCGCCGTCAACGAAGTATCGGCAAAGGCCGTGCAGCGTGCGCGCGCGGGTGAGGGTCCGACGCTGATTGAGGCAAAGACCTACCGCTTCTACGGGCACTCACGATATGAGGAGAAATTCGGCTCTTATCGGAGTGAAACCGAATGGAACGATTGGCGCGAGCGCGACCCTCTCATCCTTGCCGAAAAAGTTTTGGGAATCTCCGCTGATGAGAAGAAAGGGCACTTCCAATCTGTCGAGGCAGAACTCGCCGAGGCCATCGACTTCGCCGACGCGAGCCCGTCACCCAAAATCGAGGACGCATACGAAGACTTGTATGCCTAAATTTTGAAAAAATTATCGGGGATAGCCCATGTCTGAAATGACTTATGTCGAAGCAATCAACGCGGCACTGCACGAAGAGATGGCCCGCGACGAAAAAGTATTTGTGATGGGAGAGGATGTCAACAATGAAAGAATCTCGCCGGCCGAGGCCGGGCTAGCGGAAAAGTTTGGAGCTGCGCGCGTTCGTGACACTCCCATTAGCGAGCTTGGCTTCACGGGTGCCGCTGTCGGAGCAGCCATGGCGGGCTACCGACCAATTCTGGACATGCGCCGAATCGATTTTATGATGCTTGCCATTGATCCCATCGCAAATCAGGCAGCCAAGCTACGCTACATGTTGGGCGGTCAAGTAAAGATTTCTCTTGTCATCCGGGCGCCCGAAGGGGGTGGGGTCCAAAATGGACCAACTCACAGCCAATGCCTCGAATCAATGTTTTTGAATGTGCCCGGCCTTCGTATCGCCGTGCCGACCGACCCCAGTGACGTAAAAGGGTTGCTTAAAACGGCCATCCGGGACGACAATCCCGTCCTGTTCATCGAGTATCGTTGTCTCTACGATCAAAAAGGTCCGATCCCTGAAGGCGATTATACGATCCCTTTCGGTCAGGCGTCTGTAAAGCGCGAAGGTTCGGACATCACCCTGATTGGTACAGGTTCCCAGGTGGCAAACTGCATCGAAGCCGCAAAAATACTCGCTGAAGAAGGATACAGTGCCGAGGTGATGGACCCACGCACCATCCGCCCGCTTGATACAGGCGGGTTGGCAACATCAGTGCGCAAAACAGGACGATGCGTCATCGCCGAAGAGGGACACCTACATGGTGGGGTAGGAGCCGAGATTGCCGCTTCGCTCCAAGCCGCAGCCTTCGAGGCACTCAAGTGTCCCATCGCCCGGGTGGCGGCTCTGGACGTGCCCGTGCCTGTCCAAACCAAGCTCGAAGCCTACGTTCTCCCAAATACGGAGAAGATAGTCGCGGTGGCGAGGGATGCACTCAGAATCGTTTAAGGCCCCAAGTTATTCCGGCGCGACGATAGGATTGCGCAGGACACCTAGATGCTCGACCTCACACTCAACTACGTCGCCAGGTTTCATGAAGAAGGGTTCAGGATCGGGCTGTTCGTGGGCGACGCCCCCAAAAGTTCCCGATGAGATGATATCGCCTGGTTCCAGGGTCATCTGGCTGAAGAATGCCACCAGAGTCGGAATATCAAAAATCATATCGGTCAGCCTCTCGTGCTGGCGGACGTCCCCGTTCACTCGACTCTCGACCAAAAGTTCATTCGGGTTCGGCACCTCATCCGGCGTAACGAGGTAGGGGCCAATCGGATTGGTAGTGTCAAAGTTTTTTCCCAGAAAGACTCCACCCATCGCATTGGAACGCTGCACTTCACGGGCAGTAATGTCATTGTATATGGTGTAGCCAGCAATCTGATCGAAGGAATCTTCCGGTTTCACATTTTTACAACGCGTTCCGATGACAATGCCCACCTCGACCTCGTAGTCGAACCGAACCGATTGCACTGGGCGGACTACCGGCTCCTCGTGCCCGACGAGGGAACTAGTGAATCGAGGAGCTCCAGAAACGTTTTCAGGCACCTTATTTCCAGTATTCTCGACATGCTTTTTCGAGTTAAGACCCGTATGTAGGAACTTGCCCGGTCGCGGAATCACAGGGCATAAACGGAAATGCTTGGTCTTAAGAGCACAAAACTCCCCGCCAGGGCCCACGGGCTCACTACCCGATTGGAGTAGACCTTCAGAAAAATTTACCGCCATTCGAGCAGCATCTAGAGCGGGTGCGCCACCGGAAAGAAATTGGGTCATATCGCGAGGAATTCGTGCGTTTGCCATCGCGTAGGGGCGGCCTTCTCCCTCTTTTTCGAAAAGATAGCCAGCATATGCGAGGCGCAGGTCGACTAAATTTCCATTTAAAAGAAGAGCACCCAAACGGTCTCCGGTCGCCCCTGGCGCAGTGTTTCTGTAAGTTGCAAGTTTCATGAAGTTATCCTCTGATTGTGATTGAAAATTTTCGTCAGGTCACCGCCATTTTCTGGGCAATTTCATATTGACTACCATAATTTAGGTCTACGGTTTTCATTCCACTTGAAATTTCTAGCTTGGTTCCGTCAGGATCACGGAAATAGAACTTCATGCCACCGCTCCAATTCTGAGGACGCGGAGGTACAACAATGTCAACCCCCTTTCCAGCAAGATACTCATGAGCAGATAGGAGGGCATCAATGCTATCAATATCGAGGGCGATTTGCTGAAGAGAGCCACGTCCCCCGAAAGGGAGCAGTCTACCAATCTCCTCAGGGGCCAGCTGGACCAAGACGAGGTTATGATGTTCGTCGGTGTTGCTCATCCAAGCAATTCCATGCGGTGCAGTGGCCTGGAGAGCGGGCTCGGGCGGCCCAGGACTACGCTTGTCAGATAGGCGGAAACCCAACATCTCTTCATACCATTCGATAGATTTTTCCATATCCTCTGTATAGACGCCAACATGGGACAAAAAATCGACCCGAATGAGACCCTGGCTTTCAACGCTACGCTCTTCACGGGGAGCAAGGCCTGGAGTATGAAAAATTTCGACCTTGTTTCCATCCGGATCAGCCATGTAGAACTGGAGAACTCCCAAAACTGGCCCCCTCTTTAGGGGGCTGACAATGGAGACACCCGCCGCAGTCACGGACTGATAAGCTGCCTCAACAGCATCCTCGGAACTCACATG
>Ga0315336_1003737_pt1 | contig 19666 bp, 17 predicted proteins | sample ASW5metaG_FD_204512 | JGI IMG/M metagenome (GOLD analysis project Ga0315336, IMG submission 204512) | Ammonia-oxidizing marine archaeal communities from Monterey Bay, California, United States - ASW #5 | ecosystem: Environmental > Aquatic > Marine > Intertidal zone | place: USA: California... | reverse complement strand
ACCAGGTTGCCGACCGTTACGACGTCATGAACGATGTCATGAGCGTGGGCGTTCATCGGTTGTGGAAGCGGGCTCTGGTCAATACTTTGCGGCCACGGCTGGATATGCATTTGCTTGATGTGGCTGGAGGAACCGGCGATATCGCCTTTCGTTTCCTGGAGCGCGCCCGCCGCCATGGTGAGCGTTGGGGAACACCGCAAGTTACCCTGTGCGACATAAATGCGTCCATGCTGTTCCGGGGCCGGGATCGCATGATTGACCGGGGTGAAATGGATACTGCCGCCTGGGTTTGCGGCGACGCCGAGCGATTGCCCTTCCCCAACAGTTCAGTGGACGCCATTACCATAGCCTTTGGCATTCGAAACGTGACGGCAATAGATGTCGCTTTGGGCGAAATGCGGCGGGTGCTGCGTCCAGGCGGACAATTTCTGTGCCTCGAATTTTCCCGCCTGATCCTGCCGGGGCTGGAAAAACTCTATGACACGTATTCTTTTCAAGTGATTCCCGCCCTCGGTCAATGGATCGCCAATGATCGTGACGCGTATGCCTATTTAGTTGAAAGCATTCGGTGTTTTCCAGACCAGGAGACCTTTGCGCAAATGATTACGGATGCAGGTCTTGCCCAGGTTAAAGTAAGAAATCTGTCCGGCGGAGTGGCGGCGATCCACTCTGCATGGCGTACTTAGGCCGAAGAAACGAGGGGAGGCATGGGTAAGCAACTAGGGCCAAAGGATCGGCGGCAGCATCGATGATGCAGTCACTCCGCCATAGCCTCCAGCTGCTGAAGGTCGCCCGCGTCCTGTCCCGTCATGACGCTCTTTTCCCGCGCGAGTTGTTGGACGCGAGCCCGCCCGGCTTTCGAACCGCGCGCCGCCTCACCCGGCTGGGCATACCCCTGTGGGCCGGAACGCGCGGTGACGACGCCGGCAAAACACCTGGTCAACGCCTGACCTCCGCCCTTCAGTCGCTGGGACCTAGCTACATTAAGCTTGGTCAGTCGCTCGCGACCCGGCCGGATTTGGTCGGTGACGAGGTTGCCGACGCTTTGTCTGAATTGCAGGATCATTTGCCGCCATTTCCAGGCGAAACGGCACGCCAGATCCTGGCCGACGAACTGATGGCGCCGGTAGAGACCTTGTTCCAAAGCTTTGACGACGAGCCGGTAGCGGCAGCGTCGATCGCCCAGGTGCATTTTGCTGTCACGAGCGACGGCGACCCGGTCGCGGTTAAAATCTTGCGGCCTGACGTGGAAGCAGCTTTTGCCCGCGACCTGGAGCCTATGTTCTGGATTGCGGCCAAGCTGGAAGCCCTGCAACCGGAAATGCGCCGATTACGGCCCTGCGAAATCGTCCGAACGTTTGCCGAAAGCGTAGAGATCGAGATGGACCTTCGGCTGGAGGCCGCCGCCGCTGTAGAGCTGAGGGAGAATGCCCTGGCGAGCGACGAAGGCTTCATTATTCCGGAAGTTGATTGGCGGCGTACCGGCCGCCGGGTGCTGACAACCGAGCGGGTCGCTGGCCTGCAGATCACCGACCGGGACGCGCTGGGGGCCGCCGGACACGACACGCGCGACCTGGCCGCCAAATTACTACGGGGGTTCCTCAGCCAGGCCATGGGTGACGGCTTTTTTCACGCGGACCTGCATCCGGGCAACTTGTTCGTCACCCCAGAGGGTGAGATTGCCGCAGTGGATTTCGGCATTATGGGTCGACTGGATAAAAGCAGTCGCCGCTATCTGGCCGAAATATTGCTTGGTTTCGTGCGCGCCGATTACGCCAGCGTCGCCCGGGTGCACTTTGACGCGGGCTACGTCTCGCGCGCCAAGTCGCCGGAACTGTTCGCCCAGGCCATGCGCGCGGTCGGGGAGCCTGTACTGGGCCGTCCGGCCAAGGAAATATCGCTCTCGCGCATGTTGGCCCAGCTGTTTCAAGTGACCAAAACGTTCGATATGAAAACTCAACCTCAGTTGCTTTTGCTGCAGAAAACCATGGTGGTCGCCGAGGGCGTCACCCAGCAGTTGGATCCGGACGTGAACACATGGGAGATTATGGCCCCCCTGGTCGAGCGCATGATGCACGCACATTTCTCGCCTGCGGCACGGGCGCGCGACGTTCTGGACGAAGGGATCGACGCTGTGCGCCGGTTACCAGAATTTATAAGTCGGGCCGAGCGAGCCGTGGAAGCGATCGCCGATGGAACTGTTCAACTGGACCCTGAAAGCATTGAGCGCCTTTCCAAGGCCAATAAACGCCACATTGGCTCATTCACCATAACCCTTTGGTTATTAATGGCTTTTGCCGCTGGAATAGCCCTCGCCTTGTGGTGATTTCGGCCTGCCCCTTGGCTTGAGTCGGGTGTTGCTGTACCTTTAATACACAGAACAACCGTAGTTATTGGCAAATCACAGTGTTAGCTAATCGACAGATTCTTCTGGTGATCGCGGGCGGTGTCGCCGCGTACAAGTGCCTGGACCTTATTCGAAGGTTGCGGGAACAAGGCGCACGCGTGCGCTGTATCCTGACTAAGGCGGGCAGCCAGTTCGTAACGCCCTTGTCGGTTTCCAGTTTATCCGGCGAAAAAGTTTACACCGATCTGTTTTCGCTGACCGACGAATCGGAAATGGGCCACATCCGCCTATCGCGCGAGGCTGACCTTGTATTAGTCGCGCCGGCAACCGCCGATCTGATTGCCAAAATGGCCTATGGCCTTGCCGACGATTTGGCGAGCACGGCACTTTTGGCGACTGACAAGCCGGTGATGATCGTGCCCAGTATGAACACAGAAATGTGGAGCAAGCCCGCGACACAACGCAATCTGAAGACGGTCGAGCGGGATGGCGCACTGCGGGTCGGGCCCAACAACGGCGACCTGGCATGCGGCGAAGTAGGCGCGGGCCGCTTGGCGGAGGTTGACGAAATTGTCGATGCGGTCGCCGGATTTTTTGGCGCGGGGACAGGACCATTAGCCGGCCGAAGCGCGCTGGTGACATCGGGCCCAACCTATGAGCCCATCGACCCGGTGCGCTATATCGCCAATCGCTCGTCCGGCAAACAGGGCCATGCGATCGCCGCCGCGCTGCAGCGCCTGGGAGCAACCACTACGTTGGTCACCGGCCCCACTGCCGAGGCAGATCCCTGGGGGGTAACGGTTCATCATATCGAGACCGCCGAACAGATGATGCAGGCCTGCACCCAAGCGCTTCCCGCCGACGCGGCCATTTGCGCGGCCGCCGTGGGTGATTGGCGGGTGGCATCTAGCGCCCACAATAAGATCAAGAAAAACGGGGCGGCGCCTACTTTGGATTTGGTTGAGAACCCGGACATCCTGGCCGGATTAAGTGCGCGCAACGAAAATCGACCCAAGCTGGTGATTGGTTTCGCAGCCGAAACAGAAAATGTGGTGGCCTACGCCCAAGACAAACGGGCGCGCAAGGGCTGCGATTGGATTGTTGCAAACGATGTGTCGGTAGGCACCGGCGTGATGGGCGGCGATCACAACACTGTCCATCTGATCACCGAGTCCGACGCGACCGCCTGGCCAACCATGGATAAAATTGAGGTGGCCGATAAGCTTGCAGGTCTGGTTGCGGCGCATTTCAATGCAGAGGCGGCTTCGTCATGACCGGCAAGGACGCCCAATCTGTCATGGTCGAAGTTCTTCAGCTGGCCCACGGCAAGGATTTGCCACTGCCCGCCTATGAAACCCAAGGCAGCGCGGGCATGGACCTGCCGGCGGCGGTCGAACAAGACATGGTCCTCGCGCCCGGCGCGCACGCACTGGTGCCGACGGGGCTGAGTATCGCCATGCCCTTGGGCAGCGAAGTCCAGGTGCGCCCACGCTCGGGCCTTGCCGCCCGCCATGGGGTTACGGTCTTGAACAGCCCGGGGACGATCGATTCGGATTATCGGGGCGAGATAAAAGTCATCCTGATCAATCACGGCGCCGATCCTTTTCGGATCACTCGGGGAATGCGGATCGCGCAAATGGTGATCGCGCCGGTTTCTCGCGCGAATTGGCAGCTGGTTACGGCGTTGCAGATCAGCGACCGTGGGGAAGATGGATTCGGGTCGACCGGATTAGACGGAAGGAAAGTACAGTCGTCATGTTGAGATTATCCAAAAAAACTTTGTTCGCCTTGGAGGCGGTGGTTGATGTTGCCTGTAATGCCCGGCCGTCGCCCGTCCAGTCCAAGTCCATTACCCGGCGGCAAGGCATCCCCCAGCGCTATCTGGAACAGGTCATGCAGGAACTCGTGCGTGCCGGCATCCTTAAAGGAGTGCGAGGCCCCAAAGGCGGATACCGCCTGGCGCGCGAGCGCCGGCGGGTGACCGTTGGCGAGATTGTGCGCGTTGTCGGTGCGCTCGAACTCAACAAGGAATCCGGCCACGGTGGGACTTCGGAATTGGGGTACAAAGTCGTTTATCCTGTCTGGAAAAAACTTCAGGACGAGATTATGGATCGTCTTGACGCGGTAACCGTCGAAGACCTGTGTTGTCTTGCCCATGACGCCGGCCTGACGCCGGAAGAAGAGCAAGAACAGGTCGATTTTAATATTTAAATCAGTTTGACCGGATCCGAGAAGGGTCCGGTATTCGCAGCGCGGCGCAAACGAACGGCGGGGAGCCGTCATTGCATATCAGGAGCCCATGATGGACAACTACATTCCGACCGAGGTCGGACGCGGCCTCATCTACGATGACATTACCCAAACCTTCGGCAATACACCGCTGGTGCGTCTGAATACGCTGCCCCGGGAAGCCGGAGTGAAGGCCACCATCGTCGCGAAACTTGAATTTTTTAACCCCCTCGCTTCGGTCAAAGATCGCATTGGCGTGTCGATGATCCGGGCCTTGGAAGAACAAGGCAAAATCGGGCCCGATACTGTTCTGATCGAGCCAACCTCAGGTAATACCGGCATTGCCCTCGCCTTTGTGTGCGCGGCCAAGGGGATTCCGCTAACTTTGGTCATGCCGGAAAGCATGTCCATGGAACGGCGCAAGATGTTGTCGCTCCTGGGGGCCGAACTGGATCTGACGCCGGCCGCCAAGGGTATGAAAGGCGCGGTCGCACGCGCGCAGGAACTGGTGTCGGAAAACCCGAACGCCGTTATGCCGCAGCAGTTCGAAAATCCTGCTAACCCGGATGTCCACCGCAAGACCACTGCCGAAGAAATTTGGCGTGACACGGATGGCCAGGTGGATGCGGTCATCTCGGGTGTGGGTACGGGTGGCACATTGACCGGCATTGGAGAAGTGCTGAAAGAACGCAAACCCAGTGTCAAAATGATCGCAGTTGAGCCGGAGGACAGTCCCATTTTGTCGGGCGGCGCGCCGGGCCCTCACAAAATTCAGGGCATTGGCGCAGGATTCGTTCCCGGCATTTTGGACACAGGCCTGATTGATGAAGTGATCACCGTCGGCAACGAGACGGCGTTTGAAACTGCCCGCAGTCTCGCTCGCAAGGAAGCCATCCCGGGCGGCATTTCATCTGGGGCGGCGGTTGCTGCTGCACTCGAGCTGGGAAAGCGCCCTGAGTGGGAAGGCAAAATGATCGTGGTGATTATCCCGTCGTTTGCTGAACGCTATCTGACCACTGCCCTGTTCGATAATATTTAGCCGGCGAACGGGCTCATTAGCTGGAGATCGACGCAGCAATGGATTTGAGCGACGATCAACTGGAGCGTTATGCCCGCCACATTATCCTTAAGGAAGTGGGCGGCGCGGGACAGGCGAAATTGCTCGGCGCTAAGGTCTTGGTCGTGGGCGCTGGCGGTTTGGGCTCGCCATTACTCATGTATTTGGCGGCCGCAGGCGTCGGCACCTTGGGGGTCGTCGACGATGATATCGTCAGTCTATCCAACCTGCAGCGTCAGATCATTCACACCACTGCCAATATTGACAGGCCCAAAACCGATAGCGCCGCCGAGACCCTGGCGGCCGTTAATCCGGACGTGCGCGTGGTGCATCACAACACCCGGCTCAAAGAAAGCAACGCCCTCGAACTGATCAGCGGCTATGACGTGATTGCCGATGGCTGCGATAATTTTGAAACCCGGTTTCTGGTCAACGATGCCTGCCATCTGGCAAAGCGGCCCCTTGTCTCAGCCGCGTTAGGGCAATTTGAAGGACAACTGGCCACGTTCAAGGCCTTTGATCCGGCGGGCGACAAACCCTGCTACCGATGCATCTTCCCGGAACCACCGCCGCCCGGCACTGTGCCCTCTTGCGCCGAAGGCGGCATTTTGGGTGCCGTTGCGGGCGTCATGGGCACACTCCAAGGGGTAGAAGTTCTGAAAGAAATATTGGGGATTGGCAGTTCGCTCGCCGGGCATCTGTTGATTTACGACGCACTGTCGAGCGACTTCCGGAAAGTGGCGGTCAGGCCGGATCCGGCCTGCGCCCTGTGCAGCGACGCGCCGTCAATCCACGACTTGTCCGCCCACGCGGCCTAAACTTAGAGAAGACCGTCGATCACCCGGTCGGGCGGCGTGTGACCATCAACAAAAGTCTTAATGTTGATGATGACCTTTTCGCCCATATCCATTCGGCCTTCAATGGTGGCTGAACCCATGTGTGGCAACAGTACAACATTTTCCATCTCGACCAGTTTGGGATTGATTGCAGGTTCGTGCTCGAACACGTCAAGTCCCGCCCCGGCAAGTTCGCCAGCGCCAAGCATGCGCACCAAAGCATTTTCGTCGATCACTTCGCCGCGCGATGTGTTGACCACATAGGCATGGGGTTGCAGCAGCTTTAATCGCCGCGCCGATAAGAGATGGTAGGTGGCGGGCGTGTGCGGACAATTGATCGACACGAAATCCATGCGGGCCAGCATCTGATCGAGGCTTTCCCAATATGTCGCTTCGAGATCTTCTTCCACCTCGGGCGCAACCCGATTGCGGTTGTGGTAATGGATCGACAGTCCAAAAGCACGTGCCCGATTAGCGACCGCCTGACCGATCCGGCCCATACCGATGATCCCAAGCCGCTTGCCCCAAATTCGATGGCCCAGCATCCAGGTTGGGGACCATCCTTCCCAATGGCCATCGCGAACAATGCGTTCCCCTTCGGCCAGTCGCCGCGATACAGCAAGGATAAGCGCCAAAGTCATGTCGGCGGTGTCCTCGGTCAACACACCAGGTGTGCTGGTAACGGTGATGCCGCGCTGGCGGGCACTTGCCAGATCAATGTGATCAACACCGGTGCCGAAGCTTGCAATCAAACGCAGGTTCGGATTTGCCTGGGCCAAAATCCGCGCGTCGATCCGATCGGTAACCGTAGGCACAAGGACATCGGCGGTCTTCACCGCCTCAATCAACTCGGCCTGACTGAGAGGACGGTCACTGACATTGAGCTGGGCATCGAACAGCTCCATCATCCGCGTCTCAATCACGTCGGGGAGTTTTCGAGTGACGATGACCAGGGGTCGGTGTTTGCTCATTAGATTTTATTGCCCCAGGATGGCTGAATTCATATTGGAAAGCCAAAACACCCAGGGTCGCCGGGCGCAAAGCCACCAGTGCCCTTGTTTAGCGGATGCACGGGGACAATACAACAAACGGGACAACAAACGGGCAGTTGCCCCGAGGACAAAACAACGCAGGCATCGGGCCACCGCACCTTGACCCGGGACCGGCAGGGCGCATACTTTGTCACAGCGCCCCGGGCGGGGTTGCCCCGGGAATGTTTGGAGTTGAACCCCTGTTGTGAGCAGAAAGTGCTCTATTCGCTGTCTAAAATTCGCCCAACCGGGCAATTGGCTGCTGACCGTCGCCGTTGTAACTGCACTTCTCATTCTTCCTGAATATGCAGTCGCTAAAAGTGGCCTGCCGGTCCCGCGCTTTGTGTCACTGGGCGCCGAAAAGGCCAATGTGCGCAACGGCCCCGGCAAACGCTATCCGATCGGCTGGGTGTTTGTTCGGCAGGGCGTGCCCTTGGAGGTCATTGCAGAATACGAAATGTGGCGCAAGATCCGCGACAAGGATGGCGCGGTTGGGTGGATTCACCGCAGCCTTTTGTCGAGCCGCCGGAGTGCGGCCATCAAGGGCAAAAAACCGAGCGCGCTGCACCGTCAGCCCGACCCTAAGTCGGACTTGATCGCTCAATTGGAACCGGGCGTCATCGCACGCATCCTCACCTGCGAGGACGGCTGGTGCAGGCTGGATGTAGGCGGACGCCGAGGTTGGATCCTGCGCGCGCGTCTGTGGGGCGTCCGTCCCAAAGAGCGCATCAATTAGCACCAAAAAATGTCAGGCAAAATCCCCAGCAAGGGCCGCGCGCACAGCTTTCGGGATTACCGCCATATGGGCATAGTTTTCGTGACCGAACCCTAAAACTGCATCGTCACTTGATCTCCGAAACGCGTCAATCTGTTGATCTGTAAACGGAAAATGAAAGAAGTGAACAGCTGAAGTTTTCCCTGCCGCATTGGTGCGCTCGACGTCGGCCTCGGGGACTGCCGCCACAATATGATCTCCGAATTTGAGTGTAACCGTGTGTTCGGCTCCCCCCCGGCGGCCCAATTCATGCGCGCGTCGGCGCTCGTCTTCAATCTCGAACATCATGGTCGCGACCAACTCTCGGCCCTTGGGCACCAGCGGGTTATAGGCCGACAGCTCGTCCACGATCTGCTGCTCGCCACCTTTCTCGATGTACAGCATTTCCTGAATTTGCATCCACATGGTGTCATAGTTCTCGAAATAGAAGCTCGCGTCGGGACCGACCGATATTCGGCGGTTCTTTTTAATCTCGATAATCCTGTGCTTGAGATCCTTACGCCTGGTCAAATATTCCTCGGGCGAGAGGATATCATCGCGAGTAATTTCGCACGTGTCCGCAGGCATGATCTAGCTCCTGGACTTAGTCGTTTGCGGGCAAGAGGCCGTAGGAAAGCGCCATCAGCTCGATCGGATGGCGGGTGGTTTGCGGCACTTTTGCATCCTCGTCTGCGATGGCCATCCCTTGCAATATGTGCTCGGCGGCGAGGGGACATTCGGAGGCCAAGTGCATTTTTGCGTTTTTTAGGGCCGTGCGCGCAACCGGTTTTCCGACCTTCAACGCCACATCGAAATTTTCTTTCATCACCCCCCACGAGCCGCCATGGCCGGAACACCGTTCAATGACGTCAATTTCCGTTTCGGGAATATGGCGCAGCATTTGTGCCCCTTTTTGGCCCGCGTTCAGCGCACGTGCGTGGCACGCCATATGAACTGTAACACCGCCTTCTAGAGGCGTTAGGCCGTCGGCCAGGCCTTCGTTGTTGGCGATATCGACCATGTATTGATCGATGTCGAAAGTTGCCGCCGATAGGGCTTTTACATTCTCATCCTCAGGCAGGATGAGTGGCCATTCGAACTTGAGCATCAACGAGCACGAGGCGACCAATGAGATCACATCGTAACCCTTATCGATCCAGGGTTTCAGCTCGGCAGCCACCGCGCTTGCACTGTCGGCGACCGCTTGAATGTCACCATGTTCCAATTTCGGCATGCCACAGCACCCGGGATAAACCACTTGGGTAGCAATCCCATTCTGCGCGAGCACCGCGCGCGCGGCCGAGCCAATTTGCGGGCTGTTATAATTGGCAAAGCAGGTGGCATACAGTACTGCCTTACGGCCATAAGCGGGCGCCGCCGTGTTCACCTTGATGTCTTCTGAGGCCGCCCTTTTTTCCAGGGTGTCATTGTGAAACGGCGGCAACGCGGCACGCCGGTCAATTCCGGCAATCTTTTCCATGGCCGGACGGGTGAGCCGGTTGTCTGTGCGGCTGCCCCAGTTGATCAAGCCCGAGACCGGAGCCGCCATCTTGCCGTTACGGTCAGTACAGGAAAGCTGCTTTTGAACAAAGCCGATTTTGCCGTCTTTGTGGTCAGCCGCTCGCACGCGCATCATTAAGTGGGGGAAATCCAAGTCGAAGTCGTGGGGCGGCACATAGGGGCATTTGGTCATGAAGCACATGTCGCACAGTGTGCAGGCATCAATGACCGGACCGAACTGAGCGCTGTCGACCGAATCCAACTCGCCTGTATCTGATTCATCAATGAGATCAAATAGGCGCGGAAAACTGTCGCACAGATTGAAACATCGCCGGCAGCCGTGACAGATATCGAATACCCGGCGCAGTTCAGCGTCGATCTGATCGCGGTCGTAAAATTCGGGATTTTGCCAGTCGAGGGGCTTGCGGGTAGGTGCGCCAAGCCCGCCTTCTTTAGAGTCCATACGAATGCGGCCCCCGGACGGATAAACAGCGCAAGCTAGGCCCGAGACCCCCCGATCTCGAACCCGCTGCGACGTTTAGAATTAAACGGTGTCGAGCGCTTTTTGGAAACGACCAGCGTGGGATTTTTCGGCCTTTGCCAGGGTTTCGAACCAATCGGCAATCTCGTCAAACCCTTCGTCACGGGCAGTTTTGGCCATCCCCGGATACATGTCAGTGTATTCGTGAGTTTCGCCAGCGATTGATGCTTTCAAATTAAGCGGTGTCGAGCCAATGGGCTCGCCTGTGGCCGGATCGCCGGTTTCTTCCAGGTATTCCAAATGCCCGTGTGCGTGGCCGGTTTCCCCTTCCGCGGTCGAACGAAACACCACGGCGACGTCGTTATATCCTTCGATGTCCGCTTTTTGAGCGAAATACAAATAACGGCGATTGGCCTGGCTCTCGCCCGCAAAGGCGTCTTTTAGATTTTGTTCGGTCTGAGTGCCAGCTAGTGACGGCATCGGTCTCTCCCCTTTTTTTGTGGTATTGATTTTTGGCTACATGTTAATCGCAAGAAACGCGATATTGACGGCAATTCATAGTTTTACACTTGGTCATCCCCCTGCGACCAACCGCAAAATCCACGCGCCAACAATGAAATCAATATGACAACCGGTACCTAAGTTGTCAATTTATTAGAATAGTTCTAAAAACAGATTGGGAGCTTAATTGGTGTCTCTTTCGACCCTGATTACCACGTCGACACACTTGACCCGAACTCCTTCAGGTAGCTCGGGCAATTTGGTTTCGATCACAAAATCGCTCCCAGCATCTTCGAGCAGACCTTCGGATTCGTAATACATGTGGTGGTGTTCAGTTGTATTGGTATCGAAGTAAGTGATGCCAGAATCCACAACGACCTCACGCAGTAACCCAGCCGTCGTAAACTGATGCAGATTGTTGTAGACGGTGGCCAGAGACACTTTAATCCCGGCGCTAATCGCCGAGGCGTGGAGAGCTTCGGCCGTTACGTGGCGTCCACCGCCGCTCAGCAGCAGCCGTGCCAGTGCTAAGCGTTGCCGCGTTGGGCGCAGACCCGCGTCGCGCAGGCGCCCGAGGACATCAGTATAGGGTCGTACAGTGCTTGTATGCGTGGATATATCCATAAGACCAGTCAATTATCTCTGAGGTACATTGGAATTACTCTTGCGTCCAGAACATGTGCTTCTAATGCAGAATTGTCAAGCCTTACAAAGCGTGGGGTTAATACCAATCAACCCCAAAAAGCCTTATTTTCCGGTCATAATCCGGTCCATCAGTTCGCGCACAGTCGGGATAAACCCATTGCTGTAGAATGGATCTGATGAAAATCGGTAAGCGTTGTGCCCGCTGAACGCAAGATTGTGCTCGGCTGATCCCCCGTGCGCCACATCCTGTAGGGTTTTTTGAATGCAGAAGCTGCGGGGGTCCGCCTTTCGGCCCGTTGATCCGGTTTCAGTTTGTGACCAGTTGGAAAACCGGCATGCACTGAGGCAGCCCATGCAATCAATCTGGTCTTGTCGGATTTCTTGTGTCTTTTCAGGCGTAATAAAGATCAGAGTCGAGTCTGGTGTCTTTAGGCACTCGGTAAACCCTTCGCGCTGCCATCCCTCGGCGTGCACTTTATCTTCAGGAGCCACATAAACCCGTCGCTTACGGGCACCAAACTCGAAGGAATCGGTATGTGCCCCGTCCGGACCGGTAGTGAAACTGATTTGCCGGGCTGACCGTTCTTCCAATTCACGCAAGTAACTGTTGTGAATCGCCGACGAGTAAAAACCGGTCGGGCTGAAGCGATGAAGTAAAATCTCGCCTTCTTCCAAATTCAGTAAACGCTGTTTCCATTCATCCGAAATTGGACTTTCCTTGGTGACCAAGGGCCGGCTGCCAAACTGAAACACGATCGGCCCCAGTTCCGGATTGTCGATCCAATCCTCCCAATCGTCCAAGCACCACACACCACCCGCCATGACGATCGGTGTGTCGCCCAGTCCAAGTTTGCGCATAAGGGCGCGCAACTCCACCACCCGTGGATATGGATCTTGCGGGGCTAGGGGATCTTCCTTGTTGGAGAGACCATTATGACCCCCGGCCTTCCAAGGGTCTTCGTAAACAACGCCGCCAAGCCAGTCCGGGTATTTGTGATAGGAGCGCTTCCACAAAGCACCGAAAGCCCGAGCAGACGAAATAATCGGGTAAATATAGACGCCGAACCGGGCGGCAACTTCGGCCAGCCGGTAGGGCATGCCGGCGCCACACGTGACACCGCTGACCAAATCTTTGGCCTTGTCGAGGATGCCCTCCATAACACGCTCGGCACCGCCCATTTCCCACAGAATATTCATGTGCAGCCGACCGTTGCCGCAGGCCAAGTCATAGGCCCGGCGAATTTGTGCAAGACCGCCGGCAATGCCGTATTCGATCAACTCTTCATGCCGTTCGGTTCGGGTGCGCCCGTGGTAAATCTGCGGAATAATGTTGCCGTCGTCGTCGTAGGAGTCCGCATTCACACAGGACACCGTGCCAACACCACCAGCGGCAGCCCACGCTCCAGAGCTGCGCCAATTGCTGATCGCAACGCCTTTACCGCCTTCTATCAGCGGTAAAGCTTCCTTGCCTGAAAGCAAGATGGAATTAAGCGACTTCATTGCTTACTCCGGAGTAACCCGAAGACCGTCCAATATTGGCCGGTAATTTCGGGACGCATACGCAGGCAACAAAACTGGGTGGGTCGGCGAGCCAGGGGGTTTGTCCCGGCTCGCCATCACCGATTATGCCGACGCCGCGATTTCTTCACCAGTCTCTTGATCAACGACCTTCATGCTGAGGCGCACTTTACCCCGATCATCGATCCCGAGCACTTTCACCTTAACCTCGTCGCCTTCGTTGACAATATCGGTCACTTTGCCAACCCGTTCCGGGGCGAGCTCACTAATGTGAACCAGCCCATCGCGGGAGCCAAAGAAATTAACGAAAGCGCCAAAGTCGACAACCTTCACGACTTTTCCAGTATATATTACACCGACTTCGGGCTCGGCGGCGATTCCCTGAATCCATTTGACGGCGGCTTCGATAACCGCTTGATCTGAAGCCGCAACCTTGATCGTGCCGTCATCAGCAATGTCAATCTTGGCGCCGGTTTCGGCGACGATCTCTCTGATCACTTTACCGCCCGATCCGATCACGTCACGGATTTTATCTTTTGGCACGGTAATGGTTTCGATCCGCGGTGCGTAGGGGTTCAATTCCTGGCGGGTGTCATCAAGGGCCTTGGCCATTTCGCCGAGGATATGCACGCGGCCATCCTTAGCTTGGTCCAGCGCCACCTTCATAATTTCCTCGGTGATACCGGTGATCTTGATATCCATCTGCAGGGACGTAATCCCGTCAGCGGTACCCGCGACCTTGAAATCCATATCACCCAAATGATCTTCGTCGCCGAGGATGTCGGACAGTACTGCGTAAGCGTCCCCCTCTTTGATGAGGCCCATGGCAATACCGGCAACGGGTGTCTTGATCGGCACGCCGGCGTCCATCAGCGACAATGACGTTCCGCAAACGGTGGCCATGGAAGACGAGCCGTTGGATTCGGTAATCTCAGAAACCACGCGCAAGGTGTAGGGGAACTCTTCATGTTCCGGCAACAGCGGGTGCACAGCACGCCAGGCAAGTTTACCGTGGCCAACTTCTCGACGGCTGGTGAACCCGGTCCGCCCAGCTTCGCCGACCGAGTAAGGCGGGAAGTTGTAGTGGAGCAGGAACTTTTCCCGGTAACTGCCGTCGAGCGCATCGACGATTTGTTCATCGTCGCCGGTACCAAGAGTGGTTACCACCAGTGCCTGGGTTTCTCCACGCGTGAACAAAGCCGAGCCATGGGCCCGTGGAAGCACGCCGACCTCGGCCACAATGGGCCGGACAGTTTTGGTATCGCGACCGTCAATACGCTGGCCGCTTTCCAAAATATTGCCGCGGACGATGTTCTTTTCCAAAGATTTAAAAGCATCGCCCGGATCTTCGTCTTCACCAATCGCCTCGCGAACACTGCTGCGAACGGCCGCGACTTTCTCGGTACGCGCCTGTTTCGCTTGCTCCTGGTAGGCAGCCCGCAGATCGGCTTCCGCCAATTCAGCGACCCGCGCGTCCAGTGCACTCGTGTCGGCGCCTTCCGGCAAATCCCAAGGTTCTTTCGCACAATCTTCAGCAAGACTGATGATTGCGTCGATCACCGGGGCCATTTCCGCATGCCCGAACATTACCGCGCCCAGCATTATATCCTCTGCAAGCTCGCTGGCTTCGGATTCGACCATCAACACGGCATCGCTGGTGCCGGCAACGACCAAGTCCAGATTAGAGGCTTCCAATTCGTCAATTTGTGGGTTGAGCACATACTCGCCGTCGACATAACCGACACGGGCGCCGGCGATCGGCCCCATAAACGGTAATCCCGAAATGGTCAGTGCGGCGCTGGTGCCGATCATGGCAACGATATCCGGGTCGTTTTCCAGATCGTGGCTGAGAACGGTACAAATGATTTGAGTTTCGTTCCGGAACTGTTTCGGGAACAGGGGCCGGATCGGCCTGTCGATCAACCGGCAGGTCAGGGTTTCTTTTTCGGCTGGCCGACCTTCGCGCTTGAAGAAGCCACCCGGGATTTTGCCCGCTGCATATGTCTTTTCTTGGTAGTTGACCGTGAGCGGGAAGAAATCCACTCCAGCACGGGCTGTCTTGGCCGCAACTGCGGTGCACAACACTGTTGTGTCGCCGTAAGTGACCAGTACCGCGCCATCGGCCTGGCGCGCGATGCGGCCAGACTCGAGGATCAGCGGCCGTCCGCCCCACGTAATTTCTTTTCGATGGATGTTAAACATTCCTATTTCCTTACCTTCATGTGCCGGCCCCTTCCCCTATGGAACGGGCGGCAATTTGTGCGGAGATCTCTCCGCTCGTTTCAAACAATGCACTGAAAGGGCCACGCCCTGGTCAGTCACATCAACTGTCTTCTTTCTTTTTGGGCTTTTGTTCCGGGGACGGGATGCCCTGGCGACGTTGACTGATAAATCCAGTAACGTCTTCGGGGGTGAATACGCCCAGACCGCTTTGCCGGTGCTGCCTTCTATTTCAAAATAGGAGATTGGCACCGCCCGGGAAATTGCCGGACCTACTTGCGCAGACCCAGACGCTTGATCAAAGCTTCGTAGCGGTCTTTGTCCTTGTTCCGGACATAGTCGAGAAGGCGCCGCCGACGGCTCACCAGCATCAACAGGCCCCGCCGCGAATGGAGGTCCTTTTTATGCTCTTTAAAATGTTCGGTGAGGTTCGTGATCCGTTCGGTCAACACCGCGACCTGGATTTCCGGCGAGCCGGTATCACCTTCTTTGGCGCCGAAATCCTTAATAATCTCGCTCTTGCGTTCAGCAGTAATCGACATCGTTTCTCCTCTCGGTCTGTAAATTAAAGACGCGGACCGGGCGAAGTTCGCCGTCCGCGATCTGAGCCAACGCCACTGGCTGGCCATCTGCCATTACGTACACGGTTCCTTGGCAAGAGCTTGGGACCCGTAAAGCCTGCCCAAATCTTAGCCGGGCGGCCTCAGCTTCTGTTACGGCCAGTGCCGGGATGTCGTCCAGCACGGTCGCGATTGGAAGCAAATACGCGTGAGGCGGCGCACTATGAACTATCGCCTCTAGTTTATCCAGACAAATCGCCTGGTCTTCTTGGAACGTCCCGACCTGGGTTCTGCGCAGGGCCGACAGATGTCCGAAAGTCCCCAATAATACAGCTAAATCCCGCGCAAGCGCTCTGATATACGTGCCTTTGCCGCAATCTACTTCGAACTCAGACCGGTCCGTGGGAAGGCTTTCATTCCCTTCCGGGAGTATCAGCTCAAGCCGCGAGATGGTCACCATACGCGGCTTTAGATCGACCGGCAGGCCTGCGCGTGCAAGGTCATAGGCACGCTTGCCATTAATCTTGAGCGCGGAATACGCCGGTGGCATCTGCTCAATCTCGCCCATAAATCTGGGCAGCGCCGCCCTGATTTCATCTGTCGTCGGACGAATGTCAGAGGTATCAGTTACCTCGCCTTCGGCATCGTCAGTGGCCCGAGCTTCGCCCCATTGGACAGTAAACCGGTAGGTCTTCTGCCCGTCCATGGCAAAGGGGACTACTTTGGTTGCCTCGCCCAAGGCGATCGGCAGCACCCCCGTAGCCAACGGGTCCAGCGTCCCCGCGTGGCCTGCCTTGGCCGCATTGAGCACCCGGCGAACCCGCCCCACCGCTTGTGTCGAAGTCATTCCCAGGGGCTTATCCAGCGCTATCCATCCGTTGATCGGAAGGCCTCGCCGTTTCCTCGCCATTTCGCTTATCCCTCACCGCCGTCCGGCTGGGGATGCTCGTCGTCCACGTCCTTCAGCAACAGTTCAATACGCGCCGCATAATCAAAGGATTGATCTAGCTGAAACGACAGCTGCGGAGAAAACTTAAGCGAAACCTGACGCGATACCTGGCCACGTAAGAATGCGGCGTTCCTCTCCAAGGCGGCAATCATTTCATCGCCGCCCTGTCCCCCCAAAGGGGTGACAAAGGCAGTTGCTTGACGGAGGTCCGGGCTGGCGCGCACTTCGGTCACTGTAATTGGGGTCGCGTTAAGTACAGGATCATTTACGTCGCCACGGGACAATATTTCAGCCAGCGCATGGCGCAGCAACTCACCGACCCGCAACTGCCGCTGGGTTCTACCTTTGCCCGATGATCGTGCCTTTGCCATGAAACGCTTTCAGCCGGCTAGAGCGTGCGCGCGACTTCTTCGACTTCGTAGACTTCGATGGCATCGCCTTCCTTCAAGTCTTGATAGCTCTCGAAGGACAGGCCACATTCGGTGCCCTGTTTGACTTCTTTGGCTTCGTCCTGGAAACGCCTCAGGGCAGCAATATTGCCATCGTGTATGACAATGTCGTCGCGCAAAATGCGTGCTTTAACACCCCGCCGGACGACACCTTCGGTGACCAGACAACCCGCCACTTTGCCAACCTTGCTCATATGGAAGACCTTGAGGACTTCTGCACCGCCAATCACGTTTTCCTTGACTGTCGGCGACAGCATGCCCGAAAGCAGTGCCTTTATTTGGTCCAACAAGTCGTAAATGACCGCGTAATAGCGGATCTCGACCCCTTCTTGTTCAGCCAGATCACGTGCCTTTTTAGTTGCCCGCACGTTAAACCCGATCACCGGCGCCTGGGATGCCGCGGCAAGTGTGATATCGGATTCCGTAATCCCGCCCACACCCGTGTGCAATATGCGCACTGCCACTTCCTCGGTATTCATTTTTTCAAGACCCGACTGGATGGCCTCAGCAGACCCCTGAACGTCGGCCTTAATGACAACGGGCAATTCGTCGGCCGTTCCTTGTTTGACCATTTCGAGCATTTGCTCGACCGTCGACCGCTCGCTCGACGCCGCCGCCTGTTCACGGTCACGGCGTTGACGGTACTCGGAAATTTCGCGGGCCCGGGTTTCACTTTCGACGACTGAAAAATCATCACCCGCCGCGGGCGTTCCTTGGAGGCCAAGAACTTCCACCGGCATTGAAGGCCCGGCTTCCTGAATATTGTCGCCATGATCGTTCAACAAGGCACGAACCCGGCCCAATTGATCGCCTGCCACAAATATATCGCCAACCTTGAGCGTTCCACGTTGCACCAAGATGGTTGCAAGGGGGCCACGGCCACGATCCAGCTTGGCCTCGACAACCACACCTTCCGCCGAACGCTCGGGATTAGCGGTCAATTCCATTACTTCGGACTGAAGGGTAATGGCCTCTTCCAGTTTGTCGAAATTGGTTTTCTGGAGAGCCGACACTTCAACCGACAAGACGTCCCCGCCCATTTCCTCGCAGACGATTTCGTGCTGCAAAAGTTCCTGCCGAATGCGATTGGCATCTGCGCCGGGCTTATCAATTTTGTTGATAGCCACGATCATTGGCACTTCGGCAGCTTTCGCGTGGTTGATCGCCTCGATTGTCTGAGGCATGACACCATCGTCAGCAGCAACCACCAGAACCACAATGTCGGTTGCCTGGGCACCACGCGCGCGCATTGCGGAAAAAGCCGCATGGCCCGGCGTATCCAGGAAGGTTATCGACTGACCTCCCGGGGTATTAACCTGGTAGGCACCGATGTGCTGAGTAATTCCACCGGCTTCCCCGGAGACCACATCTGTTTGACGCAAGGCATCCAGCAGCGATGTTTTACCGTGGTCAACATGTCCCATGACCGTGACCACAGGGGCGCGTGAAATCAAATCCCCGGTCTCGTCGTCATCACCTACCAAACCAATTTCCACGTCTGCCTCACTGACTCGCTTCATAATATGGCCAAAATGCCCCACCACCAATTCGGCGGTCTCGTGATCCAGCACCTGGTCCACCGTCGCCATGACGTCCATGCCCATCAGCACTTTGATCACATCGACAGCCCGGACCGCCATACGGTTGGCGAGTTCTTGAACCGTGATCGCGTCGGGGACGACCACCTCGCGAATGACCTTTTTAGGCGGCTCATGGGGTGCGGCGCCGCCTCGCAAACGCTTTTCGCGTTCGCGCGCCCGCTTAACTGAAGCCAAGCTGCGTTGACGCTCTTCATCCCCAGAAAGTGCCCGAGCGACAGTTAGTTTACCACTGCGCCGACGCGGCTCGCCTCGCCTGACCGGCGCAGTCTTCTTGGCGCGTGCCCGTTCGTCAGCCTCGGCCTCGGCCGCGGCGGGCTTGCGAGCCGCAGGTTCGGCGATTCCTTTCTCTTCTTCAACCAGCCGCTTAGACGCATCTTCTTCGGCCTTCCGGCGAGCATCGTCGTCGACTTGCTTCCGTTTTTCTTCTTCCTCGCGTCGCTGCTCGGCGGCAACTTTTTCAGTTTCCAGCTGGCGCTCTTCGTCTGCTCGCTTGAGAGCCTCTTCCTTGGCATGCTCGCGGGCGACCAGATCTGCTTCTAATGCACCTTTAAGCGCATGCGCCCGAGCACTCTTTTCATCGTCAGTCAGTGTCTTGAGAACAACTCGGCCCTTAGTGCTCGGCTGAGGTTCAGCAGTTTGCACGCGCTCGGCAATTTTTTGCGGGACGCTCTCCTCGGGAGTTTTGGCAACAGGCTCTTGCGCGGTTTTGGCAACCTCTTCGTAGTGGCCGCCTTCCTGCTTGAATACCCGCTTCTTCTTGCGCTCGACCACAACCGCTTTGCTGCGACCATGGGAGAAACTCTGACGCACTTGTCCCGTATCCACGATCTTCTTCAATTGAAGGGTTCGTGGACCCTGCGACAAGCTGAGTTTCTTGTCCTGCGGGTCTTTTGCTTCGCTCATACGTTGTCCGCCTTCACCGATACCGGCCGGGAGGTCGTCTCCCGGAAACCGCCGAGTCGTACCGACTCGGCCAAAAAACGTTCCG
>Ga0315336_1003736_pt1 | contig 19667 bp, 14 predicted proteins | sample ASW5metaG_FD_204512 | JGI IMG/M metagenome (GOLD analysis project Ga0315336, IMG submission 204512) | Ammonia-oxidizing marine archaeal communities from Monterey Bay, California, United States - ASW #5 | ecosystem: Environmental > Aquatic > Marine > Intertidal zone | place: USA: California... | reverse complement strand
ATCGTCGAAGGACGTTGATTTATTCTGCAATTCGGTATCGAGAACCGTCTTCTCGGCCGCAATGGCATTCGTTTGAGATTCCAACGTCTCGATTCGAATTTGATTGGCTTCGAGCTGTTGATGCAGTGTGTCAATTTGCTCTTGGGCTTCCTGATTCTTTTGCAGTAAATCCTGATGCTCGTCCATTTGAGTGGTGAGCGAATGGGACGTTTCTTCCAGCCGCGATGTTTTTTCGTTGACCGACTCTTTCAATTCGGCCATTTCGGTTGTCACGTTCTCCAATTCACTCCGCGTCGACAACGCGTCTTCCGTGGAATCGATGAGACGGTTTTCCAGTTCCAGTTTTTCGTCTTTGAGCAATTGGATGTATTGACGAAGAACCTCTAGTTCCGATGCCATTTCCTGAATTTTTTGGAGGGCGTCGTCGGTCTCTGATTGACTGCCTGTCGCAAAGCTCCGAAGCGCATCATTGTCCGTAGGCGCCGATTCCTGCAAAGCGTTTAATTCTGAGAATTCTGCAAGCGATTCTTCCATCGCGGCAAGCGTTTCCGCCTGCTCATTCAATTCCGCCAACATTCGTGCCTGATCGATATGGGATTTCTGCAGAGAGTAGGATTGACCTTCAATATGAGACCGCAATTCCGCCCGGTCGCGCTCTGATTGACCCAAACGAACGTCGTTCTGATCCGCATTCGTTCGCAACGATTCGTTTTCCCGTTGGAGGGAACGATTCAATTCTATCTGCTCGTTCAACGACGCCAGACTATCCTGCGCCTTCGTCAGTTCATCGTTCAATTCTTTAACGGATTCGTCGGAGGTAGTCGCATTCCCCTCCATTCGAACAAGAGAGGCTTTTTTCTCCGAAAGTTCCTGCTCCAAATCCGAGATGGTACTTTCCAGGTCAGAGTATTTTCGAAAGGTCGCCGTGAGAGTTTCATCTTTCTGACTCAGCGATAATTTCAAATGCGCCAACTCATCTTCAAGATGTTTGTAATCTTCCGGGTTTACCGAAGACTCTTCCAGCGCCGGCATCTGCGCCACTTGCTGGCCCAAGTCCTGAAGAAGCCCTTCCAGTTCTTCGTTCTTTTCCAGGCTGGATTGTAGCGCATCTTCTTTTTGTCTGGCCTGATCGGCAAGGTGCTTGTTCTCTTCCCGGCTCGTATTCAACGCTTCTTCTCGAGAATACAACCGGTCTTTGATTTCGTCCAGAAGTTGATTCGTCTGAGCTTCTCTTTCTTTGTATTGCTGCAGCTCCTGTTCAACATTCTGTTGGATCGATTCCAGCTTCGTGAACAACGCTTCCGGAACGGGGCCCGCATCCTCAACCAGGGTCAACGGAATCTCGACGGGTTTCTTTTCGGCTTGTTGATTTTTTTTCTTTACCTGAATAAATTGGGCCAACTGTACCGAACGGGAATTAGGAGCAATGATCGATAATTTCTTACACAGTTGATCTGCTTCATCTAAGCGGTCTAATTTCGTGAGACAAAAAATCTTGGAAGCCAGTAATTCGGCGTTGTCGGGAAATGTTTCTGTCAGTGTGTTCAACACTTCCAGAGCCTGGTCGTCCTCGTTAGCTTTTAAGAGCCGGGACGCCTCATCAGCGAGCTGTTTATGAGCCGGGGTAGTCATAGAATCTATAATGCCAATCTGGTCAGTAAATTATTTACAGGATGGCATTTACTATAGCAAAAAAATTAGAGGATTAAAACGTAATCGTGACGTTTATGAGGGTAAAACGTAGTAATACACCGCCATGAAATGGCAAAGGGAACCGCCCATCACAAAACCGTGCCAGACTGCGTGGTTGTACGGCAATTTGTCCCACAAATAGAAGGCCGTTCCACCCGTGTAAAGGACCCCTCCCAATACCAATAAAATGAGTCCGCCGGTCGGAGTTTGTTCAAAAAGAGGCTTAATTGCAAACATCGCCACCCAGCCCATGCCAATGTAAATTAACGTGGACGCCAAATGGAATCGACCCGTAAAAAAAAGTTTGAAAATAACGCCAGCAATCGCAAGAGTCCATATGACGACCAATAGGGTCCAACCCCACTTACCGTGGATCGTTACGAGCGTGAACGGGGTATAACTTCCTGCGATCAAAAGATATATGGCCGAATGGTCGAGTATCCGAAACACCCGCTTTAATTCAGGACGTTGAAAGGTGTGGTACAACGTTGACATCAAGTACAAAAGGATCAACGTAGCGCCAAATATGGACACACCCGTAATGTGATACGCATCTCCATGTTCAGCGGCGTAAACGACTAAAAGAATTAATCCAATAACGCTAAGAATTGCCCCGATACCATGCGTAATGATATTGGCCAATTCCTCATTCCGGGTATATTTTGCCATATCGATTTTAGTCAAGAATCTGCCCATTTCATTGGTGTCTACGAGAAGTATACCTTAGGATCCGCAGGATAGAAAAATTTGATAACGATTAGACTGAATCAGCCTTAAAGTGGTTTAGGCCTGGTCGTGCAACGGGAATTAAGGCAGCACGTAGTAGTAGACGGCCATGAAGTGGCAAAGAGACCCCGCCATAACAAATCCATGCCAGACGGCATGATTGTAACGCAGTTTTTCCCACAAATAGAAAACCGTTCCGCCGGTGTACAACACGCCGCCGAAAACCAACAATATCAAGCCGCCCGTTGGCGTTCCTTCGACCAGTGGCTTGATGGCGATCACCGCGACCCAGCCCATTCCAATATAAAGCCCCGTGGAGAGCAGATCGAAATGTCCTGTATAAAACAGTTTGAAAATCACGCCGCCGATAGCCAATGTCCAAATCACCGCCAGCATGGTCCAGCCCCAAGGTCCTCGCATGGTGACAAGAGTGAACGGCGTATAGCTACCAGCGATCAAGAGATAAATACACGAGTGATCCAGAATACGAAAGATTCGTTTGAGATCAGGACGCTCAAACCAATGGTACAACGTCGACATTCCGTAAAGTAGAATGAGGGTGGTTCCAAAAATGGACACGCTGGTGATGTGGTAAGCGTCGCCGTGTTGTGCTGCATAGACGACCAAAAGAATACAGCCGATTACACTCAAAATCGCGCCGATACCATGGGTGATGATGTTGGCCAGTTCTTCTTCGCGGGTGTAATTGGTGACTTCCGCTTCTGTCAATAATTTACTCAATTCCTCGATACCCAAATGAAGTGTACCCGAGGATTTTAAAAAAAGGAAAGCCCGGCAAGAAATTTATCTCGCCGGGCTTTTAGATGTTTCGTTTATGGAACAGGTCTATCTAATTTTTGCTATTGGGTTCGCTTCCAACAATGGATACAAAACTCACACACTGTCCCGGACGTCCACCCAAGTTGTGGGTAAGACCAAGTTTAGGTTCGTCGATTTGACGTTCACCCGCTTCACCGCGGAGTTGTAACCACATTTCATACATCATGCGAAGACCGGAAGCACCAATGGGATGGCCAAAAGATTTCAAACCACCATCAGGATTGACAGGCAATGAACCGTCAAGCGCAAACGTTCCGTCCATGACGTCTTCCCAGCCCTTACCGCGCTCTGAGAATCCAAGATCTTCATATAACACCAATTCGGTTGGTGTGAAACAGTCGTGGACTTCCGCCATGGAGATTTCTTCACGAGGATTTTCAACGCCCGCTTGGCGGTACGCTTCGGCAGCAGATTCTTCGACTTCTTTGAACGTTGTGAAATCGTAGTCTTGCGTCATTGGACCTTCAGCAGGACCTGCCACGAAAGAGAGGGCCTTAATGAAAATGGGTTTGTCCGTGTATTTGTGGGCGTCTTCGGCGCGCACCAAAATGGCACATGCAGAACCGTCGCTCACGCCGGAGCAATCCATGATGCCGAGGTGGCCGGCGACTTTTGGAGAAGCTTTGATTTTGTCTAATTCAACGGGTTTTTGGAATTGCGCTTTTGGGTTTTTGGCACCGTTCTCGTGGTTTTTCTGAGCGATTTTCGAGATCACTTCTTTGCCGGTATCATCATCCAAACCGTATTTTTTGAAGTAAGCGGGTGCCAACATCGAGAAGTGAGCTGGAGCCGTGGTCATTGCTTTGGTTCCGTCTCCCGGAGGGGCTCCGGTCGTTAATCCAGAAAAGCCGGAGTCCTTCAGTTTTTCAACACCGACGGCCATTACCATGTCGTACGCGCCCGACGCTACTGCGTAGGCCGCATTTCGCATGGCTTCGCTCCCGGTTGCACAGAAATTTTCGACGCGAGTTACCGGTTTATATTTTATCTTCAGCGGTTCGGAAAGAGTCAACCCGGAAAGGTTGCCCATCGTACCCAACCAATAGGCATCAATATCGTCGTGTGTAATACCGGCTGAGCTCAACGCTTCCGTAGTGGATTCAATGAGCATATCGCCCACGCTCTTATCCCAATGTTCACCGAAAGGCGTGCAGCCCATACCGACAATGGCTACCTGATCGCATATTCCATTACTTGACATAATAAATCTCCTACCGTGCGGGTCTTGATTTCCAAAAATAGTTATGTACTCCGTCGGCCGTAAACAACCGTCGGAACGTCAGTTTCAATTCGTTTCCGATAGCGACCGTTTCGGGATCGCAATCGGTGATTTCCAATTCCACTCGACCGCCACAATCGAAATCGACAATGGCCATTACCATGGGCGGCTGCAGCGTATATGCCAACCGGTCCAACGTATAAGTCGCGACTTTACCGACTTCATCGGCATAAGGAACGGACACCATTTTTTCCTGAGCGCGACATTTCACACACACTTTTTGAGGAGGTAAATGACGAGCGCCGCATTCGGTACATTCCGAACCCACAAATGAAAATTTCCAATTCCGCCCGCGAAACGATGGAGGTCCAGCCGGTCGGGATGGGTCCGGTCTGCGTGGCGGTTCTGCTTCCAGTATACCACGCCATTTTAAGTAGCGGGTATAGGACAAATCGTTGCGTTTTGAATCGATTAAGGCTTGTACCGGAGACGCGGGTTTGTAGTCTGCAATCGCGTCGGTCGTTTTTAAGACGATGGCGTCGACGCCGTCGCTGACGGAGATGACGAGAATGGTTTCGCCCGGTTTCGCTTTGTCGAGTGCGGACGCCAACATGAGTCCTGCATGAGCAGCACCGGTGTGACCGACCGTGGAATTTAGCGCGTCGATGGTTTGTTCGGGACTGAGTTTCAATTGAGCTATCAGGCCGGCGGCCGCGCGGATATTGGGCGCGTCGACGATGACGTGGTTCAAGTCTTTGGCTTCAAGACCGGCTTGTTCGAGAATCGCGTTGGTACCGGATGCCAGCAGCGGTCCGTAGATCTGAGTGAGGGCGAAGCGGTCTTCCCAGGTTTTCGAAGCGCGTTGGCCCGGTGTTCGCCAGACGGCTTGATGTTCCAGCGTTTCTGAGTAGGTGGATTCGATGGTTGCGATTGGATTGTCGTTTCCGAATACAAATGCCGATGCACCGTCTCCACCGTTTAGTTCGGCGGCCCCTTCGGGCATGCCGAGGCGAATGTCGGACAACGCGGCAAGCGCCGGGCCGGAAGCTTCGGAAGCCGTCAAAAATGTGGTCAGGCCCGCGCGAACGGAACCGCCTAAATCCATGGCTCGAGTAGACGGGTTCAAGTTCAATGCCGCCTGGATGGTGGCTGAGTTGAGTTTTTCTTGGTACGGAGGATCCGTCGTAGCAAAGTACAGGTTCTTGATAGAGTCGGAGTCCAACGAACTTAAGGCATTCTTCGAGGCTTCGACAGCCATGGTCACGGTATCTTCGTCGTAACTGGCTACGGAGCGTTCGCCGCGCCCTCCGCGAGTACCGGTTGTCTTACCGATGACGTCCCGTTGCAATCGATTAAATGGGATATATGCCCCATAGGAAATTATTCCGCTCATGCGTTACTCCATTGAGTTTTCTCTTCAAAATAATCGAAGCAGTATGGCAAAAAGTTGAATAGATGTTCAAATGGTGGACGAATTACATGTCCAAAACCATACGACGATGATTCATGACTCGACCGGTATGATTGGCATAATTGGATTCCATTTCCTTTTCTACGACGAATCCCATTCGGTCGTAGAGTGCCTCTGCACGCGGGTTTTCCACCGAAACATCCAACACCGCTTTGGTACCGCCCGATTCCCTCCCTTGGGCGAGTAGGTGGTTGACCATTTTTTCACCGATGCCGTGGCCGCGCATTTCGGGGTCCACACCTAAGTGCAAGACTGCGAATTCGTTTCCCTTGGGAGGCTTGATTACGCCTTCCGTTTGGAGTCCGCGCCGGCTGACGTTGATTCCACCGATTAATCCATACGTGCCGAAAATCTGTTTTACGGCGGAGATGAAGAAAGGAAACGTGGTTGCGCCGGTGAATCCCGCACCAGCCGCGACAACTTTTTCGTCGATGGTGCCTACGATGTGAGACTTATAACCAAATTCTCCGGCAGGTTGTTGAAGCGTCCGGTACAGGTACTCTTTGGCGCTGACTTTGGTTTGGTGTGAAAATACGTAGTCGAACACGGCTGGCCCGGAACTATACACGAGAGGAACCATGGGTTCCGCGTCTTCCGGTCGGGCGGGTCGAAAATTCACATCCATTAGAAATCCTCTTGATTCTATAACGACCGAAAAAAGTCAGGAGGTTGAACATTGACGGAGGTCGCTTTTTCGAAATTCGCTCCGGCGTCGTGCATTTCTTTTTCGATGGGTTCACGAAAGTCGGGATGAGTGATTCGGAGGAGTGCCTGTGCCCGCTCGTCGATGCTCAACGCTTTCAGTTGAACCGCTCCGTATTCGGTGATGACCCAATCGGTAACATGTTCGGGTGTTGTGATTCGAGTCCCTTTGGGGAATTGCGAAACGATATTGGAGATGACGGTTCCGTCTTTCAGCGTGGTGGTGGATGGTAAACAAACCATGCTCTTGCCACCAGGCGACAACGAAGCGCCATAGGCGAATTCGAATGCGCCGCCCAGGCCACTGTAGGTTTTGGGCCCGATGCAATGGGCCATCGTTTGCCCCGTCATGTCCACACTGAGGACGCTGTTGATGCTAGCGAGGTTTTTGATTCGAGCATGGACGTCGACGCGGTTGGTTTCCTCGACGGGAAGAATCGCTACACCAGGATTGTTTTCGATCCACTCGTGAAGTTTTTTGGTGCCTAAAGCGAATGTCGCCACAGACAATCCGTCGTAGAGTCCTTTGTGCGCGTTCGTCGCTGCACCGGAAGTGAGCAAATCAATGTGCGCTTCGCACAGCATTTCGGTATGGATGCCGAGCTCATTTTTTTCGGCCAGCAATCCGCCGATCGCCATGGGGATCGTGCCGAAGCCCAATTGGACCGTATCTTTGTCCTCAACCAGATTCGCCACATTTTTTGCAATCGCCAGTTCTACCTCATTCGGCGCTGGGACAGGGAATTCGAGGGGTGGGGCATCATCCTCTACTATGATGTCTGCCAGCTCGATGGACATTTCATTGTTTCCGAACTCTTTTATTCCTTGAACGTAGGGTAGTTTTTCGTTCACTTCGAAAACGATTTTTGTATGTGGTCGATTCTTTTTTAGCCAGGGAATGACTCTCGCTTCTGAGCCTGCAGTCATCGAGCAATTGAAATAGCCTCGTTCGTTCATGGGCCCGACGCGGTACACATAGTAGTCGACCGGTCGCCCGTGGTCCTGCATGCAGACGCCGTCCGTAAAATTCATTGGGGAGTAGAACATGTGGCCGCGCGCGTTTTGGGCTGGCCGCTCCTGCGCGCCGTAGAATGCCGTCCAAACAGGAATATCCGCGCGTTCCATATAGGGCGAAGGCGCGGTGGCAATAGCGCAGACGATATTGACGTCCGCAAGCGATTCCTGCGCATCGTTTATAGCGTTAATCACGCCGTAGGGTTCGCCAGACCAGGAACCCAGTTGGATTACTTGGCCGGCTTTAAATTGGGCGACCAAATCAGTAGGGGTGGTCAGTTTTTGCTTGTATGTATTCTGGAAATCCGACATAAAAGACGGCCTTTCTTGCTCGAAAAATGGAATCTACGAGTGTAACGATTGCTGTTGGTGGCTGCAATTTTTTTATATCAATTTGATTGGCCGTCGTTTTTTGATATATTGGATGACTCATTTCACACACAAAGAGGATTCATCATGAAATCATTATCGATCGCCGCCGCACTTTTACTTGTTAGTATGTTGTCATTTTCCGCCGTTGCTCACGACGGTCACCATCCCGATGCTCCTAACCCGAGTCCTAACGCTTCGGTAAGCCAGGAAATTGGGTATGAAGTTGTCACGATTACGCACGGTAGTCCCGGCGTCAAAGGACGCGAAGGAAAAGTCTGGGGCGAATTAGTCCCATTCAACGGCGGCGAACCGCGACCATGGATGGCGGGTGCCAACGGGAGTTCTATAATTACCTTTAAAGAAGACGTTAAAATCAACGGGCAGGCCCTGGCAAAAGGTGCGTACGGATTGTTTATGATTCCCTCGGCAGATTCTTGGACAGTTGTTTTCAGTAACAACAGCAGTAAATACGGAATCATGCAATACAAGAAAGAAGAAGATGCGTTGAGAATTACCGTGAAACCGACAGAAGCCCCGCTCCAAGAATGGTTGAAATACTCCATTGAAAAAACGGGCGACGTATCTGCAGATATTTCCATGCGTTGGGAGAATTTGAAAGTGACATTCTCAGTAGAAGCGCCGGACAAGCGCGAAGGACATTAATCGATACCACTTGCCGGAAGTATACCAACGATCGTCGGCATCGAGTAGAACTCAAAACACAGCAAATAAAAAAGCCACTCGCAATGAATATGCGAGTGGCTTTTTCTTGTTTCAATGTCCGTCGTTAGTCTGCGTATGATTCCGTGATCGCCTGATAGGTCATCTGGTGCATTTTCGTACGGGTGGGTTCGATTCCAGCTGGCATCAATTGAGTCAGTACGATGCCGACCAATTTTTCCTTCGGATCAATCCAGAAGTCAGTGCTGGCCGCGCCTCCCCAGGAGAATTCGCCTACGGAACCGGTGTTGCCGTTGGCGGCGGGGCTCGTGACGACAGACCCGCTCAATCCGAAACTGACACCTGTGAAAGAGTCGCCCGCGAATAATTGGCTGAGGGGGTTGTCACCCAAAGAATCCGACAGGTGGTCGGAGGTCATGAGGTTGACTGTCGTGGGACTCAAAAGTTGTACGCCGTCCAATTCGCCGCCATTGACGAGCATCTGGGCCAATCGCAAGTAATCCATGGCGGTACACACCATTCCTGCGCCGCCGAATTCCAGCGGGGATTCTTTTCGATACAGACTGTTTTTCGGTGGATCGATGGGCATCAGTTTTCCATTTGGAAGTTTCGCGTAATTGGCGGCGAAACGGTCGAGTTTGTCGTCCGTCACGGTAAACGACGCGTCCACCATACCCAGTGGTTTGAACACGCGCTCGTCTAGAAAGTCGCCGTAATCCTGACCGGAAATGACTTCCACCAAACGGCCCAGTACGTCGATGCTCATGCCGTAGTGCCATGCTTCACCGGGTTGGTTGGCTAAGGGTTGTTTTGCAAGGGTCTTACAGAATTCTTCCAACGATGTGTCGTTGTTGTAGGCGGCTTGAATCGTGAGTCCGTTTTTCTTGTACAGTTCGGCAATGGGGGTCCCTTCATAAAAGTCGTACGAGATCCCCGCCGTGTGGGTCAACAGGTGTTTGAATGTGATGGGCTTATTTGCCGGCACCGTTTTGTCTTTACCGGCATAAACCGTCATGTTTTCGTATTCGGGAAGAAACGTTGAAATGGGGTCGTTGAGCGTAAAGTGACCTTCTTCATACAGCATCATGACGGCCACACCCGTGACGATTTTAGTCATTGAATACATTCGGAACAGTGTGTCGTCTTTCATTGGCTTGGCTTGTTCGGCGTCCATCATTCCGTAGGTTTCAAAGTGAACCACTTTTCCGTCACGTACAATCGCAGTCAAGAGACCCTTTACTTTGCCTTCGTCGACGAAGTTTTTCATGACGTTTGTTACGCGGTCGATACGTTCCGAAGACATACCGACTTCTTCGGGTTCAGCGGCAGGTAGATTAAAGGCATTCTCAGCGGAAAACGCGGTGGTCGCCACGAGCGATAAGACGACAAGTGGCAACAAAAATGAACTGATTTTTTTCATGGTAGACTCCCTTTCGAGTAACGAATGATAAGAGAGAGAGGATAGTATAAATCCGAAGGTCGGTCAACTTATTCGCGAGTAACTTCGACCGCGGACGGAGGTAGTTCCCGTTGAATTTCTTCGAGGCGATAGCCGAAGCCGGGCCCTTCGATTGATGAAGCGTCGACTGTTCCTTTGTCCCGCGTGTACAACCCCGGATGGATTTTGGCTTCCGCCGCGGAGGCATCGGGATAGAACTGCATGGCGTTGGTTTCCACGCCCATGATGGTTCCGGCGTGGATGGCCAGTTGGACGTGGGGGATTTGTGCCAGCATTGGATTCGTTAAGTCCTGGACCATTAGCTCCATTCCGTGGGCTTTTGCCCAGCAAAGGGCGAGCAGGGCGCCGGTTTGCGTTTTACATGTTTTTAACGCGACACCGGTCCAGCCCAGCTGTTTTCCAAGTCGAACCAGCTTCCAGTCATGGGCGCTTTCGTCGAGGAATAGTGGTTTGCGCTGCGAAACGGAATGAACGTCGATTGGGTATTTTTCCAGGTCGTAGGGGAAGGGCTGTTCCACGTAAAGGATGCGGCGGTGAATATCGGGATGGTCGGCGGAAAGAGAATCGAGAATTTGGTTGACGTACTCCGGATCCTGAACGGTGCAGTTGAAATCGGTGGTGATGTGGTCTACGCCCAGCTCGACACACATCTTCCCGATAGCGGCGAGTCGCGCGAGGTCCCAAAGGGAATCGTTGCCCCGTAGTTTTATTTTCAGGCAGTTGAGGCCATCTTTTTTGATCCAATCTTCCAGCAGCACGGGATACCCATCTTCCGGTTCATCGCCGGTCAGTTCGTCGGGCGAGATGGGATCGAGTCCACCGACAAGGTGCCACGCGGGAATGGTTGTCGGGGCGTCGGTGATCAAGAAGTCGTTGGGAAATTGGTTCTCGAAAGAGGAATCATTGTCTGCTTCGAGATATGCGGACAAATCTCGATTGAGATCTTCGCGTGTGTATGTTTCGTAAACTGGTTTGCTCAGGATTTTCCCCCACGCGTCGTGCAATGCAATATCGAAGGCTGAACAACAGACGAGGGCAGCGAGCCACGGCATGGGTTCTTTACCGGCCCGATCATTTTCATTGTAGTTATGATGGAGGGCTGACAATTCCTGTTCCTGAAATGAGTGACCGACTTCGAGCACATCGCCTGGCCGGGAACAGTGTGCCCAGGCATCGGCGAGGCGGATGGTAAATTCCTTGAGTGCTTCGTGGCGTTCCGCGTAGGTCTCGTCGCCGGGCCACACCCATTGCACGCTGAGGGGTGTTTCGCCCCACCCTTCGGCGGAATCTCCATTTTCTGCAGTGACGCTCAGGCACACTCGGGCGCACGTGACGGAATCCAGCGTCTCGGGGCCGAATTTAAGCGGTACGCGAGTTTGGACGGGGAGAAAGTAGACTTTGGCGGCGTTGGGAGTGATTTTCATGGTGTAAGCTGGTAATCCAATTCTGAAGTAAATTGGGTAGATGGTACCAAACCGACAGAATCCGAAAACAATCTGTGAAGGATTGTTTTGTGTCGGCGGGAATCCCTTGTTTTCTGCCTTTCGAGTCCTAAAAAAGTGGAGATTCGGCGGAAAATTTGATACCGTTCAGGCAGGATTATTGACAAGGCAGGGCTGAATGCGTAAATCATTATATATCATCACTTTGGGTGTATTGTGCCTCGTCGCTTCTCCGGGTTTTGCACAAACTTCTTTTACGGACGAACAAGTCGAGTTTTTCGAAGGGGACGTGACCGAAATCCTCGAGGAAATGTGTTTCGAGTGTCATGGGAAAGGCGATACGCTCGAAGGTGGCTTCGATTTGACTACCCGCGGCCGTATTCTTCGCGGTGGTGACCTCGGTCCGGCTATAAACGAGGGTTCACTTGCCGAAAGCCTGCTTCTGGAATTGATTACGTCGAAAGATAAAGAACGTCGTATGCCGCCGGACGCCGAATTGATGCAATACGATAAAGACGTGTTGCTGAAATGGGTGATGGAGGGGTTGCCTTGGACGGACGGTCCGGAAATGGTAGCTGCGGATGCCCCCGGCGTGGAAGCACAGATATCTGACGAAGACAAGAACTTTTGGGCGTATCGGCCCGTAGAACGCCCAAAAGTTCCGACGGTATCGGATTCAGCATGGCAGTCGAATCCGATTGACGCGCTGGTTCATGCACGGTTGGAGGGAGATCGTCTGGTTCCATCAGCATCAGCTGATCGCGTTGCGCTTATTCGTCGGGCCTATTTTGATTTGACGGGATTACCGCCAACGCCGGACGAAGTACAGGCTTTCGTGGCGGATGAGAATCCGGATGCATTTGAGGCGGTTATTGATTCATTGTTGGACTCGCCGCACTACGGAGAGAAATGGGCGCGGCATTGGCTGGATTTGGTTCGGTATGCCGACTCGCAGGGTTTTGAGAGGGATTCCGACAAACCCTATATGTGGCGGTATCGCGATTATGTGATCGATTCGTTTAACGCGGACAAACCGTATGACCAGTTCGTGAAAGAGCAATTGGCAGGCGACGAGTTTCCCGAGCCATCGCCCGAAGAATTGATTGCGACGGGCTATTACCGCGTGGGTCAATGGGACGATGAGCCGGCGGATCCGCTGCAGTCGTACTACGACGACCTGGGTGACGTCATCGACACGACGGCGAAAACGTTTTTGGGAATGACGATGGGTTGCGCGCGGTGTCACTCTCATAAAATCGATCCGATTCCTCACGAAGACTATTACCGTTTCCTATCCTTTTTTCACAACGTGACGCCGATCAAACGAGTTAAGGGTAACGGTATTCTTCGAAACATCATGACCAAAGAAGAACTGAAGGAATTTGAGGTTCGGAAAATTGAACATGCTGCGGTGGAAGCACAAAAGGCGGCTGATTTCTACGAAGGATTCGAATCGTTCAAAGCGGCTGTTCGGGAAAAAGAACCGGAATTGCTGGGCGACACGGAAGTAGAAATATCCGACTTGGAAAAAATGTCGTACCGGTTTTATCGGAATACATGGACTTCGTTGCCGGACTTTGACGATTTCCGCCCTGAAGATACGGGCAAATTAATTCATAATTTCGTCTCGTTGAGTCCAGCGACCCGTGACGAAGCGATTGGGTTCGTTTACGAGGGGAAGATTCGCGTTCCTGAAAAAGGCGAGTATACGTTTGTATTGAATTCCGGGGATGCCGCTCGCTTGACGATCGGAAAAGAGGTCGTTTCCGAAACGACTCATGATAACCCGGAGAAGGTTAAGGGTAGAACCCAACTCAAAAAAGGCGCTCAACCGTTTCGTCTCGAATTCATCAACGCTACCGGACGACCACTCTTGGAACTTGCGTGGCGTGGTAAAGCGTTGGAAGGAACGCGGCAACTGTCCATCGGCGGTAAAACGGGTGTTCCGGATCTCGAATTCATTTTTGGTTTGATTGCGAGCCATGGCGAAAAAGTCATGGGGAAAGAATGGCATACAAAATTTAATTCGACGGTCGAAGAGTTGCAGCGACTTCGCAACGAAGTGGTGGATGGTAAGTATGCAGCGACGGTAGGTGAAGACGGCCCCGAGTTTAAAGATACATTCCTGCACGTGCGCGGTAGTCCGCATGCGTTAGGCAAGCAGATTACGCCCGGTTTTCCATCGGTACTTTCGCCTCCGGAAGTCGAGCTGCCGCCCCGTTCCGAAGGCGATACGACGACTGGCTTGCGGTCGATTTTCGCGGACTGGGTTGCCAACGAAGCGAACCCGTTGACTGCTCGCGTGATGGTGAACCGTATTTGGCAACATCATTTTGGGCGCGGCATTGTGCGGTCGACGAGTAATTTTGGGAGCGCGGGAACGCGCCCGACGCATCCGTTGTTGCTGGATTGGCTGGCCGATGAGTTTGTCGCGAACGGATGGCGAATGAAGCCGCTTCACAAGAAAATCATGATGTCCAAAACGTATCAACAATCATCGGTCGCGCGCGATGTGGAATTGGCCGCGGATCCGAATAATCATTTGTTCTGGCGATTTGATATGCGTCGGCTTGGCGCTGAGGAAGTTCGTGACGCCATACTTTCGGTGAGCGGCGAGCTGAATACGAAGATGCACGGACCTGGGATTTATACGGTGCTGCCACCGGAGGTGATCGCAACGTCATCGAAGAAGAGCAATATTTTTTCGTCGGGTATGTGGGGCGAATCCACACCGGAAGATGCGGCGCGCCGTAGCGTGTACATCCATATCAAGCGTTCTCTGCAGCCGCCCATTTTGACGGACTTCGATTTTGCAGACACGGATGCAACGTGTCCGGTACGTTTCGATACGACTCAGCCAGGGCAGGCTCTTCACTTGCTGAACAGCGATTTCACGCATGCGCAGGCAGACTTGCTGAACGAACGGTTAAAAACCGAGACCGACGGAACTGTTGATGAACGGATTCGCAAGGCATTCGAATTGACCACAGGTCGCGTGGCCACGGCGGAAGAAATTGAGCACAGCAAATTGTTTGTGGCTGAAATGCAAAACGAACTTGGGCTGGACGAAGAAAAGGCATGGGATCGTTTTGCGCTCCTTATGTTTAATTTGAACGAATTCATTTTTCTGGATTAGAGGGTAGTAGGATGGCAAAGGAACCACAAGGTACCGGTAGTTTCTGCGGACGCACGCGTCGGGAATTTCTGCGGACGATGGGTGGCGGGTTTACGTCACTGGCGATGGCCGGGCTATTGGAAAAAGACGGTTTTTTGGGTAAACAGGCGTTCGCTGCCGATGGCGTAACTCCTTACGAAAATCCGCTGGCACCCAAACCACCTCACTTCGCTCCGAAAGCGAAGAGCGTCATTTTCCTTTTTATGTACGGTGGCCCGAGTCATGTAGACACATTCGACCACAAGCCGGATTTGTATAAATACGACGGCCAGACGATTAAGGTAAAGACCCATGGTCGCGGCGGCCACAAAAACGAAGGACGTATTGTTGGTCCCAAGTGGAGCTTCGATCAATATGGACAATCGGGCCAATGGGTTTCTGAATTATTCCCTCACGTATCGACGTGCGTAGACGACATCGCGTTCATCAAATCGATGCAGGCGGATTCACCGATCCATGGGTCGGCGATGTTTATGATGAATTCGGGTCGGATTCAGAGCGGGCATCCGACGTTGGGTTCCTGGCTGAACTACGGATTGGGTTCTGAAAATCAGGACTTGCCCGGTTACGTCGTGATGCTCGACAAGACCGGCGGTCCCATCAGCGGGGCGAAGAATTGGACGAGTGGATATATGCCGGCTCAATACCAGGGGACTATTTTCCGTCCCGATGATTCCCCGATTCTGCATCTCAAGCCGCCGAAAGGGATGAGTACGGAAGAACAGCGTAAGATTATTGATCATGCCAACCATTTTAACGGGAAGCATCTGGCTGCCCGTATCGATAACACGAATCTGGCTGCACGTATTGCGAGCTACGAGTTGGCTTTTAAAATGCAAACGACAGCTCCGGAAGCGGCAGACGTTTCGGACGAGCCACAACATATCAAAGAACTGTATGGAATGGACCAGGAACGAACGTCGGACTTTGGTCGTAAAATGATTATGGCACGCCGTTTGGTTGAGCGCGGAGTACGTTTCATTCAGGTGTATTCAGGTGGCGCACATAATGATGACAACTGGGATGCTCACGCGGATTTGAAGTTTAATCACGATAAGCATTGCGGGAACACGGATAAGCCGATCGCGGGATTGCTGAAAGATTTGAAGCAACGCGGGTTGTTAGATGAAACGCTGGTCGTTTGGGGCGGAGAATTTGGACGTCAACCGACGGCCGAATATGCCAAGGGTACTGGCCGAGACCATAATTCGCTCGGTTTCACGATGTGGATGGCGGGCGGCGGGATCAAAGGCGGGGTATCTGTCGGCGAAACCGACGAGTTGGGTAGCCGCGCGGTGACGAAGCCTTATCAGGTGAAACATCTTCACGCGACGGTACTGAATCAAATGGGTTTGAATCCCAATTCGTTGACGTATTTCTTTGATGGATTGGATGAATCGTTGGTGGGAGTCGAAGGGGCTGAACCAATTCACGAAATAATCGCTTAAGAATGAGGAGAGTGGCTGTGCAAAAACTATTGATGGGTTGTTTAGTGACGCTGGTGGCGTTGACCGGTTGTGAACAAAAGAAGGTGACTATGATTGCGAGTTTTGATACGGCATTGCCGTTGGGTGAAGTGACCAAAGGCGAGCCGGTAAAACAGTTCGAGCTGACGAACGGCAACGGGATGAAAGCGGTCATTTTGGAGTACGGTGGCATTCTTCATGAATTGCATGTGCCGGACAAAGACGGCAACCTGGCGGATGTGGTGCTGGGATGTTCATCGATCGAAAGTTACGATACGGACAGTCCGTATTTTGGAGCGATCACCGGGCGTTACGCGAATCGCATTGCGAACGGAAAATTCTCGCTTGACGGCAAAGAGTATTCTCTGGCAATCAACAATGACCCCAATTCCCTACATGGTGGTGTCGTTGGTTATAACCGAAAAGTCTGGAAGGGCGAGTCATTCACGAACGATGACAAATCGGTGGGTGTAAAGTTGACGTACACGAGTGCGGATATGGAAGAGGGATTCCCGGGCGCCTTGACCAATACGGTCACGTACACGTTAACGCATGACAACACGTTAGACATTGTTTTTGAAGCGACGACCGATAAGACGACCGTAATCAATTTGACGCACCACGCGTATTTTAATTTGGCGGGCCATGACAGCGGAAAAGACGTGCTGGGTCATGAACTGCAAATCGAGGCGGCCAAGTATACGCCTTTTGATTCAACGTTGATTCCTACCGGTGCGATAGATGAATTGGATGGGTCACCATTGGATTTCAGTACTTCGAAAACGATTGGCAAGGACATCGCCGATGTTGAAGGCGGGTACGATCACAACTACGTCTTGGACAATCAGTCCGGGAACTATGCTTTGGCGGCGCGGGTTGTTGAGCCGGAGAGTGGTCGCATATTGGAAGTTCATTCCGACCAGCCCGGGATTCAATTCTATACGGGTAATGGTTTGGACGCATCTTTCGTCGGAAAGGGCGGAATTAAATACGCGACACAACAAGGATTTTGCCTGGAGCCGCAAAAGCATCCGGATACTCCGAACCATGACAATTTTCCAACGGCAGTATTGAAGCCGGGAGAAACCTATCGTCATCATATGGCTTTCGCATTTTCGAATTAATTACTTATTGGGAGAATAGAGTTGTCGGACAAGAAACAATTTGATTTAACGGGTAAGGTCGCCTTTATCACGGGTAGTTCCACTGGGCTAGGAAAAGTCATGGCGATGTCGCTGGGCGAAGCCGGTGCTCACGTCGTGATGAATTACGCGAACAATAAGGAGCGGGCGGACGAGACATTCGCAGAATTCGAAAGTGCCGGGTATGAAGGCATTATGCTACGCGGCAGTGCGATCAATGAAACCGATGTAGCGCGCATGATTGCCGAGACGAAGAAGAAATATGGCGCGGTGGATATTATGGTGTTGAACGCAACGCCGGATCAGCCGCAGAAACCGATCGAATTGTACGATTGGGAATTCTATCAGTCGATGCTGGACTTTTTTATTAAGAGCCCATTTCTTTTTACGCGGGCCATTTTACCCGACATGAAAAAAAGAGAATCCGGCCGGATCATTAATATCGGCTCCGAAGTATTCCAACGTGGTGTACCCAATTTTACGGCGTACGTGGCGGCGAAGGGTGGTCAGAACGGATTTAATCGGAGTCTGGCCGGTGAATTGGCGCCGTGGGGCATTACGGTGAACATGGTTTCGCCGGGATGGATTCCGGTGGAACGCCACGAAAATGATCCACAGGAAATGAAAGACGAATATTTGAGCGGACTGCCGATGAGACGGTGGGGCGTTCCAAAAGAAGTAGCAGATACTGTGACGTTCTTGGCTTCAGATGAAGCGTCGTATGTATCGGGACAAAACATTTGCGTAAACGGCGCCCACACCACGGCGTAGTCGAATAATACAGATTGGAGAACACCCATGAATAAATGGATATGCTTTTTAATGATGCCGTTGTTGGCTTTGGCCGGTTGCGGAGACAGGTCGGATTCAGGCCGGATTCAAGTGGCCTACGTAACTAACGGGATTGACCCGTTTTGGACGATTGCCGAAGCCGGCGCGTTGGCGGGGGCGGAGGCCTTTGATGTGGACTGTGAAGTGTTGATGCCGCCGAAGGGATTGCCGGATCAAGTACGGATGATTGAATCTTTACTGGTTAATGGGATCGATGGCGTTGCGATAAGTCCAATCGATGCTGCGAATCAAGTTAGTTTTTTGAACGATGTAGCTGCACAGACCAATTTGATTACTCAGGATTCGGATGCGCCCGATTGTGACCGTCTGTGCTTTATTGGAATGAACAATTACGATGCCGGTCGTGAAGCTGGAAAAATGGTGAAGGATGCACTGCCGGACGGCGGTGAGATCATGATTTTCGTGGGTCGTCTGGAACAGTTGAATGCGCAGCAGCGGCGGCAAGGTGTGATCGATGAATTGTTGGATCGTCCGGTACAAAACGTGGACGAAATGAAAACGGATGGAGTCGGCGACAAAATTGTGGGTGACAAGTACACGATTCTTGGTACGTTGACGGATAATTTTGATACCGGGAAAGCAAAAGCAAATGCGGAAGACGCGATGGCGGCCAATGAAAATCTGGCTGGGATGGTTGGGCTTTTCGCGTACAACATGCCCGCGTGTCTTGAAGCGGTTAAGTCTGCCAACAATCTCGGAAAGATAAAACTCGTAAGCTTTGATGAAGCCGACAATACCTTGCAAGGTATCATTGACGGTCACGTTCAGGGGACGGTTAGTCAGCAACCCTACAAGTATGGATACGAGTCGGTACGAGTCCTGGCTGCGTTGGCGCGCGGCGACAAATCGGTTCTTCCTGAAGACGGCTTTATGAAAATCGATTCGATCAATGTGACCAAAGAAAACGTTGAAGAGTTTTGGGCGGAGCTGAAGAAGTTAAAGGGCGAGGATTAGGGTGACTGATTCTGCTCCCTTGTTGGAAGTACGGGGACTGACGAAACGATTTCCTGGTGTAGTCGCGTTGAAAGACGTAGGCGTACAATTGAATTCCAATGAAGTCCTGGCTGTGATTGGTGAAAACGGCGCTGGCAAGAGCACGTTGATGAAAATTCTTGCGGGCGTTCAAGGGCCGGATTCCGGGAGCATTCAGGTGGACGGCGAAACGGTTCACATCGATTCGGTCCGTGCGGCTACGGATTTAGGTATTGCATTGATTCACCAGGAATTGAACCTGGCGGACAATCTGGATGTGGCGGCCAATATGTTTTTAGGTCGGGAATCCTCTAAGTGGGGATGGCTCCCAAAAGCGGAATTGGCGGAAAAAACCCAGGTCATTCTTGATGAACTTGAAGTTGATTTTTCACCAGATACGCCCGTCGAACAATTGTCTATCGGATATCGACAGCTTATAGAA
>Ga0315336_1003735_pt1 | contig 19669 bp, 20 predicted proteins | sample ASW5metaG_FD_204512 | JGI IMG/M metagenome (GOLD analysis project Ga0315336, IMG submission 204512) | Ammonia-oxidizing marine archaeal communities from Monterey Bay, California, United States - ASW #5 | ecosystem: Environmental > Aquatic > Marine > Intertidal zone | place: USA: California... | reverse complement strand
CGAAGTCGGCTGCATCCAGCGCTTCGTTGAGTCGTTTGTAGAACGGATGTCCCGGTGCTTCGGCTAAATCAGCGGCGTAGAACAGCCCCTGCTGCCGCCGCCGCTTCACCCGTGTCCCCATTGCCATAGCACCAGTCTACGCTAAAATATCCCTGCCCCTAAATGGTTTTTAGACACGGGCTGCTAGCACATTCTGATCCGAAGATTGGGCCGAGAACCTCGCCGCGCCTTCTTTCACGGTCCGACCTAGCTTCTCACGTACCAGCGCAATGTGCATCTTCAGATCGTAGAACTTGCCTGGGTAGGAAAGCGGCACATTGACGCCGTTGAGTTCTTGATCGAGTTTCGCTAGCTGGGCCTCCATACTCGCTAGGCCCTGTCGTCCCTGAGAATCATTCCCCCCCCCGAGGACGACGGCGCTAACTCTGCCGTACCGAACACGTCAGGGATAATGAGGTGCCCTTTCACGAACCCAGGTAGACCCTACGATGCCCGTCCGCAAACAAGACGCCCGAGACTATCATGCCTTGCCCACGCCCGGAGTTCCGCAGCCACGCGTTCCGTCAGCTCGTTCAGTTCATGCGCCGCGATCGCCCCGTACCGCAGCTCGACGATCATCAGATTCGTGTCGCCGAACAGCCGTCGGCTCTCGCGATAGGTAACACCCACCGGGTCCGCGTACGGAATGACACGGGAAGCGTCGGCGTCGAGTTCGAGGCCGATCAGGAAGAAAGGGGCCGCGAGGATGAAGATGATACTGGCGATCACAATGCCGCGCGCATGACGGCAGCCGAAGGTTGCTAGCGTGTCGAGGAAACCCGGGAGGAGCTTCACCTGACGAGTCCTTGGTCAGACTTCATCGACAAAACTCCTCGATCTTACAGAACGTGAAAGTACCCACCCTTTTCGATTACTTCCAGGCGCATGTCAAACAAACCCGAAAGCCCTTCCGAGGAAAGAACTTCCGCCTTCGAGCCGTCACGGAAAACGCTACCGTCTTTCATGAGGATAACTCTCTCGATCTCGGGAATGATGTCCGGCAAGTGGTGCGTCACAAGCACAATACTCACTCCCGACTGCGCAACCTTCCGCATCGTTTCTTGCAACTCCTCTACGGCTCGCAGGTCCAGACTCGCCGACGGTTCATCCAAGATGAGGGCACGCGGATCATGGATCAACGCCCGCGCAATCACCACGCGCCGCGATTCACCCGACGACATCTCCAACATGTCATGCTCGGCCAGATGGGCGATCTCCAGCTCATTCATCACTTGGTCGGTCCGCTCGCGCATCGCGTCGGTGACTTCGTTGTGCGGCCAAATCTCGGCGCTGCTAAAGAAACCCGATAGCACTGCTTCTCTGCCGGTAATCGGCCGCGTGCACGTCTCCACCCAATCGGGCGAAACGATACCGAGCTGCGGCCTGAGATGAAAAATGTTCCAACGATCTTGGCCCAGGATCTTCATCGACCAATCATCAACCGTCTGCAAGGGGTGTAACTCACGCATAATCGTCTTGATCAGGGACGACTTCCCCGAGCCGTTCGGTCCAACGATCGCCACGTGCTCGCCCAAGTCGATCTTGAGGGTCAGCGACTGCAAGACCGTTCGCCGGCCGCGCATCACACTCACGTTGCGAAACGCAATCAGCGAACCCGCCCGACTCGATTCCGACCCGTTGTTACCAGTTTCCACTGCCGATATTTCCCCTAGGACTGCGTCTCCACAGCCTTCCTGTAGGGGCACGCCATGGCGTGCCCGTGCCCATGCAGGGCATGAATGCAACGACTTACTACTTTAGGATCTTCGTCAACGCCATCGTGCCGGCTTTCGCAATCATGCCGTCCTGTTGCGCTGTCACACCACTGACGCCGATCGACCCGATCACTTCACCTCCCCACGTAATCGGCAATCCGCCCTCAAACGGCATCGCACCCGGAAGAGCAACCAGCGCGGTCCGGCCACCGACGGCATCGCCGAACACCTTGGTCGACCGTTTGAAGTTTATGGCGCTTTCCGCCTTACTGATCGCGACTTCAATGCTGCCGATCTGCACCCCGTCCATACGTTGCAAGTAGAGCAGATTACCTCCGTCGTCCAAGATCGCGATCACCACATTCCAGCCATTCTCCTTGGCGTGCGCTTCCGCCGCGGCCGCAATGCCCTTCGTGACTTCCAGTGTGAGCGCCTTCTTGGTCGCTAGCTGCGCCGCCTCCGCCTGCCAGGCCAATACGAGACAGAACGCCAAGAGGGCCACCAGAAACTTCGCTTTGTATCCCATGAAATCCTCCGAGAAGCCGGCCCGCATCACGCCAACCGGACAAGATCGCCATCGTATCAAACGCGCCCATACGGGAGTACACTAGGAACCATGGATTCACGCTGCGAACTCAGCCTTCTGCTCACCCGCCGCCAACTCTTTGGCCGCGCGAGCACGGGCATCGGCGTTGCGGCCCTCGGCTCTCTGCTCGGCGACGATCTGCGAGCCAATCCTAAGGGCCCCAATGACCGCGCGATCGATCTGCGCACCGGCGGTCTAGCCGACCTTCCTCATTTCGCGCCCAAGGCGAAGCGAATCATCTATCTGTTTCAGTCCGGCGCGCCGTCGCAGATGGACCTGTTCGACTACAAGCCCACACTGCAGCGATTCCACGGGCAGGAACTTCCCGATTCCGTCCGCCAAGGTCAGCGCATCACCGGCATGACCTCGGGGCAAGACTCGTTCCCCGTCGCCTCGTCGATCTTCAGGTTCAACCAGCACGGCGAGACCGGCACGTGGCTCAGCGAACTCATCCCTCACCAGGGCAAGATCGTCGACGATGTCGCCTACATCAAGACCGTCCACACCGACGCCATCAACCACGACCCGGCCATCACCTTTATCCAGAGCGGCTCGCAACAGCCCGGCCGCCCGAGCATGGGCGCATGGATGAGCTACGGCCTCGGCAGTGAGAATCAGAACCTACCCGGCTTCGTCGTCCTCGTCTCGCAGAAGAATTCACTGAACAACGCGCAACCGCTCTTCTCGCGTCTCTGGGGTACTGGTTTCCTGCCATCGCGCTATCAGGGCGTGCGGTTTCGTTCGAGCGGCGACCCGGTTCTGTATCTATCCGACCCGCCCGGGGTCAACAAGAAAAGCCGCCGCCAGATGCTCGACAGCCTAGCTGAACTCAATAGCATGCGTGCCGAGGAGTTCGGCGATCCTGAGATCGATACGCGCATCGCGCAATACGAGATGGCCTATCGGATGCAGACCTCCGTGCCCGACCTGATGGATCTCTCCGACGAGCCGGACCACATCTTCGACCTCTATGGCCCCGACGCGCGCAAGCCCGGCACCTACGCCGCGAACTGTCTACTCGCCCGCCGCTTAGCCGAGCGCGACGTCCGCTTCATCCAACTCTTCCACCGCGGCTGGGACCAGCACAACGATCTACCGCGCGACATCGCGCTGCAATCGAAGTCAACCGACCAAGCTTCCGCCGCCCTCATTCAGGACCTCAAGCAACGCGGCATGCTCGACGACACCCTCGTCGTCTGGGGAGGCGAATTCGGCCGCACCGTCTACTGCCAAGGCGAGCTCACCGCCACCAACTACGGACGCGACCATCACCCCCGCTGCTTCACCATCTGGATGGCCGGCGGCGGCGTCAAACCCGGCATCTCGATCGGCGAGACCGACGACTACTGCTACAACATCGTCAAAGACCCCGTCCACATCCACGACCTGCAAACGACGATTCTTCACCTAATGGGTATCGACCACAAGAAGCTCACCTTCAAGTACCAAGGCCGCCATTTCCGCCTGACGGATGTGCATGGCCAATTAGTAGAAAGCCTACTCGCCTAGCTATCGTTTATTGACCTTTGGGCGGACTCTTCAGCGGACTCAGCAGACAAGTCGTCAGACTACGAGCGGTGGACTGTTGGTGCGAACCCGATATGGACGAAGCCGCTTTGCGGCAGACGCTGCGCGTGGTAGGATTTGGCAGGGTAACTGCTGATGCGGTCGATCAGACTTGGAGCGGCTACCGTACCCTTTTTCCCCTTCGCGGAGCCACGACACCGCATCGCGCCGAGCGAGTTGGGATACAAACCCCATAAGAGCAATTGTGAGGACGGTAAAATACCATAGTTCATGACATCGGTCATCACTAGTTAACACTTTAGTTTGAGTGAACGAGGCACGAGAAACGCTCCCTTAGTAATCGCGCCTGGACAAACAGTAGTCAGCTTGGAAGAATTAGTCTGCCACAATACGAATCACGCAAGTCGCGACGAACGCGCGACCCGCGAGGCGCATTACGCAGCCTTTGTAGTTCCCACCCCCAGACAGGGAGGAATTCGGTCAGCCGTCGTTGACGACAGAGATCAGCACCGCATTGCTGGGCACGCCGTCGACAACAACCCCAGGGAAACCGACTGACACGCGGTCAAACACATCCTGGCCGGCGATCTGCTCGGCAAGCACGCCAAGCACTTTTTCCGGCGTCCCCTTCTTCGATGTAGGCTCACGCGATCGCTCGGTGATTGGATGGCCTTCGCCGTCCAGAATGATCATCTTCAGCCCCGAGCCGCCGATGTCGATGGCCAACGTCCGGATACCGTGAGTATTTTCCGCCATGGATCGAAGTCTAGCCCAGCACCGACCTGGGGGACAAGATCAGACGCCCACGAGTTTCTGATGAGGCCCCCTCGTGCCAAGCTCTGCCGGCGCGATATCCTAGTCTGACCACCTGGAGCCTCGACCGTGAACAAGCAACCCTTCCCCCGAAATCTAACCCGCCGTGAAGTGCTAACCGCCTCCGTTGGCGCGTCCGCTCTCTCCTGCTCATCACCCTCGGCCAAGAAGCGCCCGAACATCTTGATGCTCATGTCCGATCAGCATCGCGGCGACTGCATGGGCGCGGACGGCAACCCGACCATCTCGACCCCTCATCTCGATCAACTCGCTGCCGAAGGAGCGCGGTTTCGCTGCGCCTACTCTTCGACGCCGAGTTGCACACCCGCTCGGGCGGCGCTGCTTACCGGCAAGTCACCTTGGCAACACGGCATGCTCGGATTCGGACGCGTCGCCGAGCGCTATCCCGTCGAAATGCCGCGCGTACTGCGGGACGGCGGCTACCACACCGCCGGCATTGGCAAGATGCACTGGCATCCGCAACGCAACTTGCACGGGTTCCACAGTGTGCAGCTTGATGAATCAGGCCGCGTGCGGACACCTGATTTCGTAAGCGACTACCGCCAGTGGTTTGCAACAGAAGCGCCCGACCTCGATCCCGACGCCACCGGTATCGGCTGGAACGACTATCGCGCGCATCCCTACGTCTTGCCCGAGCGCCTCCACCCCACGGCCTGGACCGGCGATCGCGCCGTTGACTTCCTTCAGGGCTATCAACAACCCGAGCCGTTTTTCCTCAAAGTTTCGTTCGCGCGCCCGCACAGCCCGTACGATCCCCCACAACGCTTTATGGATCAGTACGCCGACGCGCCGTTACCCGAAGCTCGTGTCGGCGGATGGGCCGAGCGCTACCGGGAACGCAACAACGATAGCTTCAGCATCTGGCACGGTGACCTCGGCCCTGAGCAAGTACGTCACTCGCGCCAGGGCTACCACGGCTCCGTCAGTTTCATCGACGAACAGATCGGCCGCATCCTCGAAGCCCTGGACACGCGCGGCGAACTCGACGAGACACTCATCCTCTATTTCTCGGACCATGGCGACATGACCGGCGACCACCACATGTGGCGAAAGTGTTTCGCCTACGAAGCGTCGGCGCGCATTCCGATGCTCATCCGCTGGCCGACCGGGCTTGTGGCAGCCGAGCGCGGACAGGTGATTGACAAGCCGGTCGAAATCCGCGACATCCTGCCCACAATGCTCGACGCCGCAGGTCAAGGCGGACGCGACGACATGGATGGCCGCAGCATGTTGCCCCTGCTACAAAGCAGCGACGCACCGTGGCGTGAGTTCATCGATCTAGAGCACAACATCTGCTACAGCCCGAAGAACCACTGGACGGCACTCACCGACGGGCGCACGAAGTACATCTTCCACGCCCTCGACGGCGAGGAGCAGCTTTTCGATCTAACCGCCGATCCGCACGAGCAGAGTGACCTCGCCGGCGAATCCGCCCACGAAGACAGCCTGCGACTTTGGCGCAACCGCATGATCGAACATCTCGCCGAACGCGGCGAACCTTTCGTCATAAATGGCAAACTCATGCCGCGGCCCGAACGATTCCTGTATTCACCCCACTACCCGGAGCCCGCGTGAAACTGGCGGTCCGCTCCCCCTCGCGACAGACTTTCCTATGATGGGGAACCGGGTTCGATTCACAAATGAAAACTGTTCTACGTTGGCTGGGGCCGGCCATCCCGTGCCCCACGATATTCAGCCATGCCAACACGCGTGTTCGGGAACGGTCGATGATTTGTTCCTTGAACGCCGCAAAGTTTCGCCATCCGGCACAGCCGGCGTCCACCACCGTGGTGACCCCGCTGCGAAATGTAAATCCGTCGGGTCGCACATTGGACTCCCCCGTGTATTCGGGCGACATGTCGGCAGCGAAGACGTGGACATGAATATCCACAAGCCCCGGCGTAACGTACAGACCGGAGGCATCAATCACCCTCCGCCCTCTCCCCTCGGGGAGGTTTTCGGCGACGGCGGCCACACACAGGAGGTCCGGAGTTCGAGTCTCCGCGCGCCCACCATATTTACTGGGGTTATAGCGATACCGCCCCAAAAACGTAAATGTCTGCGAAAGCCCTTCGAAAGCCTTTTGGCTGGCACGATGTCGCCTGTCAGGGGGCTGAAATAGAAGGTCTACTGAAGGGCTTGGGGCGTTTTTCGGTGCTCTGAAGATCGGTCTAGAGACCCTTTAGCGGGACAACCCTGCTGTTCGGTTGCCAAGCCTATCTCAAGCTCAAGCTGATCGACTAACGCTGAGTTTGGCGGTCGAGTTTCTTGGTAACCACGGGCGCTTCGGTGAGCAGGTCTTTAATCTCGTCGGCGCGCGATTCGCGAACCAGGAAGGCGTACGACGACGCCGCGATCCAAAGGGAGACGGCAGCGAACACGATCGCCGAGTGAAAATTGCCGGATTGCTCGACAAGATGGCCGGTCAGCAACGGTGCGCAGATGCCGGCCAGGTTACTAATCGTGTTCTGATACCCAACGGCCCTTCCGGTGATCGACTTTGGCGAGATCGCTTGGGTCAGCGCCCAATAGTTGGCGCTGGTGAGACCGATACCGGCTAGCGCAATCACAAGGATGGCCAGCGCTACTTGGCTTGATGCCGCCCAGATCAAGATCAATGTCGAGCTGCCGACTAGATAGCCGCTGATCACAAATACCTTGCGTACAAGAACAGGTCGTCCCGTCCGGCGGATCCAGTGGTCAGCCCAGCGGCCGGCTGCGGGAGAAACAATCGACATTCCAATAAAGGGAAGAGCCGTATAAATCCCCATCTCGAAAAACGAAAGGCTATGTTCCATAACGAGGTACGATGGGAGCCAACTCATGCAGAAGTACCAGAAATAGGAGTAGAAGAAAGCGGTGATGGTGATTCCCCAAACCACCGGGTTTCCCAAGAGCTTTCGATAGGGCAACGCTCTGGGGGTGGCGGGGCCTGCTGCTGATGAAATCGTGGCGCGGCGGCCAGGCGCCAGCCAAAACCAAGGCAGCAACCAGACGCAGGGAACAAGGCCTGTCAGCAGAAACATCGTCCGCCAACCCAGTTGGTCGAGTAGGACGCCTCCCAGGAAACCTCCAATAGCCGGCCCGATCATCATGCCGGAAATGTAGACTCCCGTGGGTAGCCCCTGTTCGCTCTCGGAGAAGTTCTGACGGATATACGTCAAACTGACTGGCTGTGCAGCCGCCTGACTCGCCCCTAGAATCAGGCGCAGCCCGAAGATTTGACCAAAAGAGTGAGCGAGACCGATGGCGGCCGAGGACAAAGACCAGAGCAGGAACGCAATGCCGTAGGTCCACCGGGATCCGAATCGGTCCACCGCCCATCCGGCTGGAATCTGCAGGACGGTATACGACCAGAAGAACGCCGACATCAGCGCGCCGGTGGCTGAAGGTGAGAACCCGAATTCATCCATGATCGGAACGGCGGCAACACTAAGGTTGTTGCGGTCAATGTAGTTCACCAGTATGGCGAGGAAGAGTAGACAGACCACAACCCAGCGCCGGCGTGACGTGCTTGGTTGATCTGCTTCTGGAGACTTCACGTACTGTTGCCGCCCGCGTGCCCGCACCTCTGCTTGACCGGCTGGAGCCAGGATCTTACCATCGAAGCGCGTTGCTGACGCTGGACGACGATTGCGTGGGGACATACTCACGTCTCCAACCACGGAATCAAGAAGAGGAGGCCTATGCTGCGAGCCGGGATCGCGCGGTCGATGATCACTCCACCGCTCGGTATGACGATGGTGGGATACGCGGGGCGGGAAGGAGCCGCGCAGGGAATAGACGAGGACTTGACCACAACCGCTCTCGTTCTCGAGAGCCAGGGGACACGGGTGGCGATTGTTGGCTTTGACCTTGCCTTTCTGCAGGGCGAGCTCCTGCTTCGAACACGATGCGCTCTCGCGGATGCGCTTGGCATTCCGGCCGCCCATGTGCTCATCAACTGCAGTCACACGCACTGCGGTCCGACGATGAACGCCTACTACTACGACGACGATTCGGAGCAGCACCGGATGCGGGCCGAGTATGAGGCTCATCTTGTCGAGGAGATGCCCCGCTTGGCAGCCGTGGCAGTGGCTGACCTTGGCGATGCGCGGCTGGTCACCGCGACAGGAGAAGCGCGAATCGGTATCAATCGCAGGGAGCTGGATGACGCTGGGGACATCATCCTTGGCGAGAACCCCGACGGCCCCGTTGACCATGAAGTGCGCGTCGTCCGCATTGACGACATGGGCGGCAGGCCCAAGGCCATTGTTTTCGCGCACGGCTGTCACACAGTGACGATGGGGCCCAAATACCTTCAGTGGTCTCCCGACTACGTTGGCCCGGCGCGCCGGTTAGTCGAAAGCGCGCTCGGCTGCCTCAGTTTGTTCCTGCAAGCGAATGCTGGGGACATCGATCCAATCACGGGCATCGGGGCCGATGAGGACAATACCGACGCGAAAAATCGCATCGGTACCACCCTCGGAGGTGAGGTTCTGAAGGTTTGCTCCCGTTTGTATTCGGACACAGTTCGCGGCCCCCGGACGATCTTCGGCATGCTGGCCAAAGCTTCGGCCTACCCCAGAGTCGCGGTAAGCGGAGAAGCGGACACCCGTATCGCGGTGAAGGAAATTCCCATCGAATTGCCGCTCATGGAATATCCAACGCTCGCGCAGGCACGTGAGCTGGAAGAAACGTGTATCAACGATCTCCGGGATGCGAAAGCGAGCGGCGTCGCCCGAGCGAGGCTGAATGTAGCGCAGCGATATGTCTACTGTGCCCGCTCGCTGGTCGATCGAGTGGAGAACAAGCGCAGACGCGCGCTCGACGCGACGATCCAGGTCATCTCTATTGATGAGCTTGCGATCGCGGCATTTCCAGGGGAGACCTTTGCGGCGTCGGGGATGGCGGTCAAGGAACACTCGCCTTTTCCTTCGACGCTCTTCTTGGGCTACAGCAACGGCTGCCTCACGTACATTCCGACGCAGGACGCCTACCCCCCGGAAGGCTGGTCATTCTTTCGCCGCTACCACATTCCAGACATGCTGTTCCTACAATCGTACGGAGTCGGTTCGGCGCTGGAATCAGGAACGGCGGAGATGGTCGTGGATCGAACGGTCAATTTACTTGAAGAGATGTATGAGAAACCAAGCTATTAGCGTGTCTAGGCCGCTCGGCAATAGTCCACTGCGCCGTACTTGAGCGTATAACTCCACGCGATACATCCCTTCCGTGTCCCACAAACACCTCAGGAATGTTCGCTGGACCACTCGAGCGGTCTAGTTTCTCTCCGCCCTCACGCGGCTTAGAATCGCCGCTCTGTGGTCTAGTTTCTCTCCGCCGTTCTCAGAACCTTGGGAAACCCGAGGAATCATGTTCACGACGGTAATGAAGGACGGTACGACCTACAAAGCGTGGGGGACGTGCAAGGGAGATGCAATTGAAGGGGACTGTTACTTTGAATCGAGTGACGGCGTCCATTGGACGCGGCCGAAGCTGGACGTTGTCAAACTCGACGGCCGCGAGACGAATCTGTTGCTGACCCGTCCCTATCAGCCTTGGCTTCGGATTGCCCACGTGTTCAGGGATCCGACCGCCGACCCTGCGGAGCGTTACAAGATGGTCCGTCAAGGATTCATGTCTCCTGAGGAGTTCGAAAGATCAGAGTTTCGGGAACGACGTCCCGATGATTGGGAAACAAAAGCGGTTGGTGACCAGGTGAGGTACATTCAAGGCGGCGTCTCATCCGACGGGATTCATTGGACCATGCTGCCCGAACCGCTTGTGGTCGAATTCTGTGATAACCACATCACTGGCGAATGGGATGAGCGGCTCGAACAATACGTGATTTACACTCGGAAGTGGCATGCCAACCAGCGTGCCGCTGGGATCGATCTCGGCAACTGGAAGTCTGCGGCGAAACGGGCGGTCGGGCGCACGACCAGCACAAACTTCCGCCGATTCCCGCGCTCAACCGTCGCAATGACTTCCCCCTCTTCGATGCCTCCCTCGCATCTGCTCTACGCCAACAGCAAAACCACGATGCCGGGCGCGCCGGATCAACACGTAATGTTTCCAACCGTGTGGAATATTGTAAAGGACGCAACTTATATCAGACTCGCGACCAGTCCGGACAACGGCATCTGGGAATTCGCGCCGGTTCGAGAACTGTTCGGAACCGGTGGACCCGGCGCCTGGGACGACGGTGCGGTTTTTGCCTCGCCCAATCTGATCGAGTTGCCCAATGGCGATTTTGCGCTTTCTTACTGGGGTTTCGACGTTCTCCACAAATACCCACGCGGCCAGTATCACTTTTCACCCGGCTACATGATTTGGCCGAAAGGCCGAATGACGGCGATCGAAGCGAAAGAGGACGGTGAATTCAGCCTGGCCAGTGTGGTCCTGCCGGGCGGTCGTCTACTGATCAACGCGTCCGTCGAGCCAGGTGGCGAAGTTCGCGTGGAAGCCGAGGGAGTTGATGGTCGGACATTCAAAACGTGCGATCCCATAACCGGCGACCAGTTTTGGACTCCCGTATCCTGGAGCGGAGGAGACAGTCTCGGATTGAGCAAAGGCGACATTGTCCGCCTCCAATTCAAACTCAACAAGGCACGGATCTATGGGATTGAGTTCGACGACCGGGAGGTCGACTAGATGGGGGTCGCCGGGTCATCGCGCGAAGTATAGGAAATAATGGCTTCAACTCCCCGCCACCGCTCCCGTACACTCCGTCGTTCGCCTGCTGCTGAAAAGCCCCCGATACTCGTCCAGGGCGCTCGTACCTACCAGACCGCGTAAATCAAGAATACTCCCGAGGGCTTCCCATGTCCTCAAGCGACGTTGAAGTGCCAGACGGTTTGGCCGATCACGTCGGTCCGATTCTACCTCTTTACGGATTACTGTCGCGAACAACCGATGTCATGAACGATCAGTTTCTTTCGCACTCAGGTGCCTGAGACGGCTCGGTTTCGGTCGCCCGGACCTCTGGCCGACACCTCTGTGATGGACGATTGATGGTGAGAAACGAATTTCTCAGTGTCTTTCTTCGACGCCACGCTGCGGTGTGTCGATCAACTCCCCTCGGGACCGTGCCCCAGGGTCGAATCAGCCGATTGTGACGTGGATTGTGACGTAACTAGGCGAGGAACACCCACATTCACCGAGTGACATGGAGTATCACGAAGTGCGATCTCGAACCGCCCAGCTCGGTTGCCCTCACCTAGGACCTGGTTTAGGTCTGTATTCCAAACCAGCGGCAATTCTAGGATGCGCGGTCGAAGGGCTTTGTCGGGTCTAGACCCTTTCTGAAGTAGGCTCATCAATCGGTCTTCAGCCTTTTGTAACTGTTCCTTGCACTCGGCCTGGACTGTGCGGGTTCGGAGTGGGAACCGGATATCACAACACCTATGTCGCGCACTGGCTCTATCTGGTTTGTTTCCTTGAGCTTATCCGTGCTCGTGGTAGCGGAACTCTTCGTGCCAGTTTTGGACCACATCCACGGAGCGGGCCGGCCGGCCGGCACTTGCGTCGCGCAGACCGTCGAATCGGGAACGTAGCCGCGCTTCTTGTGGCAATGCGCCGGCCATAGGCGCCGTTAATCACGACAAGCAGTTTTCCGTCGCGTGGCACGGTCGAGGAAACGACCGCCTCGATTCCCATCGTGCCGCAGCCTTGCACGAGGATGGCCTCGTACCCTCGCCCCGCCACCCCGGCGACGTTGAGCAGTCCAGCACGGATCGAGTGAACCAGCTCGATGAATTCGAGATCCCGCGACCCCAAATCGTGAAGCGTGGCCTGTTTGACACCGGGGCTGGTTGTCAGCGGACCTGGCGTAAACAGTAGTTTGTCGCCCATCGCCCTATTCTCCATCACTCCGGTCAGGGCTCGGTCCTTCGGGTTTCGCGGCGGTATAGTTCCACATGGTTGCGGTCAGAAGGCTTCCCAGAATCGACAGCACAAAAAACACCTGAAAAAGGCGGTCCCACCCGAAGCGGGTAGTAACCCTGGCGACCAAATAAGGGGATACCAACTGCCCAATCGAGGAAAGGCCACTGATAAAGCCTGCGACGGTGGCGGTCCCACGGCGGGAACCCGCATCCTGTGAGGCAGCGCCCTGCATCAGAGTGTCAGGACCGTAGTTCATGATCCCGATCAACGAAATTCCAACCGTGTTGCCCAAATAGCCTTGGCTGGCGAGCCGTGGGTGCAGGTAACAGGCCAGCCCCAAACCACCCTGCATTATCGTTGCTACCGGGTAGCGCCGTGACTGGAACAGCTTGTCCGAGGCGTAGCCAGCCAGGATAGCACCCAAGCATCCGACCAGCTCGTAAGTGGATGAGATGTAACCCGCCGATTCCAGCTCGTAGCCGAGGTGTTCCACCATGTACAGGGGCAGCCAAAACAAAAACGAGTACCGCGTGATCTTTAGCAAAGCGGCGGTGATGCCCGTGATCCAGACAACCGGTTTCGTGAGAAATTTCCTCAGATGGATCAGCTTCGAACCGGGGTCACCGGCTACATCCGGCATACCCACATCGGAGGGTTGAGTCCGCGCCACGAGGGGAAAGAAGACGGCAATCACCGAAAGCAGCACAGCGGGCGCCCAGAAGCCCCGCTGCCAAACCCACTGGGCCAGAAACGTTGGATGGGAGACCACAAACGTGGCGAAGACCGTGCCCACAAAGCCTCCCAAAACGTAGTTTGTCGTCCACCATGCCATCACCACCCCTCTTTCCCGAGGGTGAAACCAGCAGGCCATGGTTTTGACCAGACCAGGCCATCCCTGCGACTGTCCCAGACCATTGAGGCAACCGAGAAACCCCAGCAGGTAGAAGGACGTACTGAAGCCCATCCCGAGGTTTGACAGAATGGCAATCCCCAGGCCCGCCGTAACGATCAGCCGCGGGCTGAAGCGGTCTGAAAGCGACCCGGCGAAAACTTGACCGAGCGCGTAACTCAAGCTGTATCCAAAGATGATGTCAGCCAATTGATCCTTCGAAAACCCCAGATGGTCCTGAAGCAGCGGCATTAAAACGCTGAAATTCTTGCGGCACAGATAGAAGGCCGCATAAGCCAGCCAAGTGATAGCGAAGATGCGGATTCGCCACGATCGCAGTTGATCTGGCGCGGATAGATCGGGCAATGAGGTCACCGCTTGGAATGGGGATGCGTGGAGAAGGCCTCGATCACGGGTTTGGCAATCCGGCTGTCGGGCGGAGCCAGCCCGAGGACGTAGGCAATCGTTGCCGCCGTGTCGCAGCATCGCCGCGCGACCTTCGACGAGGTCGCCGCCCTCAGCGTCGACGGCCTGAATGCGTCAACCTCCAGAGGCGTACCCTCTGTGTATCGTGGCCACGGGACTTTTAGGAGCAGAAAACCGCACAGGAGGACAACCGCTAGAGCCAAATCGCGGGGGCCGATGAGAGGAATGGGCTTGGGCCGCGGCATCTGTGTTGTGTCCAACGCTGCCTAGCCCGCAAGCCTACTCAAGCACCCGGATGAAGCGGTACTTTTCCCCCGGGCCCGGCTCGAGTTCCGGTACCGAGCCCACCTCGACAGCGACATCCGGCGGGAAGATCTGACGGCAACGGGCAAGAACTTCCCGGCAGGGGTGTGACGACTCTTGCGGAAGCACCTCCACCGTCACGCGGACCCGGTCGCGGGCCGTCTGGACCACCTCAAATCGGGCCATCCCCGAAACTTGGCTCAGCGAATGCCGAATCGTAATCGGGCTGATGACTCTCCCGTTACTCAGGGTGATGAACTCGACGGAACGTCCCTGCAAAGCATCGAGGCAGCCGAACGAAGTTCGACACGGGGGAACGTGTGCGGGATGCCGGGCGATGTCGCCGGTCTCAAAGCGGATGAAGGGCATGGCAAAGGAGTGCAGAGCCGTGGCCACCACCTCTCCCGCCTCTCCGGGGGCGGCGGGATGGCCGTCCTTGAGAATCTCGACAAACACGGAGTCATCCGAGGTGTGATAGCAGCGGCACTGCGGACAGCTCCAGGCGATCATGTTGAATTCGTGGGCGCCATACACGTCGATGACGGGAGCCTGGAACCCCTCTTCAATCCGCCGGCGGGTCGGCGCGGCCAGCAGCTCCGAACCGGAGAAAACCATTCGGACACCCAATCGGCGAAGCTGTTGTCCTTCGTCTTGAGCCACAACCCGCTCCAACACGTTGGGGCGGCCTCGAATGACTTCGGGGCGGCGGCGGACGAGTTCTTGCACGCACTGTGTCGGGTGGAGAGCCGGGTCCAGCGGAGTGGTAGAGAAAAACCCCAACCGGTGGGGGAGTATACGCCGGGTGTCTCCCATGCCGACCGCCACGTTACGGTAATGCGGTTCGATGCCGAGCTGAACGGCGGTTCGCAAGCGGTGCGCGAGAAGGAATTGCTCTTCCCACCAGGTCCTCACGATGAGGTCCGGCTGCCCCGTCGAACCCGAAGTGGTGTGCCGGATACAGCGCTCGAGGTTGACGCCGCGCGCGAGCTTCTCGTCGAGAGGAGTCCGTTGCCGTTGCCGTTTGGTGCTAACCGGAATGCGGGACAGGTCGTCCACGCCCTGAATCTGCTCGGGGTGAACACCGGCCTCCTCAAACAGCCGGCGATAGTAGGGCACACGTTCCCACGCATGACGTACCAGTTTTCGAGTCTGACGGTCCCGGAGCCGGCGAGTCGTTTCTACGTCGCCCGTGGGCCGGTCCCAGAAAGTAAGCCAAGTATCTAGAGACCCCAACCATTCCCCCTAAAACACCGTTCGCTATTTTAGCCAGGATTTCCAATTTGGCTCCTCTGACGACACGAGTCTACACCCTCACCCGGCGAAGCGCAACCATTTCTCCAGCCGAAAGAGGCGGCGGCTGAGGCGGGACCGATCGAGCCCCCTTCTTGCCCCTCATGGGGGCTGATCCGCCGCTGCGAAGTCAATTTCGCAGACACCCCTCCGAGCTTCCGTCTTCAGTACACAGATTTCGCATTCGCCAAGTGCGGTGCTACCCGCCCGGCACAGGCAGCGGCCAGATCCTCCGCAGCATGTCGCCAAACAGCCGCCGGTTCAGATGTCCCTCCGCGAACAAGAGCCAGTAATACCGCGCGTGTTTAATCAGCCGTCCGCCCGTCTTCATCAGCCGGTGCTGGGCAGCCCCAGCCGCCGCCAGAGATTGCCCAGGTTGTAGGCCAGCACGCTTAACTGCAAGCGCACCTCGTTCGCCCGGAAGCGATGGCACGACAGCCGCGTCCAGTGCGTCGCTTGCTTCCATTCTTTGATCCATTGCTCGGCGGTGCCGCGCTTGTTGTAGAAACGCACCACCGACTGACTTGGCAAGCTCATGTTCGTGACGATGAAGCCAACGCGGGGAAACAGCTCACCAAAATGATGCTCGACCTTGGCCACGATGCGCCGAGGTTTGGACTAACTCTCCGCCTGTTAGCGAAAACTCTTGTAGCGCACCAAGGGCTTCCGGGAGGCGGCAAGTGATGTTCAAAGGCAGTCCAAGCTCCTCTCCAATACCTCCCTCAGCCAAGCTCGGCTATGCCTGTAACCAACTGCAAGGGTACGTACAGTCGCCCCAAGGCCCGACATCGCATAGCTGGTGGTAACAATCGATGTCCTGAACGATCACATTTCTTCGTCCCCAGGACCTTGAGGCGAGCCGGTTTGCGTTCGCCTGGACCCCTGCCCCATCCGTCGGTGACGGGCGATTGGTGGTGAGAAATTCGTTTCTCGGTGGCGACGCTGCCGAGTTGACCGTCCAGCCCCCATGATCCACTTGGCCCGACCGAACGACACAGTGCGCCCCAAAATGACACCCTTGCGCCGGTATGGGACCCAATCTGTGCGGGGGAGGTGGGGGTAGATGAAGCCGGTCGATTGTAACCATTGCTGTAACTATTCGGTGCGTCTCAGTGCGCTTCTATGCACCTTGACTTGAGCCCGATGTGCCCCGATTCAACGACATGCGCCCTGGTGCAACATGGTCGTCCGAATTCACACGCAGGAGGTCCGGAGTTCGAGTCTCCGCGCGCCCACCATTGTTTTCAATGAGTTAGGTGTTGTCGGCAACAGCCGCGTTGCCCGATGTCCACACGGATGTCCACATAGACTCGGGTTCACTACCGCTGAGCGCTCAAGAGGGCCACCGCAATTCTTGGGAGCTATGTGCTCCTGCTCACTCTCTGAGCATCCCCTCCAGTATTTCTTCAGCACCGGTTGGCAGAGTGAAGCCCAGCCCCCGGTACTTCCTATTCCTGAACTCGCGTCATGGGTGAGTGTTCTGCTGGGGCGCTCTCAGCTGCTCAGGTGCGTCCCTGACAGCCTCCAGGGTGACGCTGTGGGCATTGTGGACTGTCTAGCCTCACTGACCAAAACCGAAAGGGGGTGGGGGTAGTGAATCGAAAGCACCCGCTGGGACCGTGCATGGGGCGTATTGGTCGGGAGTCTCCGGATCAGAAAAAATCTGAAAACTTTTCTGAGGTTGACGGTGCTGGCCGTGTGCTTGGCTGACTGAGAAACAAATTTCTCACCACTAATCGCCCATCGCAGAGGCGTGGGTCAGGGGCTTGGGCTGACGCAAACCGGCTCGTCTCAAGCCCCTGAGAGCAAAAAAATGTAATCATTCATGACATCGGTTGTTCGCGACGGCTAAGTTTTCGAGGTAGAATCGGACCAACGTGATCGGCCAAACGATCTCCCACTGAGGTGTTACCGTGGACCACACTTCCCGTACCGCAGCCGTCTGGCTGCTATCTGCTGTCACTACTATCGGGGCCGCTCAAACACAGACCCCAGAGCCCCTTGATATCCGTACGGGTGTCTATCGGGGGCGGTCCGTAACCTATGAGGTCATCAATGGCTTGGCCGTCGTTGAGGGGGACATTATTCTCGGAACCCCCGAGGAATTGGCGCCTCCCAAGGGACTGCAGATCATCAAGGGGCAAGATGCGCGGAAGATTGGAACTATTGACCCGGAGACACGGTGGCCCGACAGCATTGTCCCCTATGTCACCGACTCGGATCTGCCCGAGCCACAGCGGGTTCTCGACGCCGTCCAGCACTGGAACGACAACACCTTGATCCAGTTAGTGGAGAAAACGAATGAGCCCAACTGGATCTACTTCGCAAAAGGGTCGGGTTGCAGTTCTAACGTCGGCATGGTTGGCGGTGAGCAGAGTATCTTTCTTGGCGACGGCTGTAGCGTCGGTACCGTAATTCACGAGATCGGACACGCGGTCGGGTTTTTTCACGAGCATCAGCGCGAAGATCGAGATAACCACGTGAATGTGCTCTTCGACAATATCGACAAGCGGAGAAGCTTCAATTTCGCCCAACGTATCATGACCACCGATGACATTGGGCAGTACGACTACGGCTCAATCATGCACTACCCAGCGTTTTCTTTTTCTCGGAACTACCAGCCAACGATTGAAACGATCCCGCCTGGCATGCTGATCGGGCAACGGGAGGGTCTTTCCACCGGTGACATCGACGGAGTGAGTCGCCTCTACGGCAAGACCCCGACGAAGACGATCATTTCAACGACCCCCCCGGGACTTCAGATCGAGGTAGATGGCATCATGCTCACTGGGCCGCAGAGTTTCGACTGGTCGCCGGGGACCAGCCACACCATTAGGGCTCCGTCTCCCCAGGGGGATGATAGCGAACGCTTTCTGTTCGGGAAGTGGAGTGACGGCGGCGAGCAGACCCACACCGTGATGGCGTCTTCTTCTATCACGGCGTTCACGGCTCATTTCATTCAGCACTTCAAGATTGAGACGGGCGTCTCGCAGCTTGGTAGCGGAACGGTGACCATCAGCCCATCTTCCTCTGATGGCTTCTACACCGCCCGTACCCCAGTTGAGGCCACTGCAAATCCCGCGGGAGGGTTCTCGTTCCAAGGATGGACAGGGCAGTTTTATTCGTGGCTCCACGGGTTTTCAGGAAACCCGGCACGGTTTTGGGTCAGAGTGCCGCGGCTGAACTACACGGCCGTCATGGCTAACACAGGAGTGCCGAACTTTGTGCAGACAACCGTTGCAACAAACTTCCCCGGGCGTCGGGCTGTGGTGGATAGCGTGACGCAGCGGTTACCGACAAACTTTGGTTGGTTCATCGGCAGCACACATATGATCGGGGTGGAAGATGCCGTTCAGGTCGGGCCTTCCGGGGTGAGCCGTTGGGTTTTCAAGGAGTGGAGTGACGGCGGCGCAGCGACACACAACGTCACCGCTTCTGAAGAAGCCTCGACCTTGACTGCCGACTTTACCAAACAGTACTTGTTGACGACGCTGGCCGGATTTGGAGGGAGCATCGAGGTAGGTCCCAGTTCAGGTGACGGCTTCTATGGCGAAGGAACGCTGGTGCAACTCACGGCGTTGCCTGATACCGGTTTCGAGCTGTCGTCTTGGTTCGGTGATGTACTCGGCACAGACAACACACAGTTCTTGGTGATGGACGACCAAGGGTGGGTGAGTGCGTCTTTTGCAGTTGTGGATTCCACCCCTTCGGGGCCTTCACCGGGGGGTATTGTCAATGCTGCCAGCTTTAATGCTTTTGCCGCACCCGCATCGATCATGTCTCTATTCGGAGTCGGGTTTGCCGATCGAACCGAAGTGGCGACAGCCACGCCGCTTCCGACTACGCTTGCCGGCACAACCGTTACTGTCACCGACAGCGCCGGTGTGTCGCGTCCGGCTGAGTTGTTCTTCGTATCAGAGAGACAAATCAACTTCGTGATCCCGGAGGGCACGGCGTTGGGACCGATCACCGTTACTGTAACGCGGGAAGATGGCAGTTCAGGGACGATCACGATGCAGGTTGAGGCCGTGGGGCCGGCGCTCTTCTCAGCGAATGCCGACGGTCAAGGCGCGCCGGCGGCGCTCTATTTGCGCTTCCGTGGCGCGGAGCAAACTGCGCAAGACTTCACTTTTGACCCTGGTACGCCGCTTGGGGCGCGCGAGCCGGTGTTGATCGACTTCGGTGCGGAAG
>Ga0315336_1003734_pt1 | contig 19672 bp, 24 predicted proteins | sample ASW5metaG_FD_204512 | JGI IMG/M metagenome (GOLD analysis project Ga0315336, IMG submission 204512) | Ammonia-oxidizing marine archaeal communities from Monterey Bay, California, United States - ASW #5 | ecosystem: Environmental > Aquatic > Marine > Intertidal zone | place: USA: California... | reverse complement strand
GATCTGCCAAGCCGGCTCCCGAGCGGACTTTTAGGACAGGGTATCTACGGAGACCCACCATGAAGACGCTTCCAATACTCGCTATCCTCGCCGCCTGCGCCGCAAAGACAACCGTCGAAACCGCCGACACCGACGCCCCCATCCTCGAGGCGGAGACGCGGTATTACCTGGGCACCACCGAGGCGACCGATCCGACGTTCGGATCCCTCGGAACGACAACCATCGTCCTGCTTCGACAACTCGATCCGGAAGCGGGAGAGATTCACGAGGTCACCACTCAGCGGGACCTCTACAGCGGCGACCTCCGGGAGGTCGACGTCGTGTACTCCGTGACGGACGACGAGCTCACCGGAAGCTACGACGACGCCTATGGCACGGTCGAAATCAGCGGAGAACTCGACGGAGAAGCGTGGGACTGGACGATATGGAATTGGGCCGCGACCTACGCCGACGGGCCCTTTGTCGGAAGCACGCTCTTCGCGGAAGTGGAGCTGGAAGGCGAAGTTCTCACCGTGGACCAGGAAGCTCGTTCTCCCAGCGATCACCTCGAGCTGACGCTGAACGACCGCTACGAAGAAGTGGACGAACCGACGTACGCCGAAGCACTGGACGGCCTGTAGGCGTACAGTGGGACCATGCAGGAACCCGCCCCTGGCGTGTATGTCGCCGAGTCCATCGCCTCAGACCCCTGGGGCCTGGGCTGGGCTGCTCGGCTCCTGCGTCCCGCGGTCACTGATGGGCTGTCACCCACCGACGCGCACAAGTTGAAGCTCTGGTTCGGCCTGTGCCTCTTCGGCACGCCGGCCTGCGTGATGTGGGCGGTGCCCGTCTTCATGGAGGGCAATATCGTCCTCGGCGGGCTGATCACCGGAGCCGCGGTCGCGATGCTCCTGTCGATCCTCGTGATCGCCCTGGCGCCAGGAGGGTACAAGTGGATTGTCCACCTGACGCTCGTAGCTCTCACCGTCGTCAACACCTTTCAGATCTGGCAGATGGGCGGCATGGAAGATGGCGCAGCACAGGCCGTTTGGTGGATGTACTCCCCCGTCATCGCGACATTGATCATCGGAGTCCGCCACGGATTCGCCTGGATGCTGGCGGTACTCGGCATCGTAGGCACCTCACCCTTTCTGACAATTTTGTTCGGTCCTCCCGCCGTAATCATGGATTTACCGCCGGCTGCAGCCACCATGTCCTTTGGGGCGATGACCATCATGCTCGCGTTGACCGTGTTCTGGTTCGTCCAGCAGCGACAGATTGTAGAGAGGCAGCTGCAGATCGAACACGGCCGCGCCGAGGCCCTGCTCCACAATGTGCTGCCGGCCGTGGTGGCCAAGCGGCTCCAGAAGACCGGGACAGAGGCGCGCCTCTACGAGGAGGCCGGGGTGCTCTTCGCCGACCTCGCCGGCTTCACTCAGCTCTCCTCCCGACTGCCAGCCACGCGCTTGGTGCAGATGCTGGATCGGCTCTTCGGGCAGATCGACGAGCTCGCCGAACGCCACGGGGTCTGCAAGATCAAGACGATCGGCGACTGCTACATGGTGGCGTCGGGAATCCCCGAGCCCGCCGCAGACCACCTGGAGCGACTGGCTGCCTTCTCCCTCGACCTCCGCGATATGTGCGCCGTCGGAGAGCTCGCCGATCTCGACGTGAGACTGCGCATCGGCATCGCGACGGGCCCCGCGGTGGCCGGCGTCGTGGGCCGCACGCGACTGCTTTACGACCTGTGGGGAGACACCGTGAACACGGCCAGCCGTATGGAGTCCCACGGCCTCATCGGTAAAGTTCATGTCACCGATGCCGTGCGCACCTGTCTCACGCGATCCCACACGTTTGAAGATCGTGGGGAAATCGAGGTCAAAGGCAAGGGAACGATGAGGACGTGGGTGCTGACGGGCACGCGTTAGATATCGATACTTCCGCGCAGAATTATCTAATTCATCGATACGTGCGATCCGGTGGTAGACATACTGAGCATGATTCTGATCCTCGCCATTCTCGCGTGCTCCCAGCCCCAGGGGCAGCTCGATCAAGGGCCGCCGCCGCTGCGATTCAGCGCGATTCCCGATCACGACACGACGATGTTGCGGCAGAAGTTCGACCCCGTCGCAGCCTATCTGTCAGACGCCCTTCAGGTGCCCGTCGAGTACGTGCCGGCGACCGACTACACGGCGTCGGTAGAGATGTTCAAGAACGGCGACATCGGCCTCGCCTGGTTTGGAGGCCTCACCGGGGTTCAGGCCCGCCGCGCAGTCGAAGGCGCCCACGCCATCGCGCAGGGTGTCGAGGATCCCGAGTACTACTCGTATTTCATCGCCAATGATGAGATCGGTCTGGTCGCCTCCGACGACTTCCCGATGGAGATCGCGTCGCACTCCTTCACCTTCGGGTCGCAGTCCTCGACTTCGGGACGACTCATGCCGGAACACTTCATCCGCGAGAGCACAGGGCAAGGACCCGCGGCGTTCTTCGATCAGCCCTACGGGTTCTCCGGCGCCCACGACAAGACCGCTCGGTTGGTGGCCTCCGGCCGGGTGGACGTCGGCGTGCTCAACTACAAGACCTGGGACAAGCTCGCCGCCGAAGGGGTGGTGGAAGGCGCCAGCGTTATCTGGAAGACCCCGGTCTACGCCGATTACAACTTCACCGCCCACCCCGATCTCGAGACCGTTTACGGCGAGGGTTTCACCGCGCGACTGCAGACCGCACTGGTCGAGATGGAGCGTGAAGAACTGCTGGCCGCCATGTCGCGCTCGGGCCTGATCGAGGCGGAGGACGCCGACTTCGAGGCGATAGCTCAGATCGCATGGGCGCTGGAGATGGTCAATTAAATGAGTCCAGCCTTCGCGCTGCGGGAGGTTGGCGTTCGATACCCGGGAGCGGAAGCCCTGCGGGATGTCTCCCTGGAATTCGGCGCCGGCGAAGTCATCGGGCTCGTCGGCCCGAGTGGATCGGGCAAGACGACGCTGCTCAGACTGCTGAACGGGAGCCTGCGGCCGAGTACTGGCACCGTCGAGGCCGAGGGTGAAAGCATCGGAGATCTGACCGGTCGCCAGCTCCGGGACCTACGCTCCAGGGTGGGGTTCGTGCACCAGCAATACGATCTGGTGCCCAACCTGCGGGTCAGTCAGAACGTGCTCCTCGGAAGGCTTGGAAAGACCGGCTGGATCGGGGGACTTCGCGCCATGTTCTGGCCGGAGCGCGCCGCCGTCGAGCAGGTGCACGAGGCCCTGAAGCGCGTCGGAATCGGGGACAAGATCTTCCAGCGCACCGACACCCTCTCCGGAGGAGAGCAGCAGCGCGTCGCCATCGCCCGCGCCCTGCACCAACAACCGGTGGCACTGCTCGCCGACGAACCGGTGGCCAGCGTCGACCCCGGCCGCGCCCGCGAGGTGGTTGGTCTGCTGGTGGAGCTGGCTGCCGAGCGCGGAGTGACCCTGGTCATCAGCCTGCACGATCTGCCTCTGGCCCGAACCCTGCCGCGCCTGGTGGGCCTGAGAGCGGGATCGGTCGTCTTCGATCGGGCCAGCGCCGAACTGGATGACGACGCCTTCCGCGACCTGTACGCATGAGGCGAGCGACCTGGGTCACCGGTGCCCTGGCGACCTTGCTGGCAGCCCTGTGGCTACGCCTCGACCCGCGGGATCTGCTCGCGGCAAAGCCCGATCTGCTCTGGGACTTCATCACTGCGGCACCTCGGCCGGCGCTCGTCGACGAGGCCACCGGTGAGATCTTCCTGCCACCGCTGGTCCTCGAGGCGGCCTGGGCCACGGTGACCTTCGCCGCCGCGGGCATGGGCCTCGCCGTCCTCGTCGCGGCACCCCTCACCGTCCTGGCCTCGACCCGGTTCAGCGGAGGCGGTTGGACCTGTACCGCCGTCCGCACCCTCATTGCCGGCATGCGATCGGTGCACGAGCTGCTGTGGGCCATCCTGTTTCTGGCCGCCATCGGACTGACTCAGGCGAGTGCGGTCATCGCCATCGCCATCCCCTTTGCGGGAACCCTGGCGAAGGTGTTCTCCGAGCTCCTCGACGAGGCCCCCGTCGAAGCTGCAAATGCGCTGCAGGCGGGAGGGGCGAGCGAGCTCCAGTCGCTGGTCTTCGCCGTGATCCCGCAGGCCATGCCCGATCTCGCCTCCTATGGGCTGTATCGTTTCGAGTGCGCCCTTCGGTCGTCGGCTGTGCTCGGATTCTTCGGGTTCCCCACACTCGGATACGCCCTGTCTTCCTCGGCCGACAGCGCCCACTTTCACGAGTTGTGGACCTACCTCTACGCCCTGTTCCTGCTCGTGTGGATCGCCGACCGGTGGAGCTGGGCCGTGCGGCGTCGGTTGGTGCGCGCATGACGCTTGACGCCCTGTACCGCGAGCGGCCCCGGGACTGGTTCCTCCGCGGCTCTGCGCTGTTCGCGTTTGGGTTGGTCCTGCTCTCGTTGGCAGTCGGAGACTACGCGCTCTCGGACATGTGGAGCCCCCGAGCGATGCGCAATCTCTCCAGATTCCTCGGGGAGATCCAGCCCACCTGGACGCTGGCCTGGTGGGTCGAGACCGTCCCGCTCGTTGCCGTCACCAACACCGTTGCCCTTGCCGTCGCCGCAACAGGATTGGCGACCGGAGCTGGAGCTGTGCTCTCCCTCGCTGCTGCGCGGACGATGGCCACGCCGGAGCCCTGGCTTCCGGCGGGAAAGCCCCCGTCGATGATCGCCCGCCGCGGCTGGGACATCGTCGTAGGTTCGGCGCGATTCACCCTCACGGTGCTCCGCGCGATTCCCGAATACGTCTGGGCCTTCCTACTGGTCGCACTCCTCGGAACGGGAGCCTGGCCAGCCGTTCTCGCCCTTGCGCTCCACAATGCCGGCATCCTCGGCAAGCTGTTTGCCGAGACCGTCGAGGACGTGGATTCGGCCGCTCCAAGGGCCCTTCGAGGACTCGGTGGGACCCGACTGCAGGTGTTCTCCGGAGCCGTCCTCCCGACCGTGATGAACCGTTGGCTGCTGTACGTCTTCGTGCGCTGGGAAACGTGCATACGAGAGGCGACGGTGGTCGGCCTGCTCGGCGTGGTGTCGTTGGGTTGGTTTATCGGCGACGCGAGATCGAGGACCCACTACGACGAGATGGTGGCCCTCATCGGGGTGGGCGCGCTCTTGATTCTCGCCGGGGACGCGATGTCGATCTGGCTCCGCGCGAAGCTCCGCAACCGCTAGTCCCTCAACGCGTCCCGGATGTCCTGAGTCGCCCGCTTGAATGGCATCCTCGCCGGAGCGCTGAGCCGCGCGGGCGGCCCCGCAACCAGAGGAAAGCCCAAACCGATCATGTCGTCGCGTTCGTCGGGCGCGTGGAGCCGGCCCAGCGCCCAGGGATCGAAGGTGGTGTCGGGTGGGAGAGGCTTCTGCATCGGTTGGTCAGGATACCGCCACGATGAGCTACTGTCAGAGAGGAGGCGGGATGTGGGTGTGGCTGGCGCTGCTGTGTGCTTGGGCTCAGCCCACTACGGCCGACCACCTGAAGGAGGTGCGCGCCGAGGCGATGTCCGCGTGGTCCGACGGAGACCTCGACACCGCCATCCGTCTCGGTGAAACCCTGCTCTCCGAATGGGAGGTCATCGACGACCCCGAGCGGATCGGCGACGCCTCCAACCTCTTGGGCGCCTTCTACGAGCGGGCCGGCGACCTGGAAGCCGCGCTCCCCCTGTTCGAGCGGTCCCTGGAGGTGTTCACCGCGCTGGAGGGACCCGACCACGAGCAGGCCCTCAATGCCGCGATCAACCTGGGCGGCCTGGTCCTGAGCATGGGCGACCACCGACGGGCCGAGACCCTGCTCGGGGAGGCCATCGCGAGCCTGAAATCCCGTGAGGGCGCGAACCCGGCCCAGCTCGCAGCCGCCCTGAATGCATACGGCGTCCTCCACAGGGACCGCGGGGACTATGCCGCGGCCATCGACGCCTATGAGCAATCCATCGAGGTCCACCGCACCCGACCTGACGGCGATGTGGCAGCAGCTGGAGCCCTGTACAACCTCGCAATGCTGGTCGTCGAGCAAGGCGATCTGGACGCCGCCGACGAGCTGCTGCGCGAGGCATTGCTCCTCAGGGAGCGCAAATACGGTGTCGACCACCCCAAGGTCGCCGCAACCCTGACCGGCCTCGGGATGGTGGCGGAGGCCCGCGCCGACCTCGTCCGCGCCCGTGCGCTGTACGAGCGATCCCTGGAGATCGAGTCGGCGGTCTACGGAGACAGCCATCCAGACCTCGCCTTCGCCCTGAACAACCTGGCGGGCGTGCTCGCCCTCTCGGGAGACCGGGAGGGGTCCCGCGTCGCATATGAGCGCGCCCGCGAGATCCTCGAGGGGTCGGTGGGAATGGACAACGGGTTGGGGGCGTTGATCCTACAGAACCTCTCGGAGCTCTACCGCCGCGTCGACGACAATGTGAGCGCAACGGCGCTCCTCGAACAGTCCTTGGAGATCCGGATCTCAGCCCTGGGCGAGGACCACCCCCAGGTGGCGGAGGCGCTGGCGGGATTGGGCCGGATCGCCATGGACGGCGACGATTTCGATACCGCATTGCGCCTCGCCGAGCGCGCCATGGCCATCCGGACTGCGGTGTTGGAGGCCGATCATCCCGCCATCTCGGAATCCCACCTCCACCTCGGGATCCTCGCCGCCCTCCACGGAGATCTCGATGCCGCCGATGCCCACCTCGTGCGCGCACGAGAGATCGCCGAGCGCGCCTTCGGCCCAAACCACCCCCGGCTGGCGCGCGTCGTCCAGGCTCAGGGTGGGGTTGCCACCAGGCGGCACGACCGCGAGTCTGAGCGGCGCTACCTGAACGAACTGCTCGACATCGCCGACCGATTTGCCCGAGAGATTCTCGATGCCGTGAGCGAGCGAGAGGCGCTCGAGTTCATGGCCGCCCACCTCGATTACCTCGACAACTGGCTGACCGCGATCGACGATCCGGAGGACACCGAGGCGACCTGGAATCGCCTTCTGGCCTGGCGCGGTGCCGTGGCGCGACGCATGGCGGCCCGACAGCTGGCGGCCCGACTCGAACGCGATGCGCCCGAGGTCGCCGAGCTCGAGACCGTCCGCTGGGACCTGGCGCGGACCGCGATGTCAGAGTCGTGGAGCGGAGATGGCGCCGCCCGCCAGGCGGAGCTCAGCGCGCTGACCGCCCGCAAGGAGCAGCTCGAGCGAACACTGGCAGCCACTGCGGACATCTCCGTGGCGGTGGCGCCTTCGGCCCGAGAGCTCTGCGCTGCGTTGCCACCGGAGACGGCCCGCATCGACTACCACCGCTACCGGAACGAGGAGGCGATGCACGACATCGCCCTCGTGATGCGCAGCGGCTCGTGCGACGAGATGATCCGCGTCGACCTCGGTGAATCGAAAGACATCGACGCCGCCGTCTCCGAGTGGCGCCAGGTGCTGGCTTACCACGACCGGCTCGGCCAAAGCGCCACCCGTCGTATCGATCAGCGGGGCGAGGCCGTCACGGCCGCCATCTGGGATCCCATCGCCCCCCACGTTGCCGGTGTCACCACCGCGATCGTGTCGCCAGACGCCGCCACCGCCAACGTCCCGTTCGCCGCCTTGCCGCTGGGTTCGGGGCGATACCTGATCGAGGACCTCAACGTCGTGTACACCGAGCCCGGGCGGGCGGCGTCCGAGGTCGTGAATGTGGGCTCGGTCTTGGTGGGTGCGGTGGACTTCGGGCCGACGACGGATGCGGAGTGCGGCGTTGGATCCTGGACGGCGCTGCCCGGTACCGGGCGGGAGATCGCGGCTATCGAGAACCGCCTGCGCAAGGGTCGGCGCGCCGAACCGGTGACCGCGCTGACCGGGGTAGCGGCCACCGAAATCGCAGTCAAGAACAGACTTGTCGGCAAGCGACTCATCCATCTGGCCACCCACGGATACTTCGCGGGCGCCTCGTGCGGGTCGTCGATGGAGGACGAGCTGGTCGAGGTCGTCGCCGGCAGCAATCCGCTCCTGCTGTCGGGGCTCGCCCTGGCCGGCGCCAACGCCACGACACCGCTCGACCGTAACGACAACGTGCTGACAGCCGAAGAGATCGTCACCATCGATCTGCGCGGTACAGAGCTCGTGGTGCTCTCGGCGTGCGAGACCGGGCTCGGAATCATCCGATCCGGCGAGGGTGTCCTGGGTCTGCGGCGCGCATTCGCCGTCGCTGGCGCCCAGACGCTGGTCATGAGTCTGTGGGGGGTCGGCGACGAGGCGACGGCGGCGCTGATGGACGACTTCTACCGCATCCACCGCCGCAGAAAGGGCGCCTCGCCCGCCGTGGCGCTTCGGGCCGCCCAGCTGGCCCGCCTGGCGTCCCATCGCGCGGAGCTCGGTGAAGCCCAGCCGCAGGACTGGGCCGCGTTTATCGTCAGCCAGTGAACGTCGGACTGCATCGTCGGGCGAGTGTCAAAGGAGAGTCGATGTGCCGGTTTTCACCACAGTAAGGCCACCAATTGCCCACACCTGATTTCAGACGTCGACATCTCGGTCTTCGACCGGTTGGCGTCGGAACTTCAGGACCAGCCTGAGGGAAACCGCGCTCGTTTGGTAGATCCAGCGGTTTGGAGCCAGACCTTCAAAAAGGCAAGTGCGTATTTCAGGGATGCTGAACACGGCAGCCAGTGCCAGCTGTCGTCGGAAGGGCTGAACTTCTCCAAATCCAACGGACACCTGGTCATTCGAGTCAGCAAGAGACTCATCAAATGGCCCAGCGGAATCACTCAATCCGTGGCCTCGGAGGACGTGGCGACGACAATCGACGAATTCCTCGCGTGTGGCGACTTCGTTGTGGCGAACCATCTGAGTTTGGGCCTGCCTCCAAATCAGCGGCCTCTTTTCGAGGGTGCGAAAGCCAGGGCGAATCCCCTATAGTCTCCACTCGATGCCTATTCTGCGCCACCTAAAACTGGAAGTAGACGAAGTCGTGTTTCGTCGCCTGCAGGCGAGTAGGTAAGCCTACTTTGAGCCGACGATCCTCAACAGTGGCAACGCAGTGGCAACATCCACCGACAACTCTGGGATCAGGGACACCGCCTCTCGCGCATCCTCGCCAACGTCGAGGTAATGCCCGTCCAACCCGAGTCGATGGCCGACGAGGAAGTCCCGAATGTAGGGCTCAACGCCAAGGCGCAGCAGGCCCGTCTTGAAGCCCTTTCGGAAGGCATGATGCGGTTGTCCCTTCGTATCGTCATGCCACACCCGAGGATGTACACCGGACTCGGCCCACGCTCTCCTGGTCGGGCGAGGATCGAGATCACGACGAATCTGCTTTGAGGGAGCCACGAGCCAGCCATCGCGCATACCCCAGCCACCAAACTCATTGAGCAAAACCGGCGAGAGCGGGATGACACGGCCCGCTCGCTCTTGCCGCGACTTACCCAACTCGGGCCGGACAACGAGGCTCTCGCCCTCGATGTCGTCCCAACGAAGCCGGAGTACCTGCGTCACTCGCAGGCCTGTACACCTCATGACGGTGAGAAGCCTCGCTCTCCAGATCCAACCCTCCCGGACCTTTGCGCGCAAACCGCGCTGCGACAGGGGGGGCTCCGACAACGCCAATGCGTAGCAAGCCGCTATCGCGGCATCCATCTCGGCCCATGACGGTGCCCGAGCGAGACGGACAGTGGGCGATGGCATTTCCAGCCGCTTTGGGCGTGGCACTACACCGTCGCCGTATGGCGCGTCGGCGTCATACGCCCACTCCCATGCCTTCTGCACAGCACCAACGAGCAATCGACGAGTAGACACTGCGCGACCATCCATAGATCTGTACCAGCTCGCGAGGGACTTTCGATCGAGCCACTCGACGGTCATTCGGCCTTGACCTCGCGACACCCGAAGGTGCTCTGCGTATCGCAGAAGCGCTCGGTGGTAGTGCCGCATGGTGCCGTCGGCAAAGTCCCGGACGCGACAGTGATCTAGGAACTCCCGAAACATGCCCCCAACGATCTTCCCATCGTCGACGACGATCAGGTCTGGGATCTCCGTCTTGTGGACCGGCTCCCACCTCCGGCCGCGAGCAATTGCCATCTCCACCTCGAGTTTGAGGCTCCTCGCGCTCGTGAGGTTTGGACAGCTCCGGCTGCGTTGCTTTCCATCCGGATCCCGCCACATGACGCGATGCTTCTCGCCCCGTTTCCTAATGCTGGCCATCGGTGCCCCCTTCTTCGGCTTCAAGCCCCTTGATGATCAACATCCGAGCGGCGTCGGAAATCGTGACGCGCATCCCCGGGACGAGCTCGGCCTTCTGCTGGCGATAGCGCTCGACGCGCTCGCGGAGTCCGGGGGGTAGTCGGAGCCCGATGCGGGCGTCGTTGTCGGCCATTGCTTCCTCCAGTTCGTGTTCTAGGGCGTCGATGTCGGCGTCGGTGACAACGCCGGGTGGTTTCAGTCCCGACTGCTCCGCGAGCGCATCGAGCTTCGCCAGAGCAGCCCGAGTGCGAGCCAGATCGATCGGCTTGTCGGTCACGCCGACACCATCCGCTTGATCTGGGTGGCGGCGTACACACGGCCGGTCCGGGAGTGGAAACCGCGCTCTGCGAGTGCGGTGGCGATGGCGCGGAGGCTGTTCCCGGCCTCGCGGAGTTCGCAAGCGATGGCGATCGCCTCCTGCTCTGTCGCGTCCTCCTCCAGGTGGACGCCATCGTCGGCGAGTCGGTAGCCAAGTGGGATCGAGCCGACGCGCTCGCCGTTCGCCTTTTTGTGCTGGAGAGCGGCGCTAGTGCGCTCCCCGGTGGCCTCCCTCTCCCATTGCGAAACACTCGCTAAAACGTTCAATACCAGCCTACCCGCGGCGCTACGAGTGTCGATCTGCTCACCGACGCTCATGAGCGCGAAGCGCCCATCGGCGAACCACGTTGAGATCAGCGTGTCGAGATCGCGCACGCTCCGAGTCAGCCGATCCAACTTCAGGACGAGAAGCGCATCAGCATCGCCAGCCTTCAACATGGCCAGCGCGCGCTGCAGTCCGTCGCGCTCCAGCGTCTTCGCCGATGCGCCCGCGTCCTCGATGACTTCGACGAGATCGAGATCGTAGAGCTCTGCGTACGCTCGCATCTTCGCCACCTGCGCTGCGAGGCTGCAGCCCTTCTCGGCCTGCTGGTTCGTGGAGACTCGGGCGTATGCGATGCAGCGGGTCATGGTTTCTCCTTGCCCCCTCAATCTAGTCCAGTGTTCACCGTTGTTCAACAACGTTCGTTACATACCGGACAGTTTGTTACAGTCTGCACAAAAGCCCCGGAGTCGAGATGGAGATGTTGATTGCCTTGTGTGCCGGACTTGGTGCCGGCCTGGCCGGGCTTGTCGGTTCGCTCGTAGGCACGTGGGTCTCGATGACCAGAGGTGAGAAATCGCTCAAGCTGGCCGGGAAGGCGATCGAAGACGAGTCTCGAAGCAAAGACCGTCTGTTCCAACTGGAACAGACGAAAACGCTCTCGCAAGTGGCAAAAGCGCTTGCAGCCGCCACGGGCGCCACACACTACAACGCCCGACTGGACGCAGCGAAGGAGATGATTGAGGCATTGGCGGGCATGACCACGAAGGCCGGGAAAATATACCGAGTCGAGCGAAACGACCCAAACCCGGACCCAGACGGGGGGCGGCCAGTAATCAGATCGTGGTTCACGGAGTGCGAAAACGAGCTCGGCGCTTTCAATCGGGGCGCGGCGTCACTTCGAGTAATTGGTGGTGATGACGCCAACGCCTTGATCGACGAATTTCGAAAGCTACTCGTGAAGTTGGAAGACGGCGCGCTTGAAGAGGCGGCCGAGGGCCTACCGAACTCTCCTATTGGCCCTGCCAGAACGAAAATGATGAAACTACAACGGAAGATCGAGGCGGCCCTTCGTGACGATCTGCGGCCACCCAACAAAGGCCCGGAAATCCAGGGCCGGTAGTGCCCTCCACTCGTCGCCACCGAAGTAGGACCCATGCCTAGCTTGGAGCACCAATGCCGACGCCTGAACTCAACGCCCTCATCGACGCCATCCAAACCCTTAGAGACCTCGTTGGTATCTCCGACGACGACGCTGGCCCCCTCGGACGCATCGACGCGGCAAGAACTACGCTGGCGCGACAACGCGTCCACCTCGCGGCCGAAGCCCTCGCGCTGACGGAGACTGATCAGCTCGGAGCCCTGCGCGATCACGGGGTCCTTTCCCGCTGTACGGCTTCATAGGCGAGACGGCATTGCCTGTCGTCGAGCACGCCACGCACCCAGAATTTCACTCGCATGAGGGAGATCAATTCCTCGAAGATCTCCGCGTTGGTGTCGGCGCGGTCTTCGGGCTCGGTGTCACGGAGGGTCCGCAACTCGCTCTCCATTGAGCGAACCTGACGCCACAACGGTGCCAGCGCGGTGAGCGTGCCGCTTTCCTCGCACACGCGGATCTGTCGACGCACGCTCGCAATGTCGTGCTCGAGGAGCTCGACTACGGTGAGCCCGGACAGATCGACCGGCGGAGCGAGTACCACCAATGAAGCGTCGCCGTCCGCGTCGCGGTGCCTCTTCAGCCATTGACGCAGCGTCCCAGGCTTGACGCCGATCTCCACGGCGACGGAGGAGGCAGACTCGCCGCGGAGAACTCGCGAGACGGCCTCTTCACGGACGGATTGGCTGGTGCGGTTCACGAGTGTCTCATTTTGTTACAATTTAGAAATGGCTGATTGTGTGGGCGCCTTACATTGGGCACCCCTCTGCATGGCTCCACGGTTCATCACTTTATACCTAGTATATGGCCGATTAGCGTAAAGCGCGGTCTTCTCGAGTCCCGCATGCAACGGCGACGTTGTTACGAGCGGGTTGGGGGCAAGGTCGGGATCGGAGCATCGAAGGATCGCAGCGGAAAGCCAGCGAAACGGCCCCGCTGCGTTGTTGAGTTCCACGCGCTCCTGCTGGCCGAATTGTGGGTGAGCACCAGGGGATATGGTATCCACGGAGGCACCATGTTCCTCGTCTTCTACTTGCTTGCGTGCGAGGCCCCTCCGGGAGAGCCACCGCCCATATTGATCACAATGGAGAATCGCAGCGGCTCCATGCTCACCAGCTTCGGCGTCTCCGAATGTGGCGCGGATACCCTCTACGACTGGGCCGACCAGAACATTCGCGACGGCGAGGACGTGACGGCCGAACTCTGGCTGGCGCGCTGCTACCAATACGCAGTGACGGAGCATCGGAGCCAACGCACTGCAGTCGGCAGCACAGAGCGTCTCTTGCTTTGGGGCGACGAGTGGACATGGACTGTCACCGGTGACGACTTGAAGTAGCGATGAGTCCCGACAACGACTGGTGACCCGCCTATGCCGTAGGCATGCGGAGCCCTCGCCCATCGTTTCACGGTTCACGACCGCCATGAGTGCCACTGGGCGAAACCGCACCGGTTCCCGGCGCTTTGAGTCCTGCGGGGTTTGCGGGGTTTGCGGGGTTTGCGGGGTTTGCGCATAGTTGCCCGGCGACAAACCCAGCAACGAAAGTACGGGATACACGCCACCTATGCCCGCAGCGCATAGTTTGCGGAGTTTCTCCGCCAACCCCTCCTTTATACAGCGACACTTCTCCCCTACCGCGTAAGGGTGGAGAGAAACTATGCAAACTATGCGGGCGCCGAAAGTAGGCGGCGAACGGTGCCAACGAGTGCATAGTTTCTCGGAAGAAACTATGCGGAAACCCAGCAAACTATGCATCGCGGCCCCCGTCGTGCTTGAGCCGATACCTGCGGGCCCCGTTTCGCGTCTTGCCCATGGCGGTGATGTACCAGCCGTCGGCGTCGCGCCGATCGAGGAAGCCGATGAGCTGACGGCCCAGACTGCGGGTGTTGACGGTGTCGCGATCCCAGCAGCCCAGTTCCTCGAATACATCCGTCGCGTCCCTCGGATCCCACCCTGCTCCGAAGTCCGACAGGCTCGACAAGGCGTCTACGATGCGCCTGGCATGGAACGGCGAGCCGTCGCCGAACAGCTCCCGCAGAAGACGCAGGAGGCGCATGTGGGCATCCTGCTCGGTGTCGAAGCGATCGATGTCCTCGCGAGTGTCGAGGGGATCTGGCAGGCCACACCACACCACTACCTCGCGGATCAGGTTCCAGGCCTCGTAGGACGGAAAGGGGGGCAGTGTGTCAGACAACGGCTTGCCAGCGCATATGTAGGCGGACAGGATCGTCAGCGCGTCGGCGACAAGGCCTGGGCGATGCCGCCCAACATGCATCATCACGTCGGCGATGTCGTACTTCGCCGGCCTCCATGCCGGCCGCTCTAGGCGGATCGGGAGCACTCTTCGCGCCGTGTCAGCCCCATACGTGGCGTTGTTAGCGGTGATGAAGAAGACGGCGCGCATCGGCCAGACGTAGATTTGGCTCGCGCCAAGTAGCCGATCCTCCCACCTCGTCGTCGTCAGAGCGATGTCTAGCGGGACGCCCTTTATGACATCAACAACGTTGTCGAAGAGCACGATTGGCTTCGACTGCGCGACGTAGCCGGTGATCCGCTTCCGTTGTTCCGCGGAGTCCTTCGGAAAGGCACTAGTCCCGATTTCTTCCCCCACGGCGATCAGGCCAGCGCTACGAGCCAGTAGCGTCTTGCCCGAGTCCTTTTGGTTCGCCGTCCACACGAATCCGGGCGAAGGCCCCTGAAACGCGCTTCGTCCAACAACCGTGAGCAATGACGCAAGGTGAGCGGCTCGATCTGCTTCGGCGCGAAAGGGAAACTGGCCCACATGCTCGAGGAGACGTGAGCACGCGGCCGATGCCGCCAACCGCGGATCTGCTCCGAGCTCGACGGCCGGGAACTCCCCATCCAGCAAGACGAGCATACGGGTATCTGTGTCGTACCCATTGCGCGCACAGATCGAGCCGTCCGGCCGTAGGAGTGGCGAGCGCGTCACGCCGTCGAGCGTGCGCATGCCGGGCCAGTCTCCTGCCGAGCACAGCGCCATCGCTAGATCCTTCCGCGGGTGCGTGTCGACTTCCTCGCCGTCGTTGTTCGTCCTCTTGAACTGCACGCGCTCCGACAGACGTAGCCTCAGCGCATCGGCCTTGACGCCGACGACCTTCCCCGTGTTGCCAACGTGAACCAGCCTCCGATCCTGGCAGAACAGGGCCGGATGTCCCGCGAGCGCCTTGCAGCACTTCGCCGCCTGTTCATGGAGCGGTAGCCAAGTGCCGATCTTCTCCATGGCGTCGGGCTCGATCATCTGCATCTCCGTCGCCTGTTCCAGGCGCCTCAATTCGTCGATCACGTCGTCTCCCAAGGCGCGCGGCGTGCTGCAATTCCAAGCGGATACAGCGCTCTATGAGCCTGTTCCGCGTACCTGTTGCCGGCTTCGTCGTCGTCGCTGCGGATGTACACCGCGACATCGCCGCGGAGGATGGCCCGTGGCCAGCGAACATCGGCCAACGCCTGGAAACCGCCGGAGGCAGCTCCGAGCACGACAGCCGGAATCTGCAGCTGCAAGGCGACGATGGACGCGGCGAGCACGTCGGTAACGCCCTCGCAGATCCACACTCCAGCATGCATTGGCACGTCGCACCCGCGTAGGAGGTCGAGGCCGCCAATCCCCGGCATGAGAAGCCGCGAAGCCGCATACCCGCGGCACCACCTTGTCTTGCCGTTTTTCGTCGCGCGTACCGCCCTGGCGTGAAGTCCTGCGGCCTCGCCTCGCGCGTCGAAGCAGAGGATGGCCAGCCTGTAGATCGAGGCCCATCGAGCAGGCCACCATTCCGGCCACTGGTAGCAACGCCGATCCGGTAGAGCCCGAACGACATCGAGTCGGGCGAGTGCAACCTCATCCGCCATCGACAGCCCGTGAGCGGCGAGATCGGTTCGCGAGGACAGGAAACCGAGAACGTCTGCAGGCAGCGCCCGGCTTGTGCTCGCGTCCCACATCGACGCCAGCTCGGCACGCGGCACCCGCCGCAGCGGCGCAGGCCGCGCCACCCTCGGAGGGGTGGCGACACGAGCGTCCCCGTCGAGGAAGCCATGATCCGCAAACCACTCCTCGACGCACTCGACACCCGGACGCCAGCGCTCGCCGGCGAGTCGAATGCATACGAGATCGAGTGACGTACCAGCGGCGTCGCAGCACCAGCAGCGGAACACGGCGCCATCGTCGCGGATGGACACTGGAGCACGGCGGTCGCTCCGAGAGCGTTTCTCGGCACCGCAGCCAGGGCAGGGACCCCAGGAACGGCCGCGGCGTTCGAGGCCCAATATTGGCGCCACAACCCGCACATCGATCTCCCTGACTCGTCGCCACCACGTCATGACTGCCGACCATCGGCGAGGACGCGGACAGCGGAGTTGTGCGCCCACTCAGCAGCGGCGTTCTCATAGAGCCATGCAAAGTCCTCCGGCCCCCAGAGCAACGCAGCGCCCACGAGCGCCTCCGGCGTGGCCACCGATGGGCACGCCACAAGCACCGCACGCATGAGCGCGTCGATTCCCTGCTGCGTCTCCAAGTCGAGAGGGAACAGCTTGAGTTCGTCTCCCGGCCTCATCGTCTTCTCGCAGAGGGAGCCTGGGAACTCCACCAGCGGAGCCACACATCCGCAGCGGCCAGCGCGTCCTCCCGGTGAAGTACGGCCATGGCGGCGATGTCCGCGGGTGCGAAGTCGCGCACCCTGCTGAGCAGCGCCCGCGGTGTCTCCGCGATGGGGGGGCCGATCGTTATGCATCGGAGGATCTCCCTCGCTACTCGGCGTCGGCCGCCAGGCGGGAAATGCCTGGTGAACGCGGGGGCACCTCGATTGTTGGCTGAACCAGCCATCGTCTCGTCCTTTGCCCACTTGAAAGGGGCATCTTCGGTTAGCGCTAGCCGGCCAGGCCGCCACGCTTGATGGACTCGAGCACTTCGCCCCAGATGACGACAGGCTTGCCGGCCATGTGTCGGATGAGTCCGTGATCTCGGAAGTACTGCATCGCCTTGTGATCCGCGATGGGTGCGAGGGCCGCTGCTACAGACGGCGACATCAAACAGGCCGCGCCGAGCAGTACCCGGCGGCTGGAGCGGTCACTATGCGCCATGACTCATGCCTGTAGTTGGAGGCCAGTAATTACGCCGCCTGAGCTCCTCTGTCAGCACCTCGCGAACAAGGGCGGACTGTGATTGGCCCGTGGCAGCGCAGGCGCATTGCAGCGCCTCAAACAGGGGCGTCGGCAGCAGCGACTGAACGACATTTCGTCCGATAGCTCTCGGACATCCGGCATCTGACGACATGTATTCTCCATGTTGTTAGTAGTACCTACCTAATACTGAAATATCGGCTGTCGATATTCGCGGACACTGTACGAGAGGCTTCGGACATGGCACTGAGATTCGGACCACGACTAAGAGAACTGAGAACACAGGCTGGACTGTCGCTGCGGGGCCTAGACAGAGTATCTGGCGTCTCAAAGAGCAATATCAGCGGATACGAGAATGGCGCCCACGAGCCACGCACGGCGACTGAGGTGCTTGAGCTAGAGACAGCGCTGCGCAAATCTGGGGCCGCCGTTTCGCATGGCGAACTAGTAGACTTGGCGGCGGAGCGGGCGGTGGAACGCGCGGCAAAGGCGCAGAACGACGGCCTGATCAACTGGTGGTATACGCGACACCGGAACCAACCAAAGGCCGCGAATGACGATGACGACGAAGCCTTCTTGTTGTCACGCATCAGAGGCGCCGAGGGGCGCCATCCCACCACAGGCGGCGACTACCGAGATCCGAAGAGTCGGTCTCTGGCTCGCGCGTTGGGCATCTGCCTCAACGCGCGAAGTAGAGGCGGCTTGCAGGATCCCGAGCAGGAATTTGTACAGGCGATTCGTTGGGCCGCATCGTTGCCGCCGTTCATTCGAGCCACATTCTTCGGAATGCTGAGTCAGATCTCCTATGCCTTCTGGCGAGCCGCTATGTCAGGAGCGGAGCATGGATGGATCGCGCAGTCGATCAAGACGGACGCCATGCAGAAGGACCACGCCATCGCAGAGTGGGGTGACTACGAGGCCGTCACAGACCTTTGGCGACCAGACTGGAACGACGGATCAGCGGTGGGCGAATGATGTTGCCTGGCAACACCCTGGCAACGCGCTCAACAGCAAATGGCGGCAAATGGCAGATAGTCGGGCGCGATAGTCGGCGTATCTCCTCGATTGGGCAGCTTGTTCCGATTCAGAACTGGAAGTAGACGAAGTCCTGCGCAGTCTGCCGGTAGAACAGACCCATCATCATCGCGTACCCGGCCCACGCCGTCGTCTGCATCGGCAGATACCAGACCGTGTCCTCGACCCGCGGCTTCACGTACACATCGAACAAATACCCAACCAACAGCGGCACCGTCACGATCGAAGTCACCGCGAGAATCACCAGCGTCGCCACCCACTCATCCGGCGAGGCAGCCACCGGATTCACAGACAGATACTGAACGATCCGGTCGACATGCTGCTCGCGGAAGAGCATCGAGCCAAACAAACCCACCACCACCAGGTGGAACGCAATCGCCAGCGCATTGCCCCCGGGAATCCTCTTCGCCGACTCCGGGATCCACCGGACGATGAGCCCGTAGGCAATGACCCAGAAGCCGTGGTAGAGCCCGAACAAGATGAAGTTCCAGCTCGCGCCATGCCAGAAGCCGATGAGCACGAAGGTCAGCATCGTCGCCCAGGCGAAACGCCAGCGACTTACTCCCGATTGGGAGTCGACCAGTGGACCGAGGATGTAGTCCCGGATCCAGAACGACAGCGACATGTGCCAACGCTGCCAGAACTCGACGGTGGTGCGGGCGATGAAGGGCGCGTTGAAGTTCTCGACCAGCTTGAAGCCCAGCATTCGCGCGGTCCCGCGGGCGATGTCGGTGTAGCCCGAGAAGTCCGCGTAGATCTGGATCATGAAGGCGGCGGTCGCGGCCCAGATCAGCGGACCGGCGGGCTGATCGAGGATGTAGACCTTGTCGACGTAGGGGGCCACGGTGTCGGCGACGACGAGCTTCTTGAAGCCACCCCACATGGCGAGCGCGAAGCCGCTGCGCACCTGCTCGATGTCGAAGGTCCGGTCGTTCTCGATCTGGGGCAACAGGCGGCCGGCGCGCTCGATGGGACCAGCGACGAGCTGGGCGAAGAAGGAGACGTAGAGCAGGTAGTCGAGGAAGTTCGTCCGGGCTTTGAGCTCGCCCCGGAAGACGTCGATGGTGTAGCCCAGGGTCTGGAAGGTGTAGAAGCTGATGCCGACGGGCAACAGGATCTGCAAGGTGGTCAGGTTGGTGGTCATCCCGGCCTGCTGCAGGGCGAAGATGGTGTTCTCGACGAAGAAGTTGAAGTACTTGAAGTACGCCAGCAACCCCAGGTTTCCCATCAGGCTCATCGCGACGAACCACCGCTTTCGGCGCGGGTAGCGCTCGATGGCCTGGGCGAGGCTGAAGTCGAGGACGGCCGACCCGTAGAGCAGGATCAGGAACCACGGGTGGATCCACCCGTAGAAGATGCCGCTGCCAATGACCAGCAGCGCGTTCTGCCAGCGGCGGTCGCGGATGACCCAGTACAGCGTGAACACGATCACGAGGAAGATCGGGAATTCGATCTGGACGAAGTTCACGGAATCCTCGGCAAGCCGTGGAGCCTATACCCCGAGGCCCGTCACCATGTCAGGCTGAGCCGATCAGCGGGACGTGGCAGAATGTATCCATGCTG
>Ga0315336_1003733_pt1 | contig 19672 bp, 9 predicted proteins | sample ASW5metaG_FD_204512 | JGI IMG/M metagenome (GOLD analysis project Ga0315336, IMG submission 204512) | Ammonia-oxidizing marine archaeal communities from Monterey Bay, California, United States - ASW #5 | ecosystem: Environmental > Aquatic > Marine > Intertidal zone | place: USA: California... | reverse complement strand
TACTCGATCGGTTCGTCCTCGCCAAACGTGGCGGAGATGCGAACATGGTCGATGGTCGTTTCCAATACGCTGTTGTCGTCTTCATCGAGTGAAACGACGCGAAAATGTTTCAGTGTAAACGTGGTGTTGTTGACCGTTTCTGTCGCCCGTCGCTTTTGCAGCCTGATAGAACGTTTGTCCCGGACCTCAAAACAGACAACCTGTTCCGGAACAAACCGATACTTCAGGACGTATCGGCGGCCGGCAGGTCCCTCTCCGGTGGCAGCGACGGGTTTGATGGCCGTCACGGAATTGGTCTGATCAACCGCGGTGAGCGACGCGGGCATCATCGCGATTAGAACGAACAACGAAGCCGAGAACGCAATCGCTTTGAACATAGGTAGACGCATGACACGGTCTCCTTACCGTTGTTCGATGGGTCGTTTCCGCCTAAGAATAGCGGTTTGCTGCCCGAGCAATCGCAAGACTCAGCTGCGGCGATCTGCCGCTATGAAAAAACGGGCCAACAGCCGCGCGGTTGAGGATTCTGAGGCAATTTCGCGATGAGATCCCACCCGACGCGGGGATGCTATCAGAATCGAATATGTGTTTGGAGAGCAATTTGGCCGCTTTAAATCGCGCCCCGACGTTGCGGTCGCCCGGAGAATACGCCATTTCAGGCCCTACGTTGGCGTTTTCAAAAGGGCATCCACTACGATGTGAGTCAGTCGTCGCTGAGTTTCCCTGGGCGCGACTCGGAACGACCGAAGTTCGCCAAACCCGTTGATATCTATGGAGTGAGTCATATGAAGAGCCAACTGACCCTTCGGCGAATCGCCAGATGCGGACTGTCAGCCGGCCTGTTCGTGGCGATGTCGTGTCCACTGCTGAGAGCCGCCGATGCCGTCGACGGTACGGGGGAACGACTGCTCGACGGCATCAAGTATCTCGCCTCCGATGAGCTCCAGGGCCGGGGCGTGGGAACAGACGGCTTGAACCGGGCTGCCGAGTACGTTCGAGATGAATTTGAAAAAGCGGGGCTCGACATGACTCGGGTCGAAGGCCAGGCGTTTCAGACGTTCAAGATGACATCCCGTTCGGAGTTGGGAACGCCAAATCGAATTCAGTTTCGTTCTTCCGACGGACAGGTGTTCGATCTCGAGTACGACAAGGAATTCCGGACGTGCGGGTTTGGGAGTTCGTCTCCGTTCAATGGTGAGATCGTGTTTTGCGGGTACGCCATCGAAGACGAGAAGCTGAAATACAACGACTTCGACGGAATCGATTTGAAGGGCAAGGTCGCCCTCGTGTTGCGCCGTGTGCCGCAGCAAGCGAATCCGCATGGTCCGTTCTCAGGGCCACACGGCGGGATTTCCCATCATGGCGGACTGACGAGTAAAGTCAAAAACGTGCGCGATGCCGGAGCCATCGCTATGCTGCTCATCAACGACCCTTACACCGTTCGCAAGAACGAAGCCGTCGACAAAAAACTTGTCGACAAAGCGGCCGGCCGGGTTTTGGAAGCCGCTGAATCGCTGGTGGCGGTCGACCCAACCAACGGCTCGGAACTTCGCACTTCGAGGGATAAGTTGGCCGCCGCGACCGATCAGTTGCAGTCGGCGCGCGACGAACAGAAAGCGTCTGACGTCGATCCCCTGATCGAACTGGACTACCTGGGACGAACCAAGAAAAACAGTATTCCCGTCGTACATCTAAAACAGGCGGCCGGCGATCGTTTACTCGCCGCGCTCAAGACGAACGTCGTAGACCTCGAAGCGTCGATCGATTCCGATTTGAAGCCCCGCAGCGCTGTTCTGAAAGGATGGTCCGTCGACGGCGAGACGTCGGTCAAACGAATTCGGGCGGAAGTCAAAAACGTGATCGGCGTGCTCGAGGGCGAGGGCCCTCTTGCCGATGAAACGATCGTCATCGGGGCACACTACGATCATGTCGGCATGGGCGGCGAAGGATCGCTCTTGCCCGGGTCAAAAGACGTTCACAACGGGGCCGACGACAATGCGTCGGGCGCGCTCGCACTTATCGAACTTGCCCGGCGTCTGACGATACGCGGGGCGAAGCTGCCACGTCGGCTCGTGTTCATCGCTTTCACTGCTGAAGAACTCGGTCTGTTAGGCTCGGCGCATTATGTCAAGCAACCGCTATTTCCAATCGAGAACACGATCGCGATGTTCAACATGGACATGGTCGGACGCTTAAAAGACGAAAAGTTGACGATCTTTGGCGTCGGTACCGCACCCCGCTGGAAAGGCATGCTGGAAACGTTGGGGCAGGACCACGGCTTTCAGCTTACGTTGAAGCCGGATGGGTTTGGACCCAGCGATCAGTCTTCGTTTTACGCAAAAAAAATACCCGTTCTGCATTTCTTTACCGGCAGCCACTCCGATTATCATCGCCCCAGCGACGATTGGCAGAAGATCAACGTCGACGGCATCGAGCGGGTGATTGCCGCTCTCGAACAGGTTGTCGTGGCGACCGCCGAGCAGGCTAAGCCGCCTAAGTACCTGAAGGTCGCGCGGAGCGCGGGGACCCGGCGGGGCGGCAGCCGGCCATACTTCGGCAGCATTCCCGATTTCGGCAGCGAGGTCGAAGGCTACGCCATCTCGGGCGTCTCTCCTGATAGCCCGGCTGACAAAGGTGGGCTATCAGGCGGCGACGCCATCATCAAGATCGGCAAGTCGACGGTCACCGGCTTGGATGACTTCGACCTTGCCCTCAGAAAACTCTCACCCGGCGATGAGGTCGATGTCGTTGTGCTACGCAAAGGCAAGAAGGTGAACTTAAAAGTGACACTTTCCAAGCCTCGATGAAGGTGCCGCGACTCCGAACGATGAGGGGGAACGAAAACGGCCGACGAACTGCTCGCCGGCCGCTTTGCCGTGTACGTGGCGTTTGTGGACATGGCTTGGGCCACGTCACCCCGTCGTTTACCGACCGCAACTTCGAATCAAATCGTATCAGAACCCCCCACCGACGACTTCGCCGCCACTGATCGTGGTTAGGGCTTCGAGCACTTCGGGGTCAATTTCTTCGGAGATGAAGTGAACCGAACCATCGGCAAAGCCCATGTTGCAACCAGCGGAAGACCACGGACCGCCGATTCCGTCGGGACCGTTGATGTAGGGTTTTTTGGTAAAAGCGCGAACGGTCGCCTTGCCGCCTTGCCCCCACGGTCCAAAGTTCTCGCTTGCTTCGCTGGTCATGATGGTATTCGACGTTCCGTCGAGAATATCCCGAATTCGCGCCACGCGATCGTAACCGAACACACCGGCCTTCTTGTCACCGACTTCGAGTGTCGGACCTTCCTTGCCCAGGCCTGCAATTCCCACGTAATGCGTCACACCGTCATTGCCGCCATCGTTTGGGTTCCCGGGGTTGAGAAGCACCGGCAGGGGATTGCTCAACGCAAAGCGATTCGCCTCGGCATCCCAGGCCGCTTCGAAATCGATATCGTCGTGCAGATTCTGCTGGTCGAGGTACGGCAATACGTCCGCGATCCAACTGAGTCTCTTTTCCGGCTTGAGGTCAGCATTCTCATGCGTTCCGGAGGGAAAAGCGGTGTTGACGTCGTGGTAATTGTGCAACGCCAGTGCAAGCTGTTTCAAATTGTTCTTGGACTGCGCGCGGCGGGCCGCTTCGCGCGCTTGCTGCACGGCGGGTAACAACAGCGCCACCAACACCGCCGATGTCGCCACGGCCCCTCCCCCGCCCGAGCCGGCGAGCGGGAAACCGGGAAGCGACGAGCGCGAAGTCCAGCGAATTCCCGACTCGTCCGACGTGCAGACGGCCACGTTGGGAAACAGAGGGCGGCCTACCAGCTCCGCCGGTGGCAGATCGGCCAACGAAATCGGCAGTTCGAAATCGTCCATGCCCTGTTGTTTGAGGGCCTCGCGCATGCCCAACTGAAGGGCGGGAAACAGCATCGGTGCCAACCCCACCAGACTGCGATACATCTTGCGGGGGTCGGTGGCGGCAATCGAACCGAATTCTTTGGGAAGAGCGGCGAATGCTTGTTGGTAGGTTCGGGATGGCTCCCAGTTCGTCAGCCTCCCATCGACGCGCAACAGAAACGCTTCGACCGTCTGTGGGAACAAGCCGATCGACAACCAATTCTCGTCGACCGCAAATGCTGGGCTGAAAACGCCGCCGGCGAATTCAAGCGTCACAATTTCGCGGCCATGTTTTTCGGTTCGCCGGACCGCGAATTGTTCAGGCTGCGTTTGAAATTCGGCAAGCGCCAGCACCTTGTCCAACGTCTCCCGTAGCGTCTGGGGATCGTCGACCTTCAGCACCCCTCCAAACCCCATGCCGAATCCGCCGCCGCGCTCGTCACCGTAAACACAAATCACGTCACCTAACACATCGAAAAATTCTGGTTTCGGGTCGAATCCCAGAAAACCCGGAGCCGCAGCGAGGCCACCCTCGACCATGCCGGCTGCCTCGGGGGGACCGAGTGCCGCGACATCAATCGCCAGCCCGGTGAAATCGTCGTAGAACTTCGACCAGTCGACGCTGCACGCCGCGAAGCCCGTGTTCCCAAACGGCAGAGGCGGCAGATCGGCCAGCGTTATCGGTTTTTGGTCGAGCAACGCCAACAGACCTTTTCGTGGTCCAGGTGCGTTCAGAACGGTTTCGCTCCACATTGTGCGGCCTTTGAAGCCGGACTGGTTGACGATCGCCCCCATTTGATCGAGTCCGAGTACTTCCAGTACCTCGCTGACGGTGAACGGCTGTCCGGGAATCGGCATTTCGCTGAACTTTTCGCGCAGGGCGCCGAAGTCAAACCAGCAGACGCTGTTCACGTCGAAATCGGTTTCTGCCTCTCGGTATTTCGTCCACAGTGGGTTGGTCGTGATGTTGGGCCGCTCGCCCTCTGCAATGCTGATCGACGCTTCCGCTGCCGCCATGCCTACGGCGACGACGATGTGGTTGCCTTCGGTCCACCAGCCGAATCCAATGCCGGGTGTATCGGGAATGAGTCCACCGGTGACCGTCCGGCCGTTCACATCGCGTTCGGAAATGTCGATTTCACCCTCGGCCAACTGGGCGATCAACGCGCTCAGGGCCGGTTCGAGTTCAGCAGCTTCGTGCAAGACGATCGTCGCGTAGGGAAGCGGCGGCCCCCCGTCGGGCCCCAGCGCGACCGAAATCGATACGCCATTTTCGACGATCGTTTCGTAGCCGTCTCGAATGCCGTCCGCTTCGGCGCTGCCGGCAATTTGCCCCGCCGCGTCGATCACTTTTTGAATCACGTCCATGAGTCCCGTTTTGTAAAGCGCGTCGTAGGCAGCCGTTTTCTCGAAGGCCTCCTGATGCGCGGCCGTTCCGTCGAATCCCACGTACAAAATGGCGTCGGCCGGCAAAAGCGATTCGGGCGGGGGGGAGTCCTCCTGTTGGGCGGCAACGATCTGCCAGGTGAGGCACACCGTAACCACGAGACCGCATGCCAATCCCAGACGATACATCATTGGTCGCTTCGACATCGTGAATCGCTCCTCTGATTCCTGTTTAGAACCCAACCCGAAACCCGGTTGTGGGCGAAATCGACACTGAAAACGAGCGTGCTTTTGAGCCAACAGAGCGTTTCAGGACGACTTCGAGTGCCAACCGAATCAACAATCTGTCACCCAGCGCCGTCGCCTGCTCGCTGCGCGCCGCACAGAGAGTAAGTGACGACAGTTTCTACCGCGATGCGCCCACAAGAGTTTCTGAAAACCTCGTGAGCCGTCGTCGGTTCTCGGAAGTTTCACAGCAAGCTGCCACACGGCACACCGAGACTGCGTTAAGTATGACGACGCGACTCAGTTTGGCAATCGTTTTTGCTGGCGAGTGAGAAGTTTTCCAAATCGCCGAACATTGCCGCCATGGACGAAATCGTCCCAAACCAGTTTTGGTGATCGCCGCGCGCGAATGCCAGTTGCCGCGTCGCGGCGTGAAGCCGCCCAAGAGGCCGCTCAATGGCCTTCTTCACGTCCAGGACGACGCAGATTGTGCGGCTCGGTGATCGCGGCGTACATCTCAGGCCGCCGATCGGCCATACGGTCGATCTCGTGCCGACCGGGAACGCGTACGATGTGCTTCGTTCGCGCGCGAGCCGGGTCAATCTCCGCATACAGGATCGTCTCACCCGATTCGGGAGCCTGTGCGATGGTCCTGCCGCTCGGGTCGCAAATGCGGCTTCGTCCGATGAAAGTGAAACCGCGCTCCGTGCCGACCCGGTTGACGGCCGCGTAATATACGCCATTTTCCATGGCGCGGCTGTTGATGGTGTTCTCGGCCACACACTGAGCACCAGGCGGCCAATTCGTCGGAAGCGCGATTAAGTCGGCTCCCTGAATAGCAAGCGAGCGGGCTGCTTCGGGAAACGCGGCGTCATAGCAGATATTCATGCCGACGTTGAGATCGCCGGCTTGGTGCACGGCGAACGGGCGGTCGCCAAATGTCGTGAACATGTCAACGCCCAGAAACGGTAGGTGCACCTTGCGGTATGTCCCATCAACACCGCCTGGCCCCACGAGCACGGCGGTGTTAAAGACATGACCCGCGTCGTCTGTTTCGAGCATGCCGAAGATTGCGTGCGCGCCATGATCTGCACACGCGGCGGACATCTCATTTGTCGCTTGTGAAGGAATCGGCTGCGCGTAGGGCTGAGCTTCTTCAAGGCTCTCAAAGCAATAGCCGGTCACCGCACATTCGGGGAAAATGGTCAACTCAGCACCGGCGACCGCCGTCTCAGTGAACGAATCGACCATCCGCCGCAAGTTTATCTCAACGTCCTTCAACGTCACGTCCATCTGCACGGCGGCAATTTTCACGAGGTCAACTCCTTTGGCAATAGTAGCGCTGGCGCCTATGACGTGAGTCGCGACGTCGAACAGTCATCGTGCGAAGTTCGAGGCGTCGACTCACAGCGCAAGACGGTCGCGCGAAACAACACCGTTTCGATCGCGGAATGACACGGCTCATCATGATAACCACGTTCGTGACAATGCGAAAACGAACGATGGTCTGACGTAGGTCGGTCTGAAACTGTCAATCGTGGCATTCGTGGCAATCGCGACTCGTCGTTGACAAAAGTGCGACAGGACGATTCGCGTCAGGTTCCGTCGAGGGTCACGCTATCGGGCGACAAGCGCTTCAACTTCACCCGCCTACTCCCTCTCCCTCGGGAGAGGGCTGGGGTGAGGGGCGTCGGTTATTCATTCGCCCTCATCCTAACCTTCTCCCCGAGGGAGAAGGAATTCCAAAACGCGGATTCAGACACAGGTCGTGGCGTTCTTTGAACTCCACAACAGGCAGGCGCGTGTCGGCGGTCGGTGCCGATCCCCTTGTCAGAATCGTTGCGGCTCTACTTCGAGAGCTTGCCTGATCGGTTCGGGGAGCGACGTCGGCTCGGGGCCTTCGAGTACGCCGAGATCGACCAGCGTTGCGTAGGTGAGGAACATGAGTGTCGCGTAGGTCACGACATTGGGCAAAAACTGCTTGCCAGTCAGTTTGAGCGCGCTGCCTGCCGACTTCTTCAGGCGAACGCGTACACCCGACCATTCCACGCTGTACATCTCATCGAGAACGAGATGCGAAAGGAAACCGAGTGCGACGCCGCCGGCCATGAGCAGTTTGACGCTGATCGCATCGTTCTTGTAGCCCAGGTACGCGAGTTCGGCGGCAATGGCGAGCGCCGGGATGCTATGGAACATGCCTCGATGAACCGATATCTTACCGAGCACCGTCGCTGCCCCGTATCGAATGAGCGCGTAAAGGACGATCGCCAGAAAGATGGCCCCTTCGGCGCTTCCGCCCCACTTCATCAAGTGGCCCATCATAGCAAACGGAGCGATCGCCGCGACGAGCCCAAACACCTCGCGAACCGGCTTGCCCGTTTCCGAATCGAGATCGGGCAGCATGCCCGCCACCCACGTCAGCACGCCGGCCAGCGCCCCTTGCAGCGGCGTGAAGCCGAAGGCTAACGTCGCCGACGTTCCATAACAGATCCCACACAGTCCGCTGACACTGATGTGTTCACGATATCCGGCCATGCGCTACTCTTCCATGAAATGATGACGGGGCATCCTGACAGGGCTGGGGAGATTAGCACATCCGGCAAAAATCGGGCAATGCCGCTTCTAGCCTAGCGCAGGCAGGATGCTGGTGGGAGCGTGATTGCGTTAAGGCGCTCGTTTTCCGGGTGAAAACACGATTGAGCCTTCTTTGCGTCGGGTTGACGCGATAAAGCAAGTGCGGGGTATTTCTGGCCACCAGACGTGGGTCGAGCCGCATGAAAATGACGCAAAGTTATAGAACCACAAGCAGTCATCGGATATCATTTGATTGATACAACGACAGGCTACCAGTTCGATCACGACTGAAACCATGTCGCGAATGTCCGCTTGGGCACATTCGACCGTTTCACATATCTGGAGATCGGCTCATGGTGACTTACTCTCGGACCATGTGTACAGCCGTCGCGATCTTGGCTGTGGCATTTGCTTCGGCGGAATCGACAGCTGACGATTTGGTTCTCGACGATGTACTCGCCGAGTATCAGGCGGGCTGCGACAAGCTGTCGTCATACGACGTCCAACTCAAGCATTCGACCCAGGTAATGATTGAACGCGCGGAGAATCCAGAGGCGTCAGATGAATCAGCAGATGGCGATGCGCCGAAGAAGGAAACTAGAGTAATTTTCCGCCGAGTCTCAGATGAGAGCCAAAGACGGAAGTGGTCGTGGACCAATCGTGAACAATTCCGACGAGAATCATATCGAGTCGAAACCATTCGCACGGACGAAGTGAACCGTAGTAGTCTTGGGCTGACGATCGTGTGGGATGGCGATTGGAAAAAACGATACTCGCCGGTTCGAAAGCGTGGGTGGACAAGCTACTATCATGAAACCATCGGTGACCATCAGGGGAAGATGTACTCGAGTCTTTATCGCAACGTTGCCGGGGATCTTTCCTACCTCGACTTCATTCGCGTGCGTCGAAACGTCACCGTCAGACGTGATAAGGGTCTCATCATTCTCACCGCCCCGCCCATTCCGCGAGAGGAACACCGAAAACTCGCGGGCGTCAGATTCAAGGGGTACGGGGTAAGGATGTTCCTGGATCCCGCGAAGTCATTTCTACCGATCCGAATCGAATTCGTTTTACCTGACCAATCAGAGCCTCAATCACGTTGTGACATTGTATTGACTCAAATCCAGCCGGGAATGTGGGCACCGACGAAGGCTCGGTCTGCACATGTCTTCTGGTACAAAGCCGCGGGACCTGAGTTCTACGGACAAGATATGGTAGAAGACGTGATCGAGGTTGACCTCGAACGTTCACAGTTCCTGAACGCAATTCCCGATGAAACATTCGCGTTCGAGTTCCCACCGGGCACAGACGTGAAGTAGGTGCAGCAAATAAGCGTTGCAGGCCGGTACGCGAGTCGGGACCAAGTCACGGCGCCGGCTTGAGTGCCTGGAGAACGGGGTCCTTCAACGCTGCGTTTACGGACAAGCCGTTACCGCTGTCAAACTTCGGCTTGCCGTCCCAGTCGACGAAATGCCCGCCCGCCTCCTGCACGATGGGGACCAGAGCGGCGGCGTCCCAGACGTTCATTTCAGGGTCGACCATGACGTCGGCACGCCCGGTCGCGACAAGAATGTGGCCGTAGCAGTCGCCCCAGCCGCGGGTGAGTCGCGTCGCGGTGCACAACCGGCTGAAGGCGTCCGATTGTCCAGTCTTTTCCCAACCGGTGATCGTCGTGATGCAAAACAGAGCCTCGGCAATGTCGTCGACTTCGCTCACGCGGGCGCGGCGAGGCGGCTCGTCACCGACCTGCCACCAGGTACCGCATCCGCCGGAGGCATAGACGACCTCATTGAGTGCGGGAAACCGGCAGACGCCCAACAGTATCTGCCCCTCGCACTCCAAGCCGATGAGCGTTCCAAAAAGTGGGACACCGTGAACGAACGATTTCGTTCCGTCGACCGGGTCGAGAATCCATCGAAAGCCGTTCGAGGAGACTTCTTCCTCGAATTCCTCGCCGAGGATTCCATCACCGGGAAACGACTCGATGATCTGGCTGCGCAAAAGTTGCTCGGCGCCGCGGTCCGCTTCGGTGACCGGTGTACGGTCGCCTTTGAGAGTCACGGCCAGTTCGGCATCTTGATAGTAACCGAGAATGAGTTCACCGGCCTCTCGAGCGGCGGCGACGGCGAACTCGAGTCGCCGTTTGACGTCAGCGGGATCGGTGGGCATGTCGATAGTCAACTCTTCAAAAGGTCTTGGATTGATTCGTTTCTCATGGATGTCGATTCGATCGTACCACGCGGCGATTCTGTTTTGGCGCACAACGCGTCAGGCCGAGGCATCGCGTCGCGCTCAAGTGCCTTCGAGCCGATACAAGTGCTCGCCCGCCTTTCGTACGAGCAGTACGCCGTCCGCTTCTCGATCGGCAAATGAATCGACGTCGATGGAATCCGGATTCCGATAGCCGAGGTTGATTCGCTCGCATACGACTCTAGGAATTGCCGAGGCCAATGTGACCTGAACTCGTGGCCTTTCGATTCCGTTTTTGTAGCTTCCCGCACCTCTGACGTGTGTCGAGTGGGCGAGCACACCCCAGGGAATATCCCGAAACCGTTCCCACTGTTCTGTGAAGTATTCGCGGACGTGATAACCGACCTGCTCGATCAGGCTTCCATGCGTGGTGGAAATCTCGCTCATATGCGGCGCGTAGATGATGAGCTCGCCGCCGTCGGCGACGACGGGCTCGAGCTTATACATGCACTTTCCCGCCACCCAGAGTTCATCATACATCGGCGGAGCGCAGGAGAGAACCTGGCGATACGGACGTGCCACACGTTTGACATGCACGTTCGCCGACAAGTCGGCTGCATCGTTCCAGGCGGTCTCGGGCGATCCGTAGAACAGTCCGTAAGGATGCGCTTGTGAGTCGACGACAAACGTAAGGCATCGCCGATCGACGGGAATCAACTCAGCGGCTCGATCAACCGTCTGCCGGACGGGAGTCTGCTTGATGCCGATGATTCCGACGTTACTGATCAGTGCGCCGAGCCAGTGAAAGAAGTTCAACAACTCCGGGCCGGCGATCCCCGGAAAAAAATACTTATTGCCTCCGGAAAACCCCACAACCTCATGCGGAAAGACCGGTCCGACAACGAACAGAACGTCGTAATCCGTGATGCGCGAATTGATGCTTACGGGAACGTCTTGTGACAGTAACCCCCCGGAGATTTCTTGTGTGTCCTGTTGGCTAAGGAGGCCAAGCTGCGTCAGGCGATCCGGATTGTCCCATTCGTGGTTGAACAAGCCCACGTCGCGATAACGGCCCGCGCGATCCGTTTCCGAGATGCCGAGCAAGCAGCAGATTTGCCCCTCGGTCATCGGAGGGTGTGTGCCGAGAGCGACCAAAACGTCGATTCCCGAAGCCACCGGGCTCAATCGTTCGTGCAGCGTGTCGAACAACAGCGGCATGGGAGCCGTGCGCGTCGCGTCGGGAACGATCAGCAGGACCCGTTTGCTTGCGAAATCTTCGAGGGGAACGTTGGTTGCAATCCACTGACGGACATCATCGTCGCGCAGAACCTCGTATGTGGCAGACATGGTTTCTCGTATAGCAAACCGATGCCGTAGCGACCAGTCAGCCGCCCGTCGTAGGTTGGCTTCGCATGACGCGCCACTTTCGTCCGTTCGGCCACACTCCTGGACGCCTGCTCGCGATTGCGCTTCACCCGCTTTTGCCGTCAGAACTTCCCGATTTCTAGAGAATCTTTGACGTCAGGGTGGCAGAAACCAGGCAGAATTCGCTAGGCTCGGCGGAAGCGCTCGAGATCACCCAGATTTCGTCGGCGGTGCCGCGCAACAAAGTGCTGTGCGCCAGATCGATCATTGTCGAAGTATCACGGAAGGTTTTCGAAATTGGTGCCACTGGAGAATCCCACCATCAGCCATCTCAAAGCACGGTTAACGTGGTCTGCCGGTCTGCCGCACGCCGATGCGCCGCAAGATCGCGTATGTCGCCAGACGAACGATTCTGGGACGACTTCACGTCGCTGCGTGGACGACCAGACCGAGTTTGAGCGAAATGCCGCCGGGGTTGACGCGGCTTCAGGGAGCCGTTGATGACGCTGGTTGAGTTGCTGGAAAGCAAGTTTCGCGGAGATGTTCGTTTTCGGGGCGTTGCCTACCTGAAGGCGGAGCGGGTCTCGATTACGCGTGTCACAGCCGATGACATTTTCGCCGTTGTACGTGATGGGATCGAGTTTCAGACGCAACTCTCGCGAGAAGGCGACGAGCTGAAGATGTACTGCAATTGCCCGGTGGGAAGCAGGCCGAACGCGGCTTGCAAGCATCTTTGGGCGATGGTCTTGAGCGTCGACGAAGGCGATTACATCACCGGGACGTTGAAACCCGGCTACATCCCACCGTTCGCTCACGAAGCCGATTCGTTCACACTGGATGATGCCCAGTGGGATGATGACTTCGATGGTGACGGCCCTCATTCGGTTCGGAGCCGGCCTGTTGCCGGTACAACGGCTCGCCCTGCCGCAACGCTACGCCCATGGGAAGCGGCGTTGCGCACGTTGCGTTCGGAGATGCAGGAAAGCGATCCGATCACCACGCAGACCGAACGGGAACGGGAAATCTTTTACGAGATCGACGTGTCACAAAGTCGAGACGTCGGGCAATTGGTCGTTCAGACCTCACAACGCCAACGCCGAAACAGCGGCCAATGGGGGAAGCTCAAACCGCTCAAGTTGCGCCCCGGCCACACCGAAGAGATCGGCGGGGAAGAGGATGCCACGATTCTGGCGTACCTGGCTGGAGGAACGCCGGAGCGCACGAACTGGTTTGCGCAGCAATCGCAAACGCAAACTCCCGTTTACCGGTACCGCATCCCATACGAACTGTGTGAGTTGATTTTGCCGCTGATGTGTGGCACCGGCCGTGTGCGGTATTTCGAGACCAAGGATCGCAAACCGAACAGTATCGCCTGGGATGACGGGCCAAAGTGGGAATTGTCGGTGGCGGTCAAGCTCGATGAAGACTCCAAATGCTGGCAGTTGGAAGGCCAACTGCGCCGCGAAGGAAAGGTCATTCGCACGGGTGAGACCGAGCTCCTTCTTCCCGGTGGGTTGGTGTTGACGAAAACGCACATCGCCAGATTGGAGGACTTTGACGCGTTCGAGTGGGTCAGGCTGCTCGAAAAGGATGAACCGCCGACGGTGCCGATGGGCGAGGAACACGATCTGGTCGATCAGATCTTCGACATGCCCTCGCTTCCAAGGTTGGAGTTGCCCAATGAGTTGCAACTCGAGGAAATCAAGTGCGAACCGACTCCTCATCTCGTGGTGCGATCACCCCAAGGTGGTCGCTGGCATCATGACCGCTTACAGGGCGAAGTGTCGTTCGATTACCAGGGCACGCTGGTCCGCGGCTCGAGCCTTCGATGGGCGATCGTCCAACGAGAGCACGGGCGTTGCCTGGTTCGAAACCGTGAGGTGGAAGACGGGGCATGGCTGAAGCTCCAGGAATTAGGATTCCGCCGACAACGGGACCGAAAGAGAGGCGGGAGCGACGTCGAGATTGTCGCCCGCGAACTTGGACCGGCGGTCCGTGCACTTGTGGTCGAGGGCTGGCAGATACACGCCGACGGCAAGCAGGTCCGACAGCCCGGGGAAATGAAAATCAAGGTCTCGTCGGGCATCGACTGGTTCGAATTGCACGCGGACATCGATTTCGATGGCCGGCAGATTTCGTTTCCAGAACTGCTCTCGGCCTTGGCAAGGGGCGACAGTACCGTGCGGCTCGATGACGGCTCGCTGGGAATCATTCCCGAAGAGTGGATGCAACGGTTCGGCCTGCTCGCGGGGCTGGGAGTCGCCGACGATGAGCACGTACGGTTCGCGCACAATCAGGTTGCACTGCTCGATGCACTTCTCAGCGCGCAGCCCGATGTCGATTTTGATTCGAAATTCAAAGAACTTCGAGAGCGGTTCAACTCGCTCGATGGAATCGCACCGGCTGACGAGCCAGAGGGCTTTCACGGTACGCTGCGCGGTTATCAACGAGAAGGTCTCGGCTGGCTCAATTTCTTACAAGATTTTCGCTTCGGCGGTTGCCTGGCCGATGACATGGGCTTGGGGAAAACGATTCAGTTGATCGCGATGTTGCTCGACAGAAAACGGAAAAACGAGCAGTTCGGTCCATCGCTGGTCATCGTGCCCAAGTCGCTCATGTTCAATTGGCGACAAGAATGTGAACGCTTTACGCCGAAAATGAAAGTGCTCGAATATGCGGGCATCGATCGCGCAAAACACCGCGACGACTTTGACACGTACGACATTGTACTCACAACGTACGGCACTCTCCGCCGCGACGTGATGATACTCAAAGATGTCAATTTTGACTACGTCGTGCTTGACGAAGCGCAGACGATCAAGAACGCCGGTTCGCAGGTTGCGAAAGCTTCACGACTGCTGCAAGCGACGCATCGACTGGCACTCAGCGGTACCCCGATCGAAAACCACTTGGGCGATCTGTGGTCGATCTTCGAGTTTCTGAACCCTGGAATGCTCGGGCGGAGTTCGATCTTTAAGACGTACGCCGCCGATTCCGACGACGACGATTCCCGTCGTCTCCTTTCACAAGGCCTGCGTCCGTTCATTCTGCGTCGAACGAAGAAGCAGGTTGCCAGTGAACTTCCCGACAAGGTCGAACAGACCATTCTGTGCGACATGGGCAGCGAGCAGAGAAAACTGTACGACGAGCTTCGTGAGCACTATCGCCAATCGTTGCTGGGGCTGATCGAGGAACAGGGTATCGCCAAAACGAAAATCCACGTACTCGAAGCACTGCTGCGATTGCGGCAAGCAGCCTGTCATCCGGCGCTGCTTGATAAGTCAACCGATGAGGAATCGTCGGCCAAATTGGACGTGTTATGCCCTCATCTTGAAGAATTGTTGGATGAAGGACACAAGTCGCTCGTGTTTTCGCAATTCACGAGCATGCTCGCCGTCGTCAAAAAGCATCTCGACCAGCGAGGCATCGTGTACGAGTATCTCGACGGTCAATCGCGAAATCGCCAGGAGATCGTGGAACGCTTTCAGAACGACCCCGATTGCGGCGTGTTCCTCATCAGTCTCAAGGCCGGCGGGTTGGGCCTCAACCTGACCGCCGCCGACTACGTCTTTATCCTCGATCCCTGGTGGAACCCTGCTGTCGAGACGCAGGCCATCGATCGTGCCCACCGCGTCGGACAGACGCGACAGGTCTTTGCCTATCGGCTGATCTGCCGGGACACCGTCGAAGAGAAGATCGCGGAATTGCAAAGCCGAAAACGAAACCTGGCCGACGCGATCCTGCAGGCTGACAACAACCTGATCAAGGACATGTCGGCCGAGGATTTGGAAATGCTGCTTTCATAGCTCTTTCGCTATCGACACCGCGTTGATCGCACGATGCCCGCCGCATCGGCGCTACCGTCTGGGCGTGCTGCGCGGTGCACCTTGCTGGCCGGCGCTGGGGAGCAGTCGTGAGTTTCTGCGCGGCGGCCCGAACGGCGGAGCCGATAGTGGTGGAATCACCCCGGGCAGACCGTTGTTAAACGATCGAAAGAGCTGTTTCATTGCATCGTCGATCTGAGGGGCGGCCGTGACTTGCGCTTGGGGCGAGCTGATTTTCCCCCACACTTTGACTCCGACCCAGCCCTTTGTCAGTTCGTCGACGGCAAAATTGATCAGCGGAATGCGCCATTTCGAGTCAGGCATCTTCGAATAGAATCTCAAGTTGACATCCTCGTTGAATGCCACCGTACCGCGACCGAACAGATCGATCGTGTCGCCCTTCAGCACAATCGGATTGAAGCGGAAGTTCTCGTTGGCGATGGTGAAGTCGGCAATGGCATAACGAAAGGCGGTGTTGTCCGTCGGAACAAAGCTCAACGCGCTACGTAGCACGCTGAAAACTTGAACGATGACCGGCAGTTCGTACAGCGCTGCCTGTCGGATGCGCACCTGGCCTTTACCTCGAATGTGTGCCTTTAGCGCACCTACGCCGCTGAGTTCAACCCAACCGTCCACGATACCTTTGAGCCGTTTCACGCTAGGTAAATACAAACTGGCGTACTGAGCAAGATTCCCATCGGAGAGCGATGCCTTGACGTGATAGGGAGTCTGGTCCTTTAGCGTGGCTTGAGCATCAAGAACCAGCGTCCCGCCGATCGTCTTCGCCGTGATCCGATCATAAAGCGGAACGTTGCGGTCCTTTTCTGTTTTCGATACGGGCAACAGCGCGTCAGCGGACCCGAGTGTTACCTGTTCACCATCGATGCGGTACGGACCGCGCACGTCCTTCAGCCGGTAGCCCCAGATTTCCGCCCAGTCGAGATCAATGCGGTTTTCCGGAAACGTCATGTTCAAGTGGCCGTGCTCGTCGAGCTTGCCGTAGGCGGTGACCTTTCCATGAATGTTTTCGACGTCCAGACCCGCCGTCAATGAGTTTCCGGCCAAGATCACCGTCATCGCCCATGCGGCCGTCATCCGGTCGGGCTCACTGTCAATGCCCCGCAAGTCGAGCGTCTTGCCGGAAAACGTGAGCGGCCCCTTGGGGTTGAGCTCCTCGATCCCGTCACGCAGCGCCGTTCCCGGCTTCAATGCCCTGCGAAGCGGTGAATTCGGACCGGATGGAATCGAGTCGGCATGCCAATCGTCAAACTTGGCTCGCCACTCTCCGCCCGGAGACCAGGCAACGAATCCTTTGGGAAATCCAACCAGGCTCTCCTCGTGGACACCGGAGAAATTCTCGATGTCGATCTGTTCATTCGCATAGCGAAACGCAGCGGTAACATTTTCCAGTGGATATGGAAAAGGCTCCATCTGAAATGCCGCTTTGCTGATTGCCGCCGTTGGTATCGAAATCTCAGTCGGCTGGCCCGGTTGCCAGCCAAGTTTTGTCGTCATGTCCAGCCGGCCATCGGTCGGGGACATCATGTCCCAGGCATCACGCAGCGACACCGGCAATGCCTGTTTGAGTTCGTAATCGACCGGCACATTAGCGGCACCAATGGTCAAGTCGAACCAACCCGGGTCGTCTTTTGATTGTTTCGAGAATGTTCCGTATCCGTGCAACTCGCCCGGGCCGTGACGCGCCATGAGATCGGAAAAGCTCCACTTCCGCTCACGCGAAATGTAACCAACGTGGCCTTTCAAACCGTCAAGCCGATAGGGAAACCCGTTGAACTGCATCGACGCCTGCGTAACGTCGGCATCCAACCTGGCCTGGAACTTCTTGGCGAGCCCGGGCGGTCGATACAAACGGTAGGTCGCGGTCGCCAGGCCGGTGAGATTTAGAGCGTGTAACACCTTTTGTCCCTCAGGGACACAGGCGGCGACGAACGTTTCGTCCAACGGTAGCCGCTGGACGTCGATGATCAGGTCGACTTCTGCTTCGGGACCCGGGTTCCAGACCATTCCCTTTAAGTGCGCCTCGCGGCGGCCGGCCAGTCCGATGAAGTTCAACTCCAGGTCGCGGCCTTTTTGGCGTACGGTTCCGCTCACGTCGTTGACAGGATACGCGAACTTCTCATGGAGCCCCGAGCAGCCCGCCACATCGACGGCGAGATTGCTGTACTTCCATTTTTCGACGCCGTCTGAGTGCCAAGTGACCGCCACATCAATTTGACCGCGCGCTCGAAGCGGATCGTATATCTTGAGCCAACGTCTAGGAAAATGGCTTCGTAGTCGATCGTCGAGAATCACGTCTTTCGCTGTGACGTCGAATCGCCCGGGGAATCCGTGAGCAGAGCGACTCAGTTTGCCGTCGACGGCAAGCTGAGTGATGCCGTTGCGCGCCTTGATTCCGCTGAACTGCACGCCCGATTGATCGACAAAGACTTCGCCACTGACATCATGCAATTCAAACGGAAGCGCGGCGTTCTTCACGTGCGCGTTCTGAACGTCGACCAACATTGCATATTCAAGCTTTGGCTCAGAGCCCGATCGTGCAAGGCGAAAATCAACTCCGAATGTCCCATCGATACCGAAATCGGGCACATCGCCAGATGGAGCCGATGGCGGTAAGTTCCGGGCGGGGTGCCCCGGAATACGCTTAAGTGCCTGATCGCCGCGAATCATCGCTTCCCTCAAAGCCGGCGACGCATCTGTCGCCAGGTTGATGAGTTCGGAGTTCAGGACGAGATCGCCGATGTGACCGTCGAACTGCCCCGTACGCGCGTTGACGTCGCAGTCGGCTTCGAACGTCAGCCTGCCGATTCGTTGAACGCGTGTCGCGCCCTGAATTCGGAATTGCCGTTTTCCAGACGGAATGAGACGTACTCCGGTCTGCTGAAAACGCATCATCGTTGGCGCCGAGCCGTCTGAGTGCTCGAGGCGGACCTGTATGTTGGCGCGTTCGACTTCGACTTCCGGAAGACTCGCGGTCGGGTTTGTCTTGATCGCCGGCAGACCTTGCCAATTCCAGCGACCCGACGAATCGCGAACGACTGTTATTTGGGCTCCCTGAAACACGACGTGTTGTACGTCGATCTGCTGAGTTTCTTGCAGTTTGTCGCGGTCGATCGCGAGCGTGATTTCGGGCAGCGTCAACTCGAACGGTTCGGCCTGTTGTGCCTGAAGCTTCACGTCGAACAGATGGACGTGACGGCCCCACCAATCGAACCGTGCGCGACCTATTTGTACGTTCCATTCCGGCGCGATCTCGGACGCTTTCTTCAAAACCCCTTGCCGCAACAACTCGTCGCTCTGCTGCCAGAACCAGTATCCGTACGCGCCCCCCGTCAGTCCCAGCAGGACGGAAAGGACTAAAAACCATTTTAGGGTTTTGCGTACGGTCACGAATTCTCTTTGCCAAACCATCCCACAAAGCCGGCGCTCGCCAAGATGTACAGCGGGTATTCAACGGGAAGCCGATACCGCAACGAACTTACGAACACCATGTGAACGATGCAAAAACCTAGCGCCGGACCGGCTGTCAACAAACAGCGCAACGCGTTGAGGCGGTGTGTCCAACAGCCGAAAGCCGCTAACACCATCAATGGCACGAAGGAACATGCGATCGCCAACCGCGCGGGCCAAGTGTCGAACTGCGCCGCATTAGGCCACGGCTTCCAGAACCGCCACAGTTTCAGAAGCGAAAGCTCGGCTGTCCGTCGTGGATGTTCGACGGCGTACTTGATGGCTTTGTGCGTGTAGTGCCGGTTCATTTCGTACTCGGACATGCCCTCGCCCATCACGTCGTCGTCGTTGAAAAACTGCATATTGCTATCACCGGTGGCATCGGGATTGAGTCCGTCGTACAAGCTGGGGCCCGCCCACAACGACGTGACGACCCAGTGACCGCTTACTTGATGGTTGCGGGCCGCCCAGGGAAAGAGCATCAGGGCAAGCGTGAAGAGCACAATTGCACCATGCAGCATCGCCGCTTTCTTCCGCCGGGACGTAACGACACAAAACACGACAAACGCGGGAGCCGCCGCTAACCAGGTCGGCCGCACGTAACTCGCCAGCGCGATCGTCATGCCTACGAGCGCCGACCAGATGATTGCCTCGACCGTTCGTCCTTCTGCCGTTTGCGTTTTATAGAACTTCGCCATCACCAACAAGCTGGCGACCAAACAAGCGGCGAACAACGTTTCGCTCAGCAGAACG